>ERZ831634.2246-NODE-2246-length-17322-cov-4.450397_pt1 | contig 17322 bp, 19 predicted proteins | sample MGYA00519953_ERZ831634 | MGnify/ENA primary metagenome ERZ831634 (study PRJEB31850, sample SAMEA3708718) | human gut metagenome | biome: human gut; feature: human-associated habitat; material: faeces | place: China | collected 2014 ... | reverse complement strand
AACTTTCTGCCATGGCTGCATTCGAGAAGAGATCAAAGATTCATAAAATTCCAAACAACTCTATTTTATATTTGCGTAATAATACCATTCACTGCATGAATCTTTACGCCTCTATACTTTATAGTAGCCTTGACTGTGAGATTTTCTATATTCATCGGGCGTTCCATCTGCACAATCTTGTAATCAATCATGACTCGTGTATTCTTTTCAAGCAACACCTTACTATTATAATAATCTTCAGTTAAAGTCTTATCTTTAGAAAGTGTCTCGTTCACTTCACCAAGCTGACTAAAATCACCTACAGTAAAACTTGCCTGAGACATATCAATAGCCTTAGGAAAGTATACCTGTGTGGCCACTAAATATGTTTCTTTTTCATCCATAAGGCCATAAGGATGTACACTCACATTCAAGACAACTTCCTTCTGTAGTCTGATTTTGTCTCTAAGTTTCAACCCCAAAAAGACCGCAACAACACATACCGCAAGTACAATAATTTGACTAATCAGTTTACTATGCTTCATCGTTTATCCTCCACTCTATCTTTTGGAAGATTTAAACATCTGTGTAAAAGAAGAAGGAAGCGGTGCTTTAAAGGTCATTGTTTTATGCGTAAAAGGATGTGTGAATGCAAATTCATGTGCATGTAGACCTAATCTCTTTAAAGGATTTGTACGTGCGCCATATTTCTTATCGCCAATAATAGGATGATTCAAAGAAGCCATATGAACACGAATCTGATTTTTACGTCCTGTATCTAAGAATACTTCCATCATTGTATAATCTTTAGATACTTCTAATGGCTTGTAGTGCGTAATAGCCAATTGTCCTTCTTTCGCAATACGCATCTTTAACTGTCTATCTTCTACAAGATGATTCTTTATTGTACCTGACTTACGACATTGTCCTTCTAATATCGCGACATATCCTCTTGTTTTAACATACTTATTCCAGTTATGAGTTAATTCCTGATAAAGCTTCTTATTCTTCACAAACATAAGTACACCAGAAGTATCCTGGTCTAAACGATGGACAAGATAACACTGCTGTCTCTTTTTACGACAATATTCCAGCACCATATAAAAAGCTGTCTGATATTTATTATTACGTGTCTCTTCACTCACAAGCCCTGAAGGCTTATTAATGACTATCATGTCATCATCTTCATAAAGAAGTTCAAAAGGCAGATTTATCTTCTTACCTACTTCTACTTCATCTCCTGGATGTAATTCAAAAGCATGATATGTCTGTACTTCGCCATTCACCTGTACTGATTTATATTTCAATAAGCTCTTACAATCATTTCTCTTCTTACGAGTATGCTCCACAAGAGAATCTAATAGTAATTCATCTTTTGTAACCTTATACATTCTTTTCCTCCAGATAACGTCTCACTTCTTCTTCTAAATACTGTGGACCTTTTTCTAATAATACAGAAAGAGGTTCATCCGTATGATTAATACAGCGCACATCCTCAAATCCTGCTTCGAGTAATACATCTTTATCTTCACACTTTCCACAAAATGCAATAACAGGCTTGTTGTATTTCTGTGCTAAACGCAATACACCCAATGGTGTCTTGCCATATAATGTTTGATGATCCATCTTTCCTTCACCAGTAAAAATAATATCTGCTTGCTGGATTGCTTCTTCTAGATGAACTGTACGACTCACTGCATCAAATCCAGTCACAAGCTGACCATTAAGTCCTGTCACTATGGCATAACCCATACCTCCTGCTGCTCCTGCACCAGGTGTATATGAATCATCTTTTCCAACTAATTCACTCATTATATCAGCATAATGCTTCATGGCTTGATCTGTCTTTTCTAAATCTTTTACCTTCTTTTGTGGGCCAAAAACATAAGTTGCTCCTTCTTTACCACAAAGAGGATTAGAAACATCACATGCTCCTTCTACCTCTATATCTGATAAATCAAGACGCGTCTTTTTAATATGATCAAGTGTTTCTAAGCCTCTAGCATTCATCGGCACTCTCTGATCAAACTGATCAAAAAAGCCATAACCCATACCGCTTAATAAGCCCATACCGCCATCATTACAGGCAGTTCCACCTAAAGTCAGAAGAAAACGTCTAGCCCCCTGATCATACGCATACTTCATCATTTCTCCTACACCATAAGAAGTCGCTTCTGTTCCATTCTTTTCTTCTTCCGTTAAATAATCCAGTCCACATGCCTGTGCACTTTCTATAATAGCTAGATCATCTACGAGAGCAACTTTAGCGTGAACTGTCTTAAACAAAGGACCCGCTACCTCTATCTCATGAATATCACCATGTAGATAACTATTCATGACTTCCATTGTCCCTTCACCACCATCAGCCAAAGGGCATATATGCACATTATGATAAGCTCTCTGTACTGCTTCTCCTGCAACATATGCAGTCATACTTTCTTTAAAAGAATCAAACGCAGCTAATATTTTCATCAATATCACTCCCTGTTGGTATTCTAACACAAAAACTATAATCCAAGGAAATGATTATTATATTTTCGACAATAGAAAAAGTTCATGATGACCCATGAACTTTTAAGATTTTCTTTTTAATAAATAAGTATTTTTCTTATAGACAATTACATAAAGAATGATTGATAACACAACCGCAGAAAGTGCATCAATAATTCCATGTTGCTTGATTAAGAAAGTGGAGATAATAATCCCTATTGTAAGAATTATAGTTCCCTTCTTCATAATACCAGTTGCATGCTTTGATTTGCTAAAAGCCATACACATACCAATAGAATTAAAGATATGAATACTAGGCAATACATTGGTTGGTGTATCAATCTTATAAAGCAAATCAACAAGTATTAACGCAACATTATTATCACCTAATTGTTTTGGTCTAATATCTAAACCATTAGGATAGATGACTGATACCACTATAAAGAGTGTCATACCGGTAAATAGGAATGTAATCATCTGCAAGTATTCTTTCTTATCTTTGAAAAAGAAATACCAGAAAGAGAAGAAGATATACCCAAACCAGCTGATATAAAAGAAAACAAACCACTCATTAAATGGAATCATATGATCTATTGGTGTAGAAATAACATGATATTGCGTCACTGGCATGAAATGTTCAATAAAGAAGAAACATGCCAGATAGACTACAAAGTACAAAAGCGTCCACCAATAACGTAGATTTTTTTATTAGTTTTTAGAGAACTCTGATAATACTAATTCCTTATTCTTATCAGTAGCCCAGTTGATTCCCCACTGATTTGAGAAGAGTAATAAATACTTTCCTCTTAAATCCTGTACTCTCTTTGTATCTGAAGATAAGTTTAAGCTATATAGATCCACTTCTTCATTGTCAATCCATCTGATGAACTGATATCCAAGAGGTTCTCTTTTAATATTTACGTTATATTCGTTCTTTAAACGATATTCAAGTACTTCAAACTGAAGGACACCTACTACCCCTACGATGATTTCTTCCATAGAACCACCGATTTCAGTAAAGATCTGAATAGCCCCTTCCTGAGCAATCTGTTCTACACCCTTAACGAACTGTTTACGCTTCATTGTATCTGTATTACGGATACGCGCGAAATGTTCAGGAGCGAATGTAGGAATACCTTCAAACTTGAACTTATGCTTAGGTGTACAGATTGTATCACCAATAGAGAAAATACCTGGATCAAAAACACCGATGATATCTCCAGAATACGCTTCTTGGATTTCTTCACGGTCATCAGCCATTAACTGTTTAGACTGACTTAATTTAATCTTTTTATTTCCCTGCATATGGAATACTTCCATACCCTTAATGTATTTACCAGAAGTAATACGCATGAACGCCATTCTATCTCTATGTGCTTTATTCATGTTTGCCTGAATCTTGAATACAAATGCACTGAAATCTTCATTGAATGGATCAATTGGTCCATCATCACTCTGTTTTGGCTGAGGAGGCATAGAGTAATCTAAGAAATGATGTAAGAATGGTTCTACACCGAAGTTAGTTAAGGCACTACCAAAACATACTGGTGATAATTCTCCGCGATGTACTCTTTCTAGATCAAATTCTGCACCTGCACCATCTAGTAATTCCACATCATCCTGAAGAGTCGCATAATAATCTTCACCGATTTCTTTAATTAATTCAGGATCATCATAATCAGTAATGATTTCCTGTACTTCCTTCTTACCACCCTGTACTGGTACGAAACGAATCACTTTCTTAGATTCTCTTTCATAAACACCTTTAAACTGTTTACCACATCCAATAGGCCAGTTAACAGGACATGTATCCATACCTAATTCCTGTTCAATTTCTTCCATTAATTCATAAGGGTCTTTTGCTTCTCTATCCATCTTATTAATGAAAGTAAAGATAGGAATATGTCTCATTGCACAAACCTTGAATAACTTACGTGTCTGTGCTTCGACACCCTTAGATGCATCAATAACCATGACCGCTGAGTCAGCTGCCATCAATGTACGATATGTATCTTCCGAGAAGTCCTGATGGCCTGGAGTATCTAGAATATTGATACAGAACCCATCATAATTGAACTGTAATACTGAAGATGTAACAGAAATACCTCTCTGTTTTTCAATTTCCATCCAGTCACTGACTGCATGACGCATATTCTGCTTACCCTTAACCATACCGGCTTCCTGAATAGCTCCACCATATAATAAGAACTTTTCTGTTAATGTTGTTTTACCAGCATCCGGGTGAGAAATAATCGCAAACGTACGACGTTTACTTACTTTATCTACAAATTCTGACATATAGCCTCCTTAAATTACGAATCGACCATTCTTGAAGATCTGCACTGTTTTTCCATCATTAGTAACAGCTTCAATGTCAAGGTCTTTTGTCCCAATCATAAAATCAACATGTGTGAATGAATCATTGACACCATGTTTATATAATTCTTCTTTAGTCATCTCATAACCGCCCTTAATACATTCATTAAAGCCTTTTCCAAGAGCAAGATGACATGCTGCATTCTCATCAAATAATGTGTTATAGAATAATAGCCCCATTTCTGATATAGGAGAATCAACAGGTACGAGTGCTGCTTCACCTAAATAATGAGCCCCATCATCAGTATCAATGATGCTTGCAAGTACATCTTTACCTGTCTTAGCATCAAAGTCTACAACACGACCTTCCTTAAATCGAATATAAAAATCATTAACGAGTGAACCACCATGGTTAAGTGGTAATGAAGAATAAACAATACCTTCTGTCTTTCGATAGTCTGGAGAAGTGAAGATTTCTTCTGTAGGCATATTAGGGAAAGAATAAACTCCATCAGTTGTAAAACTTCCTCCACCTGCAAACAAATAATCTTTATTCATATATACTTTTAAATCAGTTCCTAGACTATTTGTATAATGTAAGTAGTCAATAGCCATCTCATTAAGTGTCTTAACACGTTTTTCAAAAGACGCACGATGCATTTCCCAGGCATTTAAAGGATCTTTTGTATCTACATAACATACATGATAAATAGCTTTCCACAAGGCTTCTATAGCCTCCTGATTATTCATATCAGGAAATACCTTATTCGCCCACTTAAGAGAAGGTGCTCCAACAATACACCAGCGGTCAATACCTAGATCTAAATGATCATAGAATGTCTTAGCCTGTTCATGCATTGCTTTACTGTATGTTGCCATCTTTAAAGGATCAATTCCTTTAAATCCATCAGGATTTTCTGATGTAATAGTGACTACAGCCGCATGTTCTAAAGCATACTTATTACGTAACTCCACAAGATAATCAGGCACATTTTTGAAGTAATCAACCTCATTATGTTCATATCTAAGTCTTGTAATATCTTCATCTACATAATGGGCAATTACATCCTGAGCTCCTGCTTTATAGGCTTCTTTCGCAATTGCTTTCACAAGAGAAGCACATTCAACATCAGCAGTGACAACAAGTTTCTGACCTTTTTGAAGATTAACGCCTTTTTTCACTATCAATTCAGCATATTTATTCATCATATCATTACACCCCATCTCCATTATTCTAAGAATTTTCTATTCTTTGTCAACAAAAAAAGCATAACATATTACGTCTTGAATTTCCATTTTTCTTGTTATTATTTTACACATGTGATATGATATATATAGCAGTTACACAGGACATTTTGTATTGGTTTTTTATCAGTAGTACACTATCGATTGCAAAAGCCTATAATAAAGTTGCTTGATGTATTGCAATTTACAGGAGGTATGTCAGATGACAGGTAAAGTAAAATGGTTTAAGGCTGAAAAAGGTTATGGATTCATTACAGTAGAAGGACAGAGCAAAGATATCTTTGTTCATTTCTCTGCAATCAACGCTGATGGATACAAGACTCTAGAAGAAGGCCAGACTGTTGAATTTGACGTTGTTGAAGGCGATCGTGGACCACAGGCAGCTAACGTTACAGTAGTTGAATAATCATCATAAAAGAAAAAGGCTGATGCAATAAGCATCAGTCTTTTTTTGTCATATAAGCAATTAACAGCTTCAATGTGTTCTCTACTGCATCCACATGTGAACGTTCCATACCATGACTTGCAGCCACACCTGGACCTATTAATGCGCCTCTAATATCCTGGCCACCTCTTAAAGATGCAGAGACATCAGAGCTATAGAACGGATAAATATCAACTGCATAAGATAATTCATTATCTTTCGCAAGATTGATAAGTGTTGTTGTCATCTGATAGTCATAAGGACCACTAGAATCCTTCGCACAGATAGAAACATCTCTTTCAGTGCAGCTCAAGTCTTTACCAATACATCCCATATCCACTGCAATAACCTCTTCAATTTCTTCTGGAATATAAGAACATCCATGTCCTACTTCTTCATAAGTAGAAATCAAGAAATACCAAGTATCATGAGGAATAATGAATTCTTCCTTCATTGTCTTTAATAAGCCATATAGAATAGCTACGCTGAGTTTATCATCTAAGAATCTAGATTTAATAAAGCCGCTTGGAGTAATTGTTGTTTTAGGATCAATACAGATATAATCGCCTGGCATGATACCTAATTCTTCTACTTCCTTCTTAGATGACACACATTCATCAATACGTACATGCATTGTCATATCAGTTCTAGGGGCATTCTTAGAATCATCGTAGACATGTGCACTTGGAGAATTAGAAAGAATTGTTCCTGTATAAGTTCTTCCATCTCTTGTTACTATTTTACAATATTCACCATCTAGTGTAGGAACAATAGGGCCTCCTACTAAAGTAAATGCTAGCGTACCATCTTCTTTGATGCTTCTTACCATTAAGCCTAAAGTATCAACATGAGCACATAATGCCTTTGTATGATGTTTCATACCAGGTACCTTAATAATCAGATTACCTTTATTGGTATGCATCGTTTCATAACCTAAGGCTTTTACTTCCTTTTCATAAAAATCAATGACTGCTTTTGTATATCCTGTAGGAGAATCAATTAAAAGCAGTTCTTTCGCAAATTCCATTACTTTTAATGCGTTCATATGAAACCTCTCTTTCTTATTCATTATAGCACCTAAAAGAGATCAAGCATATTATCGAGATAGATTTCTTCTCTCACATGAATTGAATATTCTGGCTTAACCAAATAATATAACAGAAACTCTAATACAAGAGCACTGCCTAGACTTCTACCTTCTATCTTAAACTGTGTAAAACCTAATGGTCTATAAATAGACTGTATGTCTTCAATACTAATAAACGAAGGATTATGCATGGCACGAGAGAAACGATAGCCTTGTTGAGCATGAGGTGCATGACAAATATGATCAGGTATATCTTTAGCTAAATTCTGTAAACTCACCGTTTCATAACATTTCTTTCTATCCTGACATCCTACATAACAGCATTCATTACATAAGAATTCTACTTTATCCTTCTGCTTGATTGTAGATAATAATTTAAATTGCTTATTCAAACGAAAATCAGGTACAACATAACGGAATTCTTCTCTTCTACATTCTTCTTCGAATTGATTAAAGTCAGTGATGACTTTAGTAGTAGAAGAGACAAAATAAAGGTGTGGATATTTCTCCATTAGATAGTGTAATAAGAGATCAGAGTGTACAATCACACCATTGTTGCCTGCTTCATTAAATAATCTACATAATGTATTGCATTTAGGATCTAAGAGATGTTCTTCTTCTAGCATAGAGTTACTAAAAGTAAGTCTTGCAGAAATATGATATGTCTTCATCAGGTCTAATACCTCACGAGGATTATCTTCTCCTTCTCCTAATCTTCCTCCACCCCATAAGCAGTCCATTGGAGCACCATAAATAGAACCTATTTCACACCAGTCATAAAAGTATTCACGATGATGATAGAATAATGGTAAAAAGACTTTATATAGTTCATAGAATTCAAATAATCCCGGTAAATGAAAATAAGCTTTTTCCTTTTTTGACAATTCAATCACATCTTCCTATATTTTATTCTTTAAATGTTATCTAAAAATTTATAAGCCCCTTGTAAAAATAATTCATATCTTTTTTGTGTTACTTCATCATCTTCTTCATCCCAAACTTCAAAGATATATTCTTTATTATTTTGAATTATAGAGCATAATTGTTTTGCAGTATAATATTCATCATTTAAGTTATATAATTTTATAATTCGTTTATCTAAAGTTTTATTATAAACATCTTTACTAGTATATCCTTGTATATGCGTTAATGGATCAACACATTGTTCATGATACTTTTTACAAGGTTTACAAATGTCATCTCCACCGATTGTTAATTTTAAATCAACAGATGGGTTTTCAATAATTTCATTAGCAACCCTATAAAAATCATGTCCCATTTTTTCATCAGGAACAAATCTATCTATCCCCGATCCATATAATTTAATAACATCAATAAAATGATGTGGTTTAATTAAAATCGAGCCCATTAATCAATCTTCCTTTCATTAATTCTCCCAATATTTTTATAGCAATTGATTCACTTATTTTTGGAAACAACATTGCTCAATACAGTTCCTACAATTAGTAGGATAACACCTAAAATCATTGTATCATTTATACTAATAATAGAATACGCACCTAATATTAAAATGATCGCAGTGATATCAAGTGTTACCGCCAACATCCTGCATAATCTTATCCTATTTATTTTCTCTTTATCACCTTGGCTTAAATCATTATATCCAGCAATCATATTTAAACCTTTTCCAAAATATAAAGAAATAGAAATAACTATAAATAAAATCGCACATAATAACAACGGTATTTGCATATCAATAATTCCTCCATTTCTTTTTTATATTAAATAGTTAATTATTATTTAATAATTCTTCCAATACTTTTCTTACATTATGTGCTGCATCTTCTTGTATCTCAATAATACGTGCACCTCTAGACTTAGCGACTTCTCTTAAATCAACAGATATACCAGTATGGAAAGAACATCCAACTACTAAAAATATATCTCCTGGTTGTAATGTATAAACCATCTCATAGGCTAATTGATAGTTTGGTGCTGGATCACCATAAAGAACTGGCTTATTGTATAAAGAATAAGCTATATCCATTTCATCATCTTCAGGTAAACCACCATGTAGTTCTAATGCATCACTTCCAGCAAGTCTATGTAATCCATCAATATTCATTGTGATAATAGGAATATGATACTCTGCCAAGGCATAATGTGCATCATTTGGTTTTGCACAATTCATATTCTTTTTTAATTGTCTAATAACTTCATTGTATTCTTCATGATGTCTTTGAGCATAACTTCTAAATAGTTTTTCTCTGACATCAGGTCTTTCCATAAATGTAGGAATATTACTCTGTTTAGATATTCCCGCACCTGTAAATGCGATTATCTTCATCACTATCATCTCCTTGTGTTACATTATAACACTTAAAGGAGTCTTAATAAATCTTCTACCTTCTCTAGAATATAGTCAGAATCACTCATATCTTTGCTTTCTACACTGCCCCATTTTGCGAAGGCAAAATCAATGCCTGCATTTCTTGAAGCAAGAAGATCTGAATAGGCATCTCCAATATAAATAATATCTTCCTTATTTAATCCTAAGCGTTCTATACATAATAATAATGGTTCTGGATCAGGTTTATGCTTTGAAGTATCATCTTCTAATACAACGACTTCCATATAATCATCAAGTCCTAAAGAAACAACATCAATATCATACTGCTTCTTATTCTTAGAAGAGACAACGCTAAATCTCAACTTTTCATGCAGTGTCTTTAACACGTCATCCATTCCTTCATATGGACTTGCTTGATACTCATTAACATATTTTACCCATCTTGCATAAACTTCTTTAGGATCCTGAACTTCTAGTTCTTCCATGACTTTCATACCTGGATAAGATGCAAAATGATACACTTCTTCTAAAGTCCATTCTTCTCCTTTTTCTTCCTTAATAATCTTCTGTAATGGAATCATATTCATATCAAGAGTATTAACTAAAGTATTATCAATATCAAAAATAAGTGCTTTATATTTCATTCTTATTTCCTCTCTATTTCTATCACATAAGGTGCATTCTTTTTATTCATCATCTTAAAACTTGATACATTAAATGTATGCGTATCTAATCGAGATACGTAATGGTCAATCCATAAAGCTTCTTCTTTACCCTGAGGATGTCCAATATAACAAGTTATAAAGATGACCTTCTTCATATGTTCAATAGCCTTAATGAGAGTTCTTTGAGTGATATCAAGTGTTGTTGTAATGTTATGATTTCCTTCAGGTAAATAACCTAGATTAAAAACACCAATATCAAACGTTTCAACATAATGATCAAAATTCTCATGAGAATCACATATTAAATGTGCTTGATCTCCCACTAGTTCTTTTGTATGTTTTAGTGCTTCTTCTTGTATATCAAAACTATATACATCCCTGCAGCATTCAATTAAAGCCTTTGTATCATGACCATTACCCATTGTGAAATCTATACCTATTTCTAGATTTTCATATGTATGCATACGTTCATAAACATATTCTACCATACTCAACATAATTCTTCTCTCCTTCAAAAAAATCCGGCACATGCCGGATTAATTAAGATTTTAATGCAGGAAGGTCTCCTGTATAAAGACAATATTCTTCTAATGTCCAGTTATTTTCATACATGATCTTAGCAGCTTTTTTACCTACATAACGGAAATGCCAAGGTTCCTGTGTGATACCTGTAATATTAGAAGTACCATCCGCAAAACGTAATACAAAGCCATATTTATGAGCATTTTTACATGCCCATTTATATTCTGATGTATCACCAAATACAAGTCTCTTACCTTCATTTACACTTTCAGAACTCATATCGATACCAAGACCAGTCTGGTGTTCACTTGCGCCAGGTAAAGCAACGTGCTGGATTGCATAAAGTTCTCCCCACTTCTGTTTATATTCCTTATAGATTTCACTCTGTTCACTATAAGAACGATAACCACTATTAATCATAATGTAGTAGCCTTCCTTTTCACCTGCTTTACGCATAGCAAGGAATGCTTTATAAGCTTCTTTTCTAAGTTTTGGATGATCACACTTTTTAGTAATATATTTCTCATCAGGTGTCACTAGATCAGTTGGTTTATAATCTGAAGGGAGATATAAGCCTTTCTTTACAAGTGTAGTGTAACGAGCTGGATTTGTAATTGTATGTCTTGTTGCTTCTTTTGTAGAATCTCCAATAAATGGATAAGACGTACTTAATACAGCATAGTTATAATTCTTACTTGATTTATAAGCTTCTTCATATTTATCCATATCCTTGAATTTAAAACCAGAAACAGCCATATAATTCTTCATTGTATTATAGCTATAGCCTTTATCTAGAATATAATCTAGATCATCACTATCAGCTGTTTTTAAGATTGTCCAGATCTGTTTTTCAGTATACCCATTCTTCTTTAAAGAAGGAATCTGGTCATCTAACATTGGTGATAATGTATCTACTACATCAGCAGCCTTCATCTTCTTATGAAGCGACTGATACTGTTCAAAATCAGCATAATACTTTACATCCTTAGAATGTTTTAGCCATGAATCAATATGATCTAAGTAATCATCACCAATCACAATCTTTACTTTATCACTTGTTAGTTTTAATACAGCAGACTGCTGAGACCATGAATAACCCTTCATAGCCAATCTAATACGTGAAAAATTAAATGTGATCACTAATACAAGTACTACAACTACAGGAATAACTACCTTTAAGACATTATCCCATCTTATTCTTCTACGACGACTGTAAGGAGAATAATTATAATTTCTCTTTCTTCTCATAATTTTTTACCTCTTCCTTTATCACGAATAATAGTACCAAACAGGACATTATTTGTCCACACTCCACCCTCATTATCTCACATTTTCACATAATTTACATATTACTGTTTAATTATGAGAACACATTGCAAAAATATAGATTTTATGATATCTTTTACTAAGTGTGAAAAGGAGGTTTCCCCGATGCAATTAGTCATTTATACATTCATTGCGTTATGTACTCTTGCAATCGCAATTTTATTTACTGAAGTTACAGGAAAATTATTCAAAGCATTGCTTGCTTTAGTAGGTGCTGCTTCTACTGGTTACTCAATCGCCTTAGCTGCACGTATGATTGCAGATTCTACTAAGTGGTTCAGCAAACCACCACTAATGAATACTTTCTATATTTCATCTGCGATCGTATTAGTTTTAATCATCATCGTTACAAAAGTCATCTTAAAAAAGAAGAACGGTTAATAACCGTTTTTTTATTTACACACAAAAAAAGGAATGCCTGTGCATTCCTTTTAATAACATCTTCTAGCCTGGTAGAATTCTTTTTGCCAATAGTTAATTCCTAATGTTGCAACCTGTACTGGTTTACCACTTGAAGGAGCATGAACCATACGGTTACCACCAATATAGATACCTACATGGTGTACACCAGAATAGGAACCATTTGAACTGAATAAGATAATATCACCAGCCTGCATAGAACCACGATCCACCTGTGTTCCTACATTGCATAATGTTTTAGTCGTATTTGATCCAATATTCACACCAGCCTGATAATGAGCCCAGTTAACTAGACCTGAACAGTCAAACTTAGTCCAGTTAGGATTCGCAATCTGGCTCATAGAGTGACATCCACCCCATGAATACATATAACCCTGACGTGTTAATGCCTTATTCGCAATCGCAAGTCCTCTTGAAGATTGATCTGGACTAGGTGTTGGTGTTGTGCTTCCTCCACCATTGCTTGATGACCCATTGTTGTTTGATGATCCTCCATTATTAGAAGAACCGCCATTATTTGAAGAACCATTGTTCTTATTTGGTGTAGCTTGAGTAACACCATTGACCTTAGACTCTTCTGATGCTTTATTTAATTCAACTAAGTTCTGTGCAATTGTACCAATACTATTTTCATTATCAGATAAATCACTCTGCTTATCCTGTAAAGCCTTCTGTTCAGCTTCAAGTTTAGCTACTAATGTTTTCTGTAATTCTTCAGCCTGACTCTTCTGCGCATTTAATGCAGTCTGAGTATCAACAAGTGTCTGCTTCTGTACTTCTAGCTGTTTCTGCTCTTCCTTGATTTCATTCATTAAATCTGTTTCATAAGCAGTTAAATCCTTAAGAGTCGCTGCTCTTGAGAAGAAATCAGAGAATGAACTTGCATTGAATAAATAATCAACATAAGCATTAGAATTCATCTGACTCTGCATAGAATAAATTCTATCCTTTAATAAAGCCTTCTTTTCATTTAGATTGTTTTCTGCATTTGTGATTGCAGTATTCATATAAGCAATCTTCTGATTAGCTTCATCAATCTGACTATTTAAGCTATTGATCTTATCTGCTGCATCTGCAATAGATAGCTTTGCACTATCAACGCTATTCTGTTTACTGCTGATCTCACTTTTTAAATTTGCACTCTTTGTCTTTAAGTATTTATTAAACTCTTTACAAGTATTCTGATTTGAATGAGTAATTGTCTTAGATGCACAAAGCTTATAATACTTTGTTTCCTGACCTTCAAATTTATTAGCTGCCTCAACTGTATTCACGTTTGATAAAGCAAGCGGTGTAATCATTGCAGCAGCAATAAGAAATGATACAACTTTATGTCCTCTTTTCACATAATCACCTTCCTTTACGCACACATAATTATAACACAACTCTTTTTAAAACCCAAACCCATATGAAAATTCACATAATCTTAAGAAGTTTCAACCTTTCTGATTCTTCGTGCTTTAAAACTGTCTTTTCAAGAAAATGGCTCCAGCAATCTGCATCTTTAATCAGTTCACTATAAGCATCATCTATGCGTTCCTTGTGTGAATGATTACTAATTGCAGTAAAAATGATATTTTTTTCTTCACCACTAAATATTGGACCAAGAAGTTCTTTCGCCAATTCACTTGAACGAGTGGCATGCTGAAAACTAGAAGAATAGATAGGCACCGCTAGATCATGAAGAAGACCGATGACAGCACATAACTCTTCATCCAGATTTCTTTCTTTTGCGAGTAATAAGCATAGTGTTTCTACTTGAAACATATGTGCTATTGCCTCTCTTTTATAATAGCCATGGCTCTTTTCATCTAAAAAATGTAATACTTCATCACGCAAACTAAAATAACGGTTCATCGTCTGAGTCCCTTAGGAAATAAGTTTTTAACCTGATTGCTTTCTTTATAGAAAGAAAGTGGATAACCATCTACAAAGATCACACCAAATCCTTTGTTTCCTGTTCCTTCTAATGTTTCACCATGGATATACTTCTTGATTTCCTCACTCTCACATGGAAAGTCATAACTTCTTTTTACATCCTCTTTAGTCAAAGTTAAGGCGAGAGAATAACTTGGAATAAATCTATTCTTTCTTATTTCACCTAAATAGAGTCCGTTACGTAATACTCTGATTCCCTTTAATTCTGGAAAGTTCTTTTTGATGGCATAGAGGTGTCCATTATTTTCTATTATGTATGAAGGTACTTTCTTATTGAGATTATCCTGATAGAAGGCTTTTAAAACTTTTAAATCAGCTGAATTAACTGATGGTTTTATTGTACGTACTTGTTTTCTTGGATTGTTTCCAGGCTTTCTTAACAAGGCGATAAAATGCCCTTCTCCACGATAATGATGAGGATAACATCTTACTACTTCATCTAGATCAACACCTGGACATAAACCATGAGATTTACTAAGAGGAAGTAATTCAAAGCCAAGTTCATCAACGGCATAATGAACCATTGCTTCATTTTCTTCATATGAGTAAGTACATGTAGAGTAGATAACCATACCACCCTGTTTCAACATGTCATAGGCACCCTTTAAAAGGTTCTTCTGTATATGCGCACATTCTAATACCTTCTCTTCACTCCATGTATCGACAGCCTGTTCAAGTTTTCTAAACATCCCTTCTCCACTACATGGTGCATCTAAGACGATCTTATCAAATGCTTCCTGAAATTGCTTTGTGAAGCACATTGGATCTACATTTGTGACAATTGTATTGTCTAATCCAAAACGTTCGATATTCTCACTTAAAATGCGTGCACGAGCAGCTTCTATATCATTCGCAATTAATACACCTTCCCCTGTTAATCGAGATGCAATCTCACAGCTTTTACCTCCTGGAGCCGCACACATATCTAACACAAAATCATCAGGTTCAATAGGTAATGCGTCTGCTACAAGCATAGCACTTGGTTCCTGGATATAATAGAGTCCTGCAAGAAAATAAGCACTTCTTCCCGGATGATAGTTTTCATCATAGAGATAACCATTTTCTACAATAGGATGATGTTCAATATACTGTTCTTCCAATACCCTTTCTACATTTTTCTTATTTCTATTTAAATATAAACCTTTAACCGGCTTTTCTAATAAAGCCTTCTTAAAGTCATCATATTCATCTTTTAATAAAAACTTCATACGGGCATCAAATTGTTCCATAAATTCACGTCCTTTCTGAACTATTATACAAAAAAATAGATGTGTTGACTACTTTGGATATGCTACAATGTGAAAAGGAGGTCATTCAATGAGATGTTCATGGGCTAAAAGTAAAGAAGCAATTAAATATCATGATGATCGATGGTGTAAAGAAACACATGATGAAAGAATGTTATTCAAGATGCTTGTTCTTGAAGGCATGCAGGCTGGATTATCCTGGGATACTATTTTAAAGAAAGAAGAAGCATATAAGCAGGCATTCAATGATTTTGATTATCACAAGATTGCATCCTATTCTAATGAAAAAATAGAATCTCTCTATGAAGCTGAAGGTATTATTCATAATCGTTTGAAAATCAATAGTATTATAGTCAATGCGAAAGCTTTTTTAAGCATACAGGAAGAGTTTGGCAGTTTTGATCATTATATCTGGTCTTTTGTAGATTTTAAGGTGATTGATCATCGCTATACAGATGAAAAAGAGATTCCTGCAAGTGATGCACTGTCTACTACGATATCTAAAGATTTAAAGAAACGTGGCTTCAAGTTTGTTGGTCCTGTGATTATTTATAGCTATTTGCAGGCGATTGGCATTTATAATGATCATCTATTGAGTTGTGAGTGGAGGTAAAGGATATGACACGTATTGATGAAACTATTAAAAGACATGATAAGGGATATAACTGCGCACAGGCAGTTGCATGTACTTATTGTGATCTTGTAGGTATGGATGAAGAAACAATGTTTAAGGTTGCTGAAGGATTAGGTCTAGGTGTAGGTTGCATGGAGGGTACTTGTGGTGCTATTACTGGTGCATGTCTTCTTGCAGGATGTAAGAATAGTACAGGCAATCTAGGTAAGCCAGATAGTAAAGCAAGTACTTATAAGTTATCTAGAGAAATCATGCAGAAATTTAAAGAAAAGAATTCTACAACTACATGTAAAGTGTTAAAAGGTGTAGAAACAGGCAAGATGCTAAGAACTTGTCCAGACTGTATTAAAGATGCTGCAGCCATTGTAGAAGAAGTATTATTTAGTGAGGAATAGTAGCCTATTCCTTTTTTTATGCGCAAAAAAAGCTGAGAATATATCCCAGCTTAATCATCAATAGTTGGTGCCCTTGACCGGACTCGAACCGGTACGGGTTTGAAGCCGGCAGATTTTGAGTCTGCTATGTCTACCAATTTCATCACAAGGGCACTGACAACGTTATTATTATAGTATGCACAAGAGCGGTTTTCAAGAAAAAAATGGTTTTATTTCCTTAAATCACTTTCTTTATAGCCTTCATTCAATCATCACATTCTTATCAAATTATATTTTTTGATATGATTAATAGTATATTTATAAATATTTTTATTTTTATCTAA
>ERZ831634.2244-NODE-2244-length-17325-cov-13.165200_pt1 | contig 17325 bp, 10 predicted proteins | sample MGYA00519953_ERZ831634 | MGnify/ENA primary metagenome ERZ831634 (study PRJEB31850, sample SAMEA3708718) | human gut metagenome | biome: human gut; feature: human-associated habitat; material: faeces | place: China | collected 2014 ... | reverse complement strand
ATAAGATTTGGCTCGCGATTCCTCCGGCATTAAAATGCCTGCGGAATGGGGATTAGTATGGATTTTTACCGTATAGATGAGAAGTATAATCAGTTTTTGCAAAGATATGAAAAGGAAAAAAGAGGAGTAACGAAAGTTCCGAATCTTAAATACGCAGACCGTGATAAATTTGCTTTTGGCGCGGTTATGAAAGTAAATGGGATAAATTATTATGTGGCAGTATCTTCTTTTGATAAAAAGCAGGAAGCCAATATCCTAATTCGCATACCGGGAGATAAAAAAGAAGTAAAAGGTTCGTTGAGATTTAATTATATGGTTCCAGTTCCTGATGATTGTATTCAAAAGCTGATAATTAAAGACATTAAAGATGAAAAATATCGGACTTTATTAAATAAAGAATACCAGTTTTGCATGGACAATACCATACGGATTCAAAAGAAAGCAAATAAAATATATGAAATGGTTACAACAAACCGTAAACAGATTCTGACAGATAATAGTTGCGATTTTCATATTTTAGAAGCCGGTTATCAGGAGTATATCGAAAAAGTTTTAAACAAACAGTCTAAGTAAGAGTTGCTGAAATTAATTTCTGTGTTTCATTTGAAAAAATCAAATATTTTCAGATTCCCAACCATCAATTATAAATATAAGTATATAGAAATGCAGTTGTGATATTTCACTGCCGGAAACCTTACAAAACCTCCTATTTGATAAAATTTTAATCAAATTTATGATTTTGTAAATTGAAAAAGATTTGCCGATTCTTTATGATAAAACCATCAGGAACGTTCATAATAAATTTTAGAGAATTCAGAAAGGTGGCAATCATTATGGCAAAAAAATCAAAACTGGGTGTTGCATCTGCAATCGTAGTCGGCGCAGGAGCAGCCGCATTATATGCAAAAAAGGCGAGTGAAAACAAGCAGGCAAAAAACGGACAGACAGGAAAAAAGGCAGACGAAACACAGGAACGAAACGAGTACCGCAATACAGAACGCGGTAAGTATGAAAAAAACAGCAAAGGTATTTATTACAGCAACGGCAACTACGAAGCATTTGCCCGTCCGGAAAAACCGGAAGGTGTTGACGATAAGCATGCATACCTTGTAGGCAGCGGGCTGGCTTCACTTGCGGCGGCGTGTTTCCTTGTACGTGACGGACAGATGCCGGGCAAAAACATTCACATTTTAGAAGCTATGGACATTGCAGGCGGTGCGTGTGACGGTATTTACGATGCTTCCCGCGGTTATGTAATGCGCGGCGGCCGTGAAATGGAAAATCATTTTGAGTGCCTGTGGGATTTATTCCGCAGTATTCCATCAATTGAAACACCGGGCGTTTCCGTGCTGGACGAATATTACTGGCTCAACAAAAAAGACCCGAACTATTCATTATGCCGTGCAACGGTCAACCGTGGACAGGATGCTCATACAGACGGCAAATTTAATTTAAGCCAGAAGGGTTGTATGGAAATCATGAAGCTCTTTATGACCAAGGACGAAGATTTATACGACAAGACGATTGAAGATGTTTTTGATGACGAAGTGTTTGATTCGACATTCTGGTTATACTGGAGAACGATGTTTGCATTTGAAAACTGGCACAGTGCATTGGAAATGAAGCTGTATTTCCAGCGTTTTATTCATCATATCGCAGGTCTGCCTGATTTCAGTGCGTTAAAATTTACAAAATACAATCAGTATGAATCCCTGATTCTGCCGATGAAGAAATATCTGGAAGATGCGGGCGTAGAATTCCGCTTTAATACAGAAGTAACAAATGTTATTTTTGAGCATAAGGACGGCAAAAAGATTGCAACGGCGATTGAGTGTAAGGAAAAAGGCGTTGAAAAGGGCATTGTCCTGACTGAAAATGACCTTGTATTTGTTACAAACGGAAGCTGTACGGAGGGAACGATTTACGGCGACCAGAACCATGCACCAAACGGTGATGCAGAAGTGCGCACAAGCGGCTGCTGGAGCCTTTGGAAAAATATTGCAAAGCAGGACCCGTCATTCGGACATCCTGAAAAGTTCTGTTCAGATGTAGCAAAGACGAACTGGGAATCTGCAACGGTTACAACACTTGATGATAAGATTATTCCATATATCACAAAGATTTGTAAGAGAGACCCAAAGAGCGGAAAAGTTGTAACAGGCGGTATTGTAAGCTGTCAGGATTCTAAATGGCTGTTGAGCTGGACGATTAACAGACAGGGACAGTTTAAGGACCAGGATAAAGATAAGGTCTGCGTATGGGTATATGGACTGTTTACCGATGTACCGGGCGATTATGTTAAAAAGCCGATGAAAGAGTGTACCGGTAAGGAAATCACAGAAGAATGGCTGTATCACTTAGGTGTGCCGGTTGAAGAAATCGAAGACCTCGCTGAAAACAGTGCAGTCTGCGTACCGACAATGATGCCGTATATTACAGCATTCTTTATGCCAAGAACCAAGGGAGACAGACCGGACGTTATTCCGGACGGCTGTGTAAACTTTGCTTTCCTCGGACAATTTGCGGATACACCAAGAGATACTGTATTTACAACAGAGTATTCTGTAAGAACGGCAATGGAAGCGGTTTACGGACTGCTCGGTGTTGACCGTGGCGTACCGGAAGTATGGGGCAGTGTTTACGATGTCCGTGAATTGCTTGACAGCTCCGTAAAGCTGATGGACGGAAAATCTCCGCTTGAAATTCAGCTGCCTGGACCACTCAATGCCTTAAAGAAGCCTTTGTTAAAGCTTGTAAAAGGCAATGTCATTGAAAAATTACTGCGTGACCACGATATTTTAAAAGATAATATGTAATTTTACGGGACCGGCACAAAATGAAGTGCCGGTCCCTTTTTGAACGTATCTGCGGCATATGTCACATTTGGGGAGTAGCTTTTGTTTTCTGTAAAAATTTCCAGAAAAAACCATATGTAAAATGGTAAGAATTGACATACAATTTTAATAAATTTCATGAATTTTTTGATACCAACAGAGAAAGCGGCGGATTATAATAAAAATATGTGATAAATAACGAGATGACGACATGGGGGATAAAATGAGCGATAAAACAAATGAGCCGGTGAAAGAATTTATAGAATACAAAGAACTTAAAGGGCTGACCGAACAGGAAGCAGCACTGAGGGTAGAACAGGGACTGGATAACCGTGCTGATACGACAACGGATAAATCTATCAAAGAAATAATTTTTTCCAATGCATTTACATATTTTAATTTAATATTTTTAATTATTTCAATATTGCTGCTATGCGTAAAATCATACCGGAATCTGACATTTCTGCCGATTGTTATCGGAAATACGCTGATTGGCATTGTACAGGAACTGCGTGCGAAGCGGATTTTAGATAAAATGAATCTGCTCAATGCGCCACACGCAACAGTTATAAGAGAAGGGATTCAAAAACAGATTTTATCGGAAGAATTGGTAAAAGATGATGTCGTTGTGCTGCGGGCAGGAGATCAGATATGCGCCGATGCGACAGTGCTTGAGGGAAATGTGCAGGTCAATGAATCGCTTCTGACAGGCGAAGCCGATGAAGTTGAAAAAAAGGCAGGCATGCCGCTGTTATCAGGCAGTTTTGTGGTTGCGGGAGAATGTTACGCACGGCTTGATAAAGTGGGAAAGGATTCGTATATTTCAAGACTTGCGACACAGGCAAAATCCATGGGTAGTGGAGAGCAGTCAGAAATGGTGCGCTCGATTAACCAGATTGTCAAATGGGTTGGTATTATAATTATTCCGATTAGCATTATTTTATTTTACCAGAGTTTTTATATCAATCACACAACCCTGCAAAAAGGTGTCACGTCAACTGTTGCGGCAATCATTGGCATGATACCGGAGGGGCTGTATCTGCTGACGACAATTGCGTTGGCGTTAAGTACTATGCGGCTTGCAAAAAACAAAGTGTTACTGCATGATATGAAAAGTATTGAAACGCTTGCCAGAGTAGACGTGCTGTGTGTGGATAAGACGGGAACAATTACAGAGCCGTCCATGTGTGTCAAAGAGATTCACGCATTTTCAGGGAAAAATGAGCATACAGCGGGACAATATAGCCGGTTTGATGAAGCAGAACAGTCCACGCGGTTTCATGAAACAGAGCTGGAAGCCTTGTTGGCAGATTATGTCCGGGCATCAAAGGATAACAATGCGACCATGCAGGCATTAAAAGCATATATGGCGCAGAATATTGGGAAAAATGACAATGCTGTCAATTATAAAAATACAGATACAGAAAACATACAGGTGGTGGAAGTCTTTCCGTTTTCATCGGCTGTAAAGTACAGCGGTGTTGTATTTAACGATGGTGCTTATGTATTGGGGGCGCCTGAATTTGTCATGCAGTCCCATTTTTCCGAGGTAGAACAGGAACTGCTTCCTTATACAAAGAAAGGATACCGTGTGCTGATATTTGCCCGCTATGCAGGCAGGGATTTGAAAAACGGATTGACGGAAGAAGTGACACCATTGGGCTTTATTGTGCTGTCCAATCCAATCCGTGCCAACGCAAAGGAAACATTTGCGTATTTTAAAGCACAGGGTGTACAGATTAAAGTCATTTCAGGAGATAACCCGGAAACGGTTTCGGAGATTGCAAAGCAGGCAGGCATTGAGGGGGCGCAAAATTATATTGATGCCACGCGGTTAGATTCACAATTTAAAATTGAAGAAGCGGTCAGAGAGTATACGGTTTTTGGCAGGGTAACACCAAAGCAGAAACAGCAGTTGGTGCAGGCACTCCAGAAAGATAAACACACAGTTGCAATGACGGGTGACGGTGTCAATGATATTCTTGCCATGAAAGATGCGGATTGCAGTGTAGCAATGGCATCGGGCAGTGAAGCGGCTTCGCAGGCGGCGCAGGTTGTCCTGCTGGATTCGGATTTTGCACATATGCCTTCGGTTGTCTGGGAGGGCAGACGTGTCGTCAATAATGTGGAACGCTCGGCAAGCCTGTTTTTGGTAAAAAACATCTTCTCCCTGCTGATGTCTGTATTTTCGGCGGTATTTATGATTACATATCCGTTGGAACCGGCACACATTTCATTGATTAGTATGTTTACAATCGGTATTCCGGGATTTTTGCTGGCATTAGAGCCAAACAAGGAACGAATCAAAGGGAAATTTATCAAAAAAGTTTTGTTAAAAGCACTGCCAGCCGGACTGACCGATGTCTTTGTGGTTGGTGCGCTGGTGATATGCGGCGATGTCTTTTCACTGCCGTCAGCGGATATTGCGACAGCGGCGACACTGTTACTGGCGGTTGTCGGATTTATGATTTTAATTAAAATCAGTGAACCGTTTAACAAGATGAAATATGCTATATTATTTGGCAATATCGCAGGACTGCTGTTTTGCGGTATTATGCTCAATCACCTGTTTGCAATGAGCCAGTTGTCGGCAATCTGTATGCTGTTATTAATCGTATTCGGATTTGCGGCAGAATCCTTATTCCGCTACCTGACACTGCTGGTTGAAAAAGCAGACGAGTGGGTAGAGAAAAAAAGCCGGACACGTCTGTAAAGAGCGTGTCCGGGTATTTTTGCATGGATTGGATTTTGGATTGGTAATTTATGATAACTCCAGCTTTCCTGTATACAACTGATAGTACGTTCCCTTTTGTGCAATCAAATCTTCATGGTCGCCGCGCTCAATAATCTGACCGTGGTCTAATACGATAATTGCGTTACTGTTGCGGATAGTAGAAAGGCGGTGCGCAATAACAAATACGGTACGTCCCTTCATTAAGTTATCCATACCCTTCTGTACGATACTTTCGGTACGTGTATCAATACTTGAAGTTGCTTCGTCCAGAATTAAAACCGGCGGGTCGGCAACAGCGGCGCGGGCAATGGAAATGAGCTGGCGCTGTCCCTGTGACAATTCTTCGCCGTCACCGCTTAACAGTGTATCATAACCGTGTGGAAGCATATTGATAAACTGGTCTGCGTGAGCCAGCTTTGCCGCATTGTAAATCTGTTCATCGGTTGCATCAAGATTACCGTAGCGGATATTGTCCTTAATCGTACCGGTAAAGAGGTGCGTATCCTGAAGAACAATACCGAGTGAACGGCGTAAGTCATCTTTTTTAATCTTTGTAATATCAATGCCGTCATAGCGGATTTCACCGTTCTGAATATCGTAAAAACGGTTAATCAGGTTGGTAATCGTTGTTTTTCCGGCACCGGTAGAACCTACAAAGGCAAGCTTCTGACCCGGTTTTGCAAAAAGACTGATATCCTTTAAAATAATCTTATCCGGGTTGTAACCGAAGGTCACATCCTTAAAACGGACATCCCCTGTTAATTCGGTATAAGAAGCCGTGCCGTCAGAAGCCGTCTGCTTCCATGCCCAGATACCGGTTCTTTCCTTACATTCATGAAGAATGCCGTTGTCATCCTTTGTGGCATTGACAAGTGTAACCGTTCCTTCATCCGCTTCCGGAGTTTCATCAATCAGCGCAAAAATACGTTCTGCACCGGCAAGCGCCATAACGATAGAGTTAAACTGCTGTGCGACCTGCATGAAAGGCTGTGTAAAGCTTTTTGTAAACTGTAAATAAGAAGCCATAACACCCAGTGTAATGCCGCCGACACCCATAACGGAGAGCGTACCGCCTAAAACTGCGGTTAATACGAACTGGAGATTACCGATGTTACCGATAACAGGTCCCATGATATTGGCGTACTTATTGGCATTTGCGGCGCTTTCAAATAAAGCTTCGTTTAATGCGTCAAATTCTTCTTCGGACTTTCTTTCGTGGTTGAAAACCTTTACCACACGCTGACCGTTCATGCGTTCTTCGACAAATCCGGTAACGTCGGCAAGTGCTACCTGCTGGCGCACGAAGTATTTACCGCTGTTTCCGCCGATAGCTTTTGTTACAAGAATTAAGATGCCGATAACGGCAACTGCAAGCAGTGTCAGCAGAGGGCTTAACACCAGCATGGCAATAAACGTTACAATAATTGTAAAAAAGGACATCAGCGCCTGCGGAATCGACTGGCTGATCATCTGGCGCAGGGTATCCGTATCGTTCGTATAAAGGCTCATGATAGAACCGTTGGTATTCTGGTCAAAGTAGCGGATTGGCAGTGTCTGCATATGCTCAAACATATCGTCACGCACACGCTTTAACACTCCCTGACCGATGTATACCATCATTCGTGTATAAATAAACGTAGAAAGTACACCCATTAAAAAGATACAGCCTAAAACAGCCAGCGCCTGATAAAATCTTGTAAAATCCGGTGATTCCTGTCCGATTAACGGAATAATGAAATCATCGAGCATATATTTCAGTGACAGGGACACAGAAATAGAAGCAACGGAGCTGATTAAAATGCACACAAATACCAGCACAAAACGGAACTTATACGTTTCGGTCACATATTTGAGCAGTCTTTTGGCTGTTGTGAGTGTGTTTTTTGAAAGCCGGGACGGCTTTTTTGGTTTCTTTTCATTACTCATTTTCAGCACCTCCCTTTACCTGTGATTCATAAACTTCTCTGTAAATTTCATTGGTCTTTAACAGTTCTTTAGAAGTACCGATACCAGTGATTTTACCGTCATCAAGCACGATAATCTGATCGGCATCTTCAATCGAAGAAACACGCTGTGCAATAATGATTTTTGTGGTATCCGGAATTTCTTCACGGAATGCTTTACGGATTAGCGCATCGGTTTTTGTATCAACTGCACTTGTCGAATCGTCTAAAATCAGAATTTTCGGTTTTTTAAGCAGGGCTCTTGCAATACAAAGACGCTGCTTCTGACCGCCGGACACATTGTTGCCGCCCTGGACAATCTGTGTGTTATAGCCATTCGGGAATTCCTGGACAAAGCCGTCAGCCTGCGCCAGCTTACATACATTCTGTACTTCTTCGTCGGTTGCATTTTCATTTCCCCAGCGGATATTTTCATAAATAGTACCGGAGAAAAGAACATTTTTTTGTAAAACCATGGAAACCTGGTCACGCAGGGCTTCCAGATTGTAATTGCGCACATCGACACCGCCGACTTTGACAGCACCGCCGGTTACGTCATAAAGTCTTGGAATGAGCTGTACGAGTGTGGATTTGGCACTTCCCGTTCCGCCGATGATACCGATGGTCTGACCGGATTGAATGTGAAGGCAGACATCTTTTAAAGAAAGAGTACCGTCTTCTCCGGCATAACTGAAGTTTACGTGGTCAAAAATGATTTCTCCGTTTGCAACATCCTTTACAGCATCATCAGAATCCTGCATTTCAGGCTCTTCATTTAAAACTTCTGCGATACGGTCGGTAGAAGCTTCTGCAATCATAATCATAACGAATACGAAGGTTACCATCATCAGGGACATCAGAATCTGAAGTGAATAGACGATGATACTGGTCAGTTCACCGGTCTGCATTGTACCGGTAACAATGCTGTTTCCGCCAATCGCTACAATGACTAAAATAACAACGTACATGGTAAACTGCATGACAGGAGAGTTCCATGCAACGATTTTTTCCGCCTTTGTAAACAGGCTGTATACATATTTGGAAATGATGTGGAATTTGTCAATTTCGTAATCTTCACGGACAAATGCCTTTACCACACGGGAAGCATTGACATTTTCCTGTACGGAATTATTTAAAACATCATATTCATCAAATACCTTGATAAAATGCGGGTGCGCCTTTTTGGCAATAAATATCAGTGTTCCGCCAAGCAATGGGATAACGATTAAAAACAGCATGGCAACCGTTTTATTTAAAACGAGTGTCATAACCCATGATAAAATAATCATAATCGGCGCTCTGGCAAGAAGACGGATACTCATCATGTACGCCATCTGTACGTTAGTAATATCTGTTGTCATACGGGTTACCAGACCGGAAGTAGAAAAGTGGTCGATATTTTTAAATGAAAACTGCTGGATTTTATAAAAAATATCGTGACGCAGATTTTTGGAATAACCTGCTGCTGCAACGGCCGCCATATTACCGGCAGTCACACCGAAAAACAGGGCAAGCATTGCCATTGCAACTAAAATAATACCGCGCTGGATAATGTAGTTTAAATTTCCGTCTGCAATGCCCACATCAATGATTTTAGCCATTTCAAGCGGAATCAGAACTTCCATTAAAACTTCGAGAATAACGAAAAACGGTGCCAGAAAGGACTGCTTTTTATATTCACGCACGGACCTTAACAGTGTTTTGTTCATGGTTTGATTCTCCTTAATTTTATAATTTATTTTCAGAAAGGTTTTGCAACATTTGCAGGAGTACCTGTTTGCAGACTGCCACATCTTTCTCAGAAATGCCTTGGGTCATCTGGGCTTCTGATTCGTTGATGTGGGACAGGATACTGGGACGAAGCGCCTCTGCCTTCTTGGTAGGTATAATCCGTTTGAGCCTGGCATCTTTTTCAACATTTTCCCGGTAGATAAATCCGTTTTTTTCCATCAGCTGTAAAATGCCGGTTACGGTAGACTTGCGAATCTGAAACTCTTCTTCAATATCTTTTTGATAAATTTCCCGATGCAGTGTTTCCAAAAGAATGAACTTAAGAATGTGCTTCTGCATAACCGTCAGACCGTCACCATCAATCATAGTGACAATGCAGTTTTTTCGTTTCATCTGGTGGGAAAGCATCTGAATCAGTCGTCCCATGTGCATGTTAGTGGATTTTTCATCAAAATCCTGCAATCCAATCACACTCCTTTCTAAAGAAATGGTTAGCAACCTAACTTTTGATATTATAGGGAGAAGATTTTTAAATGTCAACTTTTTCTTTAGGAGTTTATAAAAAGTTCATATTCGGGAAAAATTTATCATTCCGCATCTGCCGCATGAAGATTAAAATATAGGGCGGAATGCAGCTAAGACACGGAAATGTATAAAAGGTACATTTTCGTGTCCTTTTATGGAAAACGGATTTTGTCAGAATGTTGATTTTTTATAAAAAATATAGTATGATAAAAACAGTTCAAGTGTAAATATGAGGGGGATGGATAATAATGAAATATTGGATAAAATGGTGTGTGCTAGCTTTTGGCGTTGTATGTCTGATTAGTATGACACTGTGCGGCTGTGGCAAAAAACAGGCAGAGAAGGCAGTGCCACAGCCTGAACTGGTTATTGGAAGCGATGATTATGAGCCGTATAATTATCAGAATGAGAATGGCGATTATGCAGGTGTTGATGTGGAGCTGGCAAAAGAAGCGTGCCGCCGGATAGGCTATACACCGGTCTTTAAACAGATTCAGTGGGATGATAAAGATATTTATTTAGAAAACGGTGAAGTTGACTGTGCGTGGGGCAGTTTCTCAATGGATGGCAGGGAAGATGATTATATCTGGGTCGGACCTTATATGTACAGCAGGGAAGTTGTGATGGTGCGGACGGACAGTGATATTTATAAGCTGGATGACTTAGCCGGGAAAAATGTTGCGGTACAGTCCAGTACACAGCCAGAACGTATTTTTTTAGGGCAGGGTTACGATATAATTCCCAAGGTGAAAAATGTGTATTCCTTTGTAGAGATGAATGAATTATTTGCTGCACTGCGCAAGGGATACGTTGATGCCTGTGCGGGACATGAGATTGTGATGCGGGAATATTTAAGGCAGTCCGGTCAGAAATACCGCATTTTAGATGAGGAAATCATTGATTCAAAACTGGGTGTGGCTTTTTCAAAAAATAAAGACACCCAGAAGGCAGAACAGCTTCGTCAGGCGATGGCGGAGATGCTTGAAGACGGAACGGTTCAGTGTATTCTGGAAAAATATGGGATGGAAGACCGGGTGGCAGCAGGGGGGATTACACCATGAAAAAATCAGGACAGTCTAAAATGAAGGTGCAGTTATACGAAGGACTCCTCGTGGTTGTCATTATAGTGGTTATTGTCGTTCTGATACTGGCGGTCCGCTCGGATAAAAAAAATATTGAGAAGACCTTTGACAATACACTGACTTATTTAAAAAGTCAGTGCTTAAGCTATGATGAGGTCGTACAGGCAGATAAAATTAAGAGCCTGGTACGGCTGACAGAACAGGCAGTTGAAGTAGGAACGGATATCCATAGGAATTCTGAGTTAATTGATTCAGTATATTTAAAGAACTATACAGAGGCACAGCGGATGGCAGGAATTATCATTTTAGATGAAGATATGCAGCCGGAATGTCAATACAGCAATGTCGGACTGGATTATGATGCATGGAAGGAACTGATTCAGGATAAAAAAATCAGCGAGATTACAAAATATTCTAAAAAAATCTATGCAGAACGGATTCAGAAAAACGATAAATGGTATGATCTGGCAGCAATATCCAGAACAGACAGTCCGGGAGTTGTATTTTGCTACTGTTATCAGGATACAGACCGTCTGACAGACAGTTATGCGGCAGTCAATAATCTGCTTGCCGGATATGCCATGGATATGAATGGTACCCTTTTTATAGCAGCTGATGATAAAATTTACGGAACAAATGATGCGCAATACGAGAATTGTCAAACCACGGAAATTCCGGTTATACAGGAATTACGTTCCACAGAACTCTCAGATAATCTGGTATATTTTACAAGTGACGGACACCGTTATTGTGGCGGAAAAGGACGATACAGGGATTATAATTTATACGTATATTATCCACAGAAAGAAGTGTTTGCGGCAACACGCAGGACAGTTCTTTTGGCATTATGTATTTCCATGCTTATCTGGGCAGCTGCAACGGTGGCAAGAAATAAATCCGGGCGGGTTCATATGCGGGAATTAAATGAGCAGCTAAAGATTATTGAAGCACAGCAGAAAAAAGAGGTGGAATATCAGTTAAAATTAAAGCAGTCCATGGAAGAAGCAGTCCGTGCTAATATAGCAAAGACAGATTTTCTACGCAGAATGAGCCACGATATCCGTACACCGATTAACGGAATCAGGGGTATGGTAGAAATCGGAAGGTATTATAAGGATGATTTGGAAAAACAGAGCGATTGTCGTGAAAAAGTCTGGGAGGCTTCCGGCTTTCTGCTGGACCTGGTCAATGATGTTCTGGATATGAATAAACTCGAATCCGGACAAATCCAGCTTTCAGAAGATTCTTTTGATTTGCAGGATATTTTAAATGAAGTAATGTCTATTTTAACGGTACAGGCAAAAAAGAAAAATGTCTGTTTTTATCCGATACAGACACAGCTCATGCACTGGCATTTAATCGGCAGTCCGTTACATCTGCGGCAGATTCTTTTAAATATTATGGGAAATGCCATTAAGTATAATAAAGAAGGTGGTTCGGTGACGACATCTGTGACAGAAACGGAGAGTACATCTGATTTTAACAGAGTCATGCTGGAATTCATATGTCAGGATACAGGAATTGGTATGAGTAAAGATTTTCAGGAGCATATGTTTGAACCGTTCGCTCAGGAAAAAGAGATGATGCAGACCGTTTACAGCGGCACGGGACTGGGACTTCCGATTGTCAAAAAAATTGTAGAGGTAATGCAGGGAACAATTGATTATACCAGTGAAAAAGGGAAAGGCACAACATTTGTAATAAGACTGCCGTTTCAGGTGGATAAGAAGAAGGAACAGTATACAGTGCAGGATGAAGAAGCAAAAACTGTTGTACTTGACGGCATGAAAGTTCTGCTTGCGGAAGACAATGTGCTTAACATGGAAATTGCAGATTTCATCTGTGAGAATGAAGGCATGATTGTTACAAAAGCATGGAACGGAAAAGAAGCATTGGAGTTGTTTGAACAGGCTGAACCCGGCACATTTGATATTATATTGATGGATTTGATGATGCCGGTTATGAGCGGACTTGAAACGGCAAAAAATATCCGGGCGCTTCAGCGGCCGGATGCAAAGACGATACCAATCATAGCAATGACGGCAAATGCTTTTTCGGATGATGTGGCAGACTGCAAAGCGGCGGGAATGAATGAGCATGTGTCAAAGCCGCTGGATGCGGATAAGCTGATAGAAACGATAGCAAAATATGTTTCAGGATAAAAAATCAGGATAAAAAATAATAATTTTTTATAGACACCAATCAATAGATATGGTATATTAAATTGCTACTATAAAAACGAAAGAATAAAACATGTACAATAATGTATGGAAAGGCAGGCGCTATTGAGAAAAAACATTACAAGAGGAAAAAGAATTTTTGCGGCAGCAGCCGTAGTGACAGCAGTGTGTATGACAACCAATACAGTTGTTCCATTTATGACTTATGCATACGCAGATACAGCGAATATACGTGCAGGGGCAGTTACGGTTACAAGTGAAAGCCAGCTTCGTCAGGCATTGCAGGCGGGCAGCAGTTTAATTGTTGTCAGTGGGAGTATTACGGTTGCAGAGGATGCTGCGGGAACACCTCTTATGATACCGGGAAATGTGACGATAACAGGGGCGGACAGCAGCAGTGAACTGATTATCAGAGGTGCAGTACAGCTTACCGGTGATCATGTTACGATTCAAAATGTAAAATTGCATTTTATTTCTACGAATGCTTTACAAAGCGTCGTACATAGAGAGATTTTTCTAGCTGGACACAGTCTGGTACTGGATAGTGTAGATACGTATGTTAAAGGTGGTGCAGGTTCCGGACTGGGAGGTTTTGGGGGAACAGAAGAAGAACTGCTCCCAACAGTCTATGCAGGCGGATTTAAAAATACGGTTGTCGGACAAAATGCATCATTGACTGTTACCAATGCGGTTGAAAATACAAAGATTCAGGCCGTTTACATGAGCCATGATTCCGGGAGTGATGGGAAAACCGCATATACAGGCAGCGCAGAAGTTTATGCAGATGCAAAAACGGTTATTCGTGAAGGAATTCATACAGAAAATAACAGCTGTGCAGATATTACGCTGAAAGGCATGGGAGAGAGTATTATTGCCAGTGCGAAAATAAAAGATTTTTACGGCAATGAAAACACCAGTCTGACCTTGCAGAAATGTTCTGTAGACGGCAATATCCAGAATGTTGAAAATGTTATATTGGATGATGAAGCGGAACTGTGCCTGGTATCCGGCAGTTTAAAAAATATAGAGGTAAAAAATAAAGCCTCTTTAAATCTGACAGAGTATGATGAAAGTATCTTTGTTGAAATTAAAGGAAATTTCACCGGAAATCAGACGTCAGACAATATCGCAGACGGCTATATTGTATTAAAAAAGGATAATCAGGTCATTATTGATCAGGATGTAACAGGTACAACAAAGGCGGCAGTCGGTAATAAGCTGTTCCCATCCGTTTTCACGGAAGGTTATACTTATATAACGGCGCAGGGCAAGGCAGCGAAGGAAAGCTTTGCACCGGCAAAAGCAGGCTGGTTTTTTAAATATACCGTGGATACACAGTCGAACTGGACAGCAACGACAAAGCAGCCGGAGGAAGAAGACTTATCTGTTGGCAGACTGGTGATTCAGTCTGCACCGCAAACGGTAAATATCAACCGCATTTTCCAAAAGGAAGACGGCTCAATTCCTGATGATACGGTGTATTTTGATATTGACTGTTATAACAGTCAGGGAGTATTAATGGACGGTGCTGATGTGACCGACTGGCTTGGAAGCAGTGTTTTGGTTATGAAAACGTCACTTTGGGAAAGTGAAGATGCGGAAAGTCTGAATGAAACCAATTGGGGCGAAGCTGTCGCGTTGGTAACGGACGGAGAAAATTATCCAAACCGTTATTTTTTAGAAGCATATCCGGGGGCAAAGACGGGAACATATACTTTTTTATTTTTCCCGAACGGATATGATGAAGGCAATATTGAAACAGTCGGCGCGGTAAAAGCCCAGAAAGATAAGATATTTGCAGAATGTACGGTGGAATTTACCGATAAAGATATTGAACCGGTGCAGAAGCATCAGGTGATTGTAGGCAATGGAACCGGTTCGGGAGAATATGCAGCAGGCGACATTGTCACTATAACTGCGGCAGGTGCGGCACAGGGTATGGCATTTGACCGGTGGGCAGGCAATACTGCACTTGATTTTACAGAGAACACGGACAGCCATTCAGCGACAGCTGTATTTATCATGCCGGACGGTGATGTCGAAATCAATGCAGAATATAAAGACATTTCGGCTCCGACAGGAGAGATTACCGTATCGACAAATAAGTGGAACGTATTCTGCAATGCAGTGACATTTGGAAAGTTTTTCAAGGAAAGACAGGAAGTCGGTATTCATGCAGATGATCTGGGGCTGGGTATCGATAAGGTTTTTTATCTGATTTCAGAGGAAGCAAAGACGTTGGAAGAAGTGCAAAATATTCAGGCTTCAGACTGGACGGTTTACGAACAGCGTTTTGCAATTGATCCGGATAAAAAATGTATTGTTTATGTTAAAATTACAGATAAGGGCGGTAATACAGCCTATCTGTCTACAGACGGACTGGTATTTGACGGTTCTTCACCGGTTATTAGCGGCGTAAAGCATAATGAAACATACGGCGGCAGTGTTCAGTTTACGGTAAACGATGACAATCTGGACTATGTGGAGATTGACGGTGTTTTAGCAGGTCGTGAAAACGGAGGTTATACGGTCACAGATGTTGAAGGAGCGCATACAATCACAGCCGTTGATAAAGCCGGAAACCGTACACAGGTAAGCGTTACAATTGTACACGCAACACAGCCAACAACGGAAAGTACAACGGAAGCACCAAAGCCAACGGAAAGTACAACAGAAGCGCCAAAGCCAACGCAGAAACCAACGGAAGCGCCGACAGAGGTAACAAAGCCGACGGAAAAGCCGACAGAGGTGACAAAGCCGACGGAAAAGCCGACGCAGAAGCCGACACAGGCGACGACGGAAAGCACAACCGAAGGTACAACAGAAGCACCAAAGCCAACGCAGAAACCAACAGAAGCGCCAAAGCCAACGCAGAAACCGACGGAAGCGCCGACAGAAGCCCCGACACAGAAGCCGGAAACAGATGAAAAGGTCATTTATGAAATGCGTCAGGATGCAGATGGCAACTGGCATTATTATGCAAATGACGAAATCGCAACAGATTACTGCGGCATGGCATTAAATGAATACGGCTGGTGGTATATCAAAAATGGTAATGTAGACTTTACATATACCGGAATGGCATGCAATGAGTACGGCTGGTGGTACTTCAACAACGGACAGCTGGATATGACATTTTACGGTCTTGCAAACAATGAATACGGAACATGGTTCTATACGGACGGACAGTTAAACTTTGGTTTTACAGGGATGATTATTCCGGATGACGAGTGGCTCTATGTTCAGAACGGACAGGTATTGACAGATTATACCGGAATGGCATTAAACGACTATGGCTGGTGGTACTTTAACAATGGCACACTGGATTTTGCATATACCGGAATGGCGGCAAATGAATACGGCTGGTGGTATTTTAACAACGGACAGATTGATTTTGGCTATAACGGTTTTGCTGCAAATGAATATGGTACATGGCTGTTTACAAACGGTATCTTAAATACGGGATTTACCGGTATGACATTAAATGGTAGTACATGGGTATATGTTACAGATGGATATATCAGTGACACTTATACCGGAATGGCATTAAATGACTATGGCTGGTGGTATTTTAACAATGGCACACTGGATTTTGCATATACCGGAATGGCTTTAAATCAGTACGGCTGGTGGTATTTTAAAAATGGACAGCTGGATTTAGGATTTACCGGTATTGGCAGCAATGAATACGGTGACTGGTTCTTTAAAGACGGAAGAATCGCTTTTGAGTACACGGGAAGCTATAATGATGGCGGACAATGGTATATGGTAAATAGCGGTTTTGCCAGTAAAATATAATAAAATCATGAGAATGGAGCAGGAGTACGATATGGAACTGCTCCATTTTTTAAAAATAAAAAAATTGGTACTCAGGTATTGACACTGCTAATAATAGGTGCTATAGTACAGATAGAACAAAAGAGAGGGCAAAGTAAGTTGAAAACAGCAGGTGTTTTACAATTAAAGGCTGATACAGTTTCATATGAAGCTGTTCAACATAAATGATTGAATATGAAAGGAAGCGATTGTTATGGATAAGAATCCAAAGCATCCATTGAAAAAGAAGAAAGTTGTACAGAAGGTGAATGCAACTGCAAACCATATGGAAGGTGAGCAGGAAACGCCTTCAAAGCATAAAAAACACACATATTAGTTGAATGAATAAATCCCACAGGCTGAGAAATGACGGTCTGTGGGATTTTTATGTGCGCCTTGCGGTTACATTTCACAAGGTAGGAATAGGTGTCAAACAGCAAAAATGACAGATTTTCAAAAAATTAAATGCCCGCAACCCCA
>ERZ831634.2242-NODE-2242-length-17349-cov-5.104661_pt1 | contig 17349 bp, 19 predicted proteins | sample MGYA00519953_ERZ831634 | MGnify/ENA primary metagenome ERZ831634 (study PRJEB31850, sample SAMEA3708718) | human gut metagenome | biome: human gut; feature: human-associated habitat; material: faeces | place: China | collected 2014 ... | reverse complement strand
GCGGAAAATATGGCGGCGCACAGGGGAGCGAGGATCCAGTTCTGGCTGCCCTGTCAGGAAGAAAACTGGATGGAGGAAGCCTGAATGGAAGTAAGGGACAGAATTCTGATTATCGAGGATGACCGAAGCATCCGCAAATTTTTCCGGACAATTCTGGAAGCGAACCGTTACGATGTCATTTCGGCGGATACCGGCGAGGAGGGCTACAGCCTGATTACATCCCAGTGCCCGGATCTGGTGATTCTGGATCTGGGCCTGCCGGATATGGACGGTCTGGACATTCTGCGCCAGCTCCGCAGCTGGTCCACCCTGCCGGTGGTGGTGGTCTCCGCCCGCTCCCACGAGCAGGACAAGGTCTCCGCTCTGGATTTGGGGGCCGATGACTATCTCACCAAGCCCTTTGGCACCGATGAGCTGCTGGCCCGTGTGCGGACGGCCATCCGCCACACCCGCACCGCCACCGGCAACAGTGAGATTGCCCAGCAGGGCACCTACACCGTAGGCGACCTCACCATCGACTACAACAAGCATCAGGTTCTCGTCCGGGGTGAAAACGCCAAGCTGACCCTCAGCGAATTCCGGATCGTCGCTCTGTTAGGCAAGCACGCTGGCCGTGTGATGACCTATGATTCCATCATCAAGGAGCTGTGGGGGCCCCGGGCCAGCGGCGATAACCAGATTCTTCGGGTCAACATGGCCAACATCCGCCGGAAGATTGAAAAAAATCCTGCCGAACCGGAATACCTTTTCACCGAAGTGGGCGTAGGCTACCGCATGGCGGAATCCGAAAACTGACATACATAAACAGCTCCTCCGCCATGCAGCGGAGGAGCTGTTCTGTTTTGCGATCCATTTGTCCCTTTTATTCCCGTTCTTTTCCGCTCCTGGTCAGTCATTTCTCTCGGAGTGCCCCGCATTTTGAAGATGCCCCGCGAGACGACCTCCAATTCCGCGTTTTCAGAATGACCGGCCCGTCTCCCGCATAGAGTGCAGTGCACCCATTTCTCAAAATCAATGCTTGGGAGTGTCGAACGATGGCAATGTCTTATATCTGGTCCGGTCTGGTGATCCTCTCCTTCCTTTGGGGCTTTTTTCACGGGAACCTCAGCGCCGTGGCCGCCGCCGCGCTGGACGGTGCCCAGTCCGCTCTGGAGCTGAGCCTTTCTATGGCCGGCATCCTCTGCCTTTGGAGCGGCGTCATGGAGATTCTGAATGTCTGCGGTCTGTCCCGCCGCATCGCCGCGCTGTTCCGTCCGCTGCTGCGCCGCCTGCTGCCCAACGCCAGCCGGGACGAGGAAACGCTGGCGGCAGTCTCCGCCAATGTCTCCGCGAACCTTCTGGGCCTTGGCAACGCCGCCACGCCGCTGGGCATCCAAGCCGCCCGGCGGATGGCCCGAAACTGCGGCGGCACTGCCAGTGACGAGCTGTGCCTGCTGGTGGTGCTCAACACCGCCTCCATCCAGCTTCTGCCCACCACCGTGGCCTCCGTCCGGGCTGCCTTCGGCAGTGCCGCCCCCTTCGACATTCTGCCCGCCGTCTGGATCAGTTCTCTCGCCTCTGTCACGGTGGGCCTGCTCACCGCCCGCCTTCTCTCCCGCCGGAAAGGAGGCCCTGCATGAACCCCTCTGACCTCATCATCCCCCTGCTGCTGGCGGGAGCCGCCGCCTGCGGCACCGGGCGCCGGGTCAACGTCTACGCCGCCCTAACCCGCGGCGCGGAGGACGGTCTCACCGTCCTGCTCCACGTAATCCCCGCTCTGGTGGGCTTACTCACCGCCGTCAGTATGTTCCGGGCCTCCGGTGCCATGGATGCGCTGGCCCAGCTGTGCGCCCCGGTTCTGAACCTTCTGGGCATCCCGGCAGAGACCGTGCCGCTGATGCTGGTCCGCCCCGTATCCGGCAGCGGCGCACTGGCCGTTGCCAGCGATCTGATGGCCTCCCACGGGCCCGACAGCTACATCGGCCGGGTGGCCGCCGTGATGATGGGCAGCACGGAAACCACCTTCTACACCATTGCCGTCTACTTCGGCTCCGCCGTACCCGCCACACCGTCCCGGCGGCGCTGGCGGCAGACCTCACTGGCTTTCTCACCGCTGCCCTCACCGTGCGGCTCCTGTTTGGCCCCTGACATTTGCAAATTCACGCAAAAAAAGCACGGCAAAGCCGTGCTTTTTCGTTTTCCTTATGCAGATTTTCTCACCTTTCGTTCAAATGCGCCCGCAGACGTTCCAGATTCCCCCGCATGAGCGTCACATACGTCTCTCCCCCTGCCAACTCATTCGGGGACACGTTGTGGCAGGTGTGGAACATAGCGGTCCCCGCCCCCGCCGCCTCGGCGATGGCGTCCGCCACCAGATGATTGGAAAACTCAATATACCAGACCGTCGAGATCCCTTCCTCCCGTACCTTGTCCGTCAGAAAAGCAATGGTCGCGGCGGACGGTTCCGTCTGGGTAGAGCACCCCGGAAACGCCGCGTAGTACCGCAGATCAAATTCTTCCGCGAAGTATCGCAGTGGGAACCGATCTCCAAACACTATGGTCCGGTCCGGCAAGCTGTCGAAAAACGCATGAAATTCGCCATCCAGAGTGTCGATCTCCTCCGCATATTTTTCTGCGTTGGCCCGATACCGCTCCCCATTCGCACTGTCCAACTCCGCCAGCACCTCCCCAAACCGCCGGGTGATGGCCGCGGCGTTGGCCGGGGCGGTCCAAACATGCTCATCGATCTCCGTCACGGTCCCTAAGTGGTCGTGGTCATGGTCATCCTCGTCCTCATCGTGGTGATGCCCCACTTCCTCCTGCATCCCCTCTACGTGCTCCTCCTCCAGAGTCTCCACGCAGTCGATCAGCGCCAGTGTCCGGCCCGTAGGCTCCGCCGCCTCTAAAATCGTTTCTACCCACTGGTCGGAGTCCCCTCCCAGATACAAAAAGAGGTCACAGCTCTGCACCTTCAAAATATCCGCCGGAGTAGGTTCATAGGAATGGCTCTCCGTCCCCGGCGGCAGCAGTAATTCCACATCCGCTAAGTCTCCGGCGGCGGCCCGGGCAAAGTCATACGCCGGAAATACAGTCGCTACAATGTGCAGCTTTCCATCCTCCGGTTCCTGCACGGATGCCGGTGCGCATCCTGCCAGCAGCGCCAGTGCCAGCATACAAATCAACAGTTTTTTCACAGTGGTCTCCTTGTAATTTGAGAATCATTTTCAAATAAGATACCACATCCGCCCCCAAAAAGCAACCCCGACTATCCGTCGGGGTTGCCTCTGTTTTCCTGTTTACTTGCTGCGCTTCAGAACCTCGCACAACAGCTTCCACGTCCGCTGGACGGACGCGATGTGCATCCGCTCTCTGGGGGTGTGGATGTCCGTCAGATCCGGGCCGAAGGACACGCAGTCCAGTCCCGGCAACTTTTCGCCCAGCAATCCGCACTCCAGACCGGCGTGAACGGTCTCCACCACCGGCTCCTTGCCGTACTGCTCCCGGTAGACCTCGATCATCCGCTCCCGGAGGGGAGAATCCGGCAGATATTCCCAAGCGGGATAGTCGCCGACCACGTCCACACGGCCCCCCAGCTGCTCCGTCAGGCACCGCAGGCGGTCCCGGACCATCTGCTTCTGGCTGGCTACGCTGCTGCGGACGGAGCACACCGCCGTCATTTCATCGTCGCCGCATTTCAGAATGCCTATATTCAAGGAAGTCTGCACCAGACCGGGAATATCCATGCTCATGGCCTGCACCCCGTTAGGCAGGCAGGTCAGCATGCAAAGCGCCTTGCCGGTGGTCACTTCGTCCATCGGCAGGCTCTTGGTCTCCACCGTTTCCACAGCTACCGTCAGACCGGGATCCGCGATCCGGTATTCCTTCTTCATCTCCGCAGCCAGCGTCTCCGCAGCCTTCCGGGCCGCACTGCCGTCAGCCACGGTGACCACCGCCGCCGCCGCCGTGGGGATGGCGTTGTCCTTGCTGCCGCCCTCGGCGGACACCAGACGCAGCTTCGTCTCGGCAGACATGGCCCGCAGCAGCCGCCCCAGCAGCACATCGGCGTTGGCCCGGCCCTTGTTGATCTCCACACCTGAGTGGCCGCCCACCAGACCGGACACCCGCACTGCCAGCGTCTCCCCAGAGAAGTTCTCCCGGACCAGCGGCAGATGGCAGAACACGCTGCTGCCACCGGCACAGCCCACGGTGAAGATCCCCTCCTCCTCGGAGTCGATATTCAGCATGGTCCGGCCTTGCAGAGGTGTCACATCCAGCACGGCGGCGCCCAACATACCGATCTCCTCGTCGGTGGTCAGCACGACCTCCAGCCGGGGATGCTGCACGGTGGTGTCCTCCAGCGCCGCCAGTGCCATGGCTACGGCGATGCCGTCATCGCCGCCCAGAGTTGTCCCCTTGGCGCCTACCAGATCGCCGTCCACAAAGAGGTCCAAGCCCTCCTTGTCCATATCCTTGGCGCAGCCCGCCTCCTTTTCGCATACCATGTCCACATGGCCCTGCAAGATCACCGCCGGGGCGTCCTCATAGCCCGGCGTGGCCGGGGCGATCAGAATCACGTTGTTGGCCTCGTCCTGATAATGTTCCAGACCCAGCTTTTCGCCGAATGCCACGCACCAGTCGCTGATGGCCTTTGTATTGGTGGAGCCGTGGGGAATGGCGCACATCTCCTCAAAAATTTCAAATACCCGCTTCGGTTCCAGATTTGACAGGATTCCCATATTACTTCTCTCCCTTTTTCTGTAATTTTATTTTGTTGCCCTTTTCATCCACGATATAGGTATTGTCCAGCTGCCCTTTCAAATTGCCCAGCACGGAATCAATGTATTCCCGCCGCAGGGCGGCGCGCTCCATCTCCTCCCACTCCGTCAACCCTTCGGGGCTTTTTGCCTTCTTCGCCAATTCGTTGATCCGGTCTATTTGCTTTTGTTCCATATTTACTCCTTTTCCGCGGTTTCCCGTTCAAAAACGAGGTCTATCGTTTCTATAAAGCCGCCTGCCCGTTGGGTGGCCGGGATCCAGCCCGCAAACCGCCATCCGTCGGCAGCCCATTTCCGGATGATCTCCTGATGGCCCACTGTTGCCAGTCCAACGCCGCCCAAAAAGCTGTACCCGCCGGAGCCGGTGCAGTCCACCCGTTCAAATTCATATTCCAGCACAGAAACCACCTCTCACTTATAGCACTGCACGGTGATGGGGATGCGGCCCTTTTTCGTCAAGGCTCCCACCTCCGTCAGCTCAAATTTCCCAAAGCCCCTTGCAGAGACCGTATCGCCCTCGGAAACCGTCCGATCCGGCTTCGTACACTCCCGCCAGTTCAGCTGCACCCGGCCGCTTTCGATGAGCGCCGCCGCCTTGCCCCGGGCCATGCGGAAGCCGGTGGAGCACACGGCGTCCAGCCGCAGGGAGGACACCGTATCCCGCCGTTCCTCCCGTCGGATCTCCGGGATGTGGACGCAGCCGGGGTCGATCTCCGCCACCCGCAGCTTCACCCGTCCGGCGGACTCCCAGCTTTGCGCCAGAAATTCCGCCACGGTATCCAGCACCAGCACATCGGCGCTGTCCGGCCCTACTAAAATATCTCCGATTTTCTCCCGGACGATCCCCATGCCCATGAGACTGCCCAAAAAATCCCGGTGGGTCAGATTCTCTTCCTTCCGGAAGGCCGCCCGCAGACACCGGATGGGGCTGTACGTTCCGGCGTCCGAAGGGTCCATCCAATCCGGCAGGAACAGGAGCACCGCCCGTTCCGCGCCGTCATAGCCGCCCCAGCGGATATATGCTGTTTCCGGAATTCCCGCCGCATGAAGCAGATCGGCGGCCTGCGCCTGCTGGGCGGGGCTTAAAAAGTCCGTTGCCGCCGGGATATTCCGCTCTGATGCCTGCTTGGCCCGATCCAGTACCCGGGCCAGCAGCGTCCGGTCCTCTCCCAGAGCGCCGCACTGGTCCAGCAGCTTGCTCTTATCCATGGCGCAGCTCCTGTGTCCGCACCAACCGGGCATAAGCGCCGTTTTTCGCCATCAGCTCATCATGCCGCCCCAGCTCCGCCACCCGGCCGTCCTCGATCACCGCGATGCGGTCCGCGTTCCGCACGGTGGACAGCCGGTGGGCGATGATGATGGTGGTCCGCCCCTGGGAAAGCCGCTCAAAGGTCTCCTGCAATTTCGCCTCCGTCACGCTGTCCAGCGCCGAGGTGGCCTCGTCTAAGATCAGCACAGGTGGATTTTTCAAAAAGATCCGGGCAATGGAGATCCGCTGCTTCTGTCCGCCGGAGAGCAGCGTCCCCCGCTCACCCACATAGGTCTCCAAACCGTCAGGCATGGCCTGAATATCGTCATAGATCTCTGCCAGCTGCGCTGCTCGGATGACCTCCTCCTCGGTGGCCTCCGGCTTGCCGCAGCGGATGTTGTTCAGAATACTGTCAGCAAACAGAAATACGTCCTGCTGCACCACGCCCACCTGCTGCCGCAGAGAGCGCTGGGTCACGTGGCGCACATCCTGTCCATCGATGCGGATATCACCGTCCGTCACATCGTAAAATCTTGGGATCAGCTTGCACAGGGTAGACTTTCCGCCGCCGGAGGGGCCCACCACCGCTAGCGTCTCTCCCGCCTTGATATGCAGATCCACATCGTGAAGCACATCCAGATCTCCCTCATAGGCAAAGCTGACGTGGTCCACATCCACCTGTCCCTTTACGTCGGTCAGCTCCACGGCGTCCGGCACGTCCTTCATGGCCGGCTCCGTCCGCATCAGCTCCAGAAAGCGGGAAAAACCGGCAGTGCCGTTGGCCAGCAGCTCGGAAAAGTTGGCCAGCTTCCGAACGGGATTCACAAAGGTTGTGATATACAGACTGAAGGTGATCAGGTCCACGGTGTTCAGCTCGCCCCGCATAATGAGGACGCCGCCGGCGGCGATCACCGCCACGGAGAGAATGGACAGGAAGAATTCCATCACGCCGTTGAATAGGCCCATCGCCTTATGAAATTCCTTCTTGGAGGTTTTATAAACGTCATTGGAGACATTGAACTTCTCCAGTTCCTCCGCCTCGTTGGCGAAGGCCTTTGCCGTGCGGATGCCGGAGATACCGGACTCGATCCCCGCGTTAATGGCGGCGGTTTTCTGCTTCACATGGCGGGACGCCTGACTCATCGACCGGCGGCAGGTCCACACCACGATCAAAAACACCGGCAGAATGGCGGCGATCACCAGCGCCAGCCGCCACTGGATCGTAAACATGATGACAAGCGCGCCGATGACGGTCACGCCGGAGATGAAAATATCCTCCGGGCCGTGATGGGCCAGCTCCGTGATCTCAAACAGCTCGCTGGTCAGGCGGCTCATCAGGGCACCGGTCCGATTGCGGTCATAGTAGCCGAAATCCAGTTCCTGCATGTGGCGGAACAGATCCCGGCGGATGTCCGCCTCTACCAGAATACCAAAGGTGTGCCCGTAGTAGCCGATGATATAGGTCAACACCCCCCGCACCGCAAAAGCCGCCGCGGCCACTGCCATCACCGTGAAAAAGGTGCGGTATGCGTTCTGCGGAAGCAGCTCGTACATGCACCAGCGGGACAGGTACGGAAAGGCCAGATCGATCAGCGCAATGGTAAGGGCGCAGACCATATCCAGCACAAACAGCTTCTTATGGGGTTTGAAATAAGACAGAAAGATCCGCAGATCGGACCGCTCCTGAAATTCCTTGGTGGTCATGAAAAATTCAAAGCTCCTCTCACAGAGTACAGCCGCTTTTTCCGGCTGCTGTCCGCCTCCGGCGGACCGATAGCTGCATCATACCATGATTTTCCCACCTTGGCAATGGGTAAACAGCCCCCCGAACGCGCCGCGTCCGGGGAGCTGTCGGAAAAGCGTATGTTCAGCTGTTGGCCAGATAATCGCCCTTCATGTAGCCGGTGGTGGTTTTTCCGCCGTTGCCGGAGAAGGTGATCTGATACCAGCCGTCACCGGCGCTGGATACGATCTTCACATCGCTGCCGTTTGTCAGGGATGCAATGGAATCGTAGCTCTTGCCAGGACCGGAACGGACGAACACACCGCCGCCGGCATTGATCACCTTACCGCTGCCGGTTTTCAGGGCCCCGGACGTGGTTGTGGTGTTGCCGGCCGTACCTGTGGTAGTACCCGTGGTTGTACCTGTTGTGCCCGTGGTGGTGCCGGATGCACCTGTGGAAGTGGTCCCCGCTGTGGTTGACAGGAATTCACCCTTCATATAACCGGTAGTATCCCGGCCGCCGGGGCCGGAGAACGTGATCTCATACCAGCCGTTCCCGGCGTCCTTCACCACCTTCACCTCGTCGCCGTTTTTCAGGGAAGCAATGGGCGTACCGCTGGTGCTGGGGTCCGGTCGGACATTAACGCCGGTAGCGGCGTTCACCACAGTGGCGGTACTGCCGGTTGTTGTACTCGGCGTGGTCGGTGTCGTAGGTGTAATGGGCGTGGTGGTATCCGGTTCATCCGGCATCACGCCGGGATCCGTATTGTCCTCAGGCTCCTCCGTCTCGCCCGGTTCCGAGGTATCCTTCTCCGTGCTGTCATCCGGCTGCACCGGCGTCACCACGCCGGGCTGAGGCGTCACTGGGTCCTTGGGGCCGGTAGGACTTTTGTCATCCCGCAGCAGGAAAAGCAAAATCCCCGCCATGATCAGGATCAGCACCACCAGTATCGGCGTCAGCACGCTGAAATGACGGCTCTGCCGGGCCCGCCGGCCTCCCCGGTCCTTGCCCTTTCGCAAAACCTCTTCCTCCTCGCAGAAGGGGCAATACTTATAGGTATCGGAGTATTTCTCCCCGCAGTCGGGACAGCGCTTCATCGCCATAGTGGTCCTCCTTGTATCCGCACTCGACAGTATCAGACTCTCGTAAATTTATACTTTACATAATACCGATTTTTGTGCATTCAGTCAAGTAGAGCCGGGTCGATTTCACAGGAATTTCATACTTTTTCTTGCTTTCATGTTATCGGACACCTATAATAAAATTATATACTGTCAACCAAACGTGAAAAATACGCCTGCCATCACCAATACGCACCCCACGTGCCCGCTACTTTATATGAAATGGGAGGTTCCTCATGAGTACCATCCTGATCGGTATCGCCGGCGGTACCGGCTCCGGCAAAACCACCCTCACCCGGCATCTGAAAGAGCATTTCGGCCCGGAAGTCACCGTCATCGGCCATGACAATTACTATAAGCGTCAGGACGGCAAGACTCTGGAAGAACGTGCCAAGGTAAATTATGACCACCCCGCCGCCTTTGATACGGAGCTGCTCATCGAGCATCTGAAGGAGTTGAAAGAGGGCCGCCCCATCCGCTGCCCGGTCTACTCTTATGTGGAGCACAACCGCACGGAGGAGACCCGGGAAATCCTCCCCACCAAGGTTATCATCGTAGAGGGCATCCTGATTTTCCAGAACCCCACTCTCCGGGATATGTTTGACATTAAGATCTTTGTGGAGACGGATGCCGACGTCCGCATCCTCCGCCGTGCTTTGCGGGATGTGGAGGAACGGGGCCGGACGCTCCAATCTGTTGTCACCCAATACCTCACCACGGTAAAACCCATGCACGAGCAGTATGTGGAGCCAAGCCGCAAATTTGCCGACATCATCGTCTTGGAGGGTGGCCGCAATCTGGTGGCTCTGGAGATGATCATGCAGCGCATCCGCGCCCACATCGACACCCTTGAATTTTCTAAAATCGAAGCGGAGATGGCTTTTCCCATCTCCGCTTCGTTATATTTCGGCATGATTATACATTTTGGAATCATTTTGCCTGTCTTTTACGGTTTTTCCCCGTCTGGCGCCAACAACTCCAAAACCTGACTCTCTCCCAGCACACGGATTCCGTGTGCCCGCAGCAGTGCCGCCGTTACGCCGTCCCCGGCGGTGAGGGTGCCGGTAAATGTGCCGTCATAAACGGCTCCGCAGCCACAAGAAGGGCTTCGCTCCTTCAGCACCGCCGCCTTACAGCCCAGCAGCTGATATAGCCGCAAGGCACACGCCGCCCCCCGGCGGTACTGCTCCGTCACGTCCTCCCCGGTGCGCATCACCACCCGGTCTCCCCGCCGTTCCGACGGATTTCGCGGGGTGGGCAGACCGCCCATCTGCTCCGGGCACATCGGGATCAACTCGTGGCGCCGCGCCAGTTCCTCCACCCAGAGTTGTGGCTTGGATGCGCCGTCATACCGGCAGGGAAGGCCCAGCAGACACGCTGAGATCAGAATTTTCATTCTATCCCCTCCCCATAGCCCGGTGTTCCCGCTGAAGCTCCCGGTAAAGCCGTCCCGGCGTCCAGCTTCGGTTGTCCGGCGTCAGCACCGCCTTCAGGCACACGACCCCGGCCTGACGCAGCGCCGCCAACAGGCCGTCCAACTCCCGCTCCAAACCGCAGAATACCAGCATCTTCCCTCCGATGGGCACACCACTCTCTCTGCCAGTCTTTCCCTGGGCTAAGGCTTCCAGCGTTAAACCACAGTTCTCCTTCGCCACCGGCACGGCCTCTCCGCCGAACTGCTGAACGATACCCGCCACCGTTAAGATCTCCGGCAGCGTTTCAAACCCAAACAGCAATACCTTTTTCACAGCTCTACCTGCTTCCCGTTCAGGACCGCACTTTCCAGCCGATCCCCAGCGTAACACAATTTCAGGGAAAAAAACGGTTCGTCGGAATCCAGCAGCCGCAGAAAGATTTTATCTCCCTCCCACATGGGCAGGGTCAGCAGCTCCGCCTTTTTGATCCACGCCAGATCCCCTTCATCGCAGACGTGGGGTTCTCCGGTCCAACCGGTAGCGGTGAACAGGTGCATATACTCCGTGGGCCACTCCGTATTCACAAAGGTCACCAATCCCCGGTAGCGGTAGTCCGTCAGGGTCAGGCCTGTCTCCTCTCGGCACTCCCGCAGCAGACAGTCCTCCGGGCTTTCCTTGTCCTCAAACTTGCCGCCAATGCCGATCCACTTATCCCGGTTGGCGTCATGTTCCTTTTTCACCCGATGGAGCATCAGGTATGCGTCCCCCCGCTCCAGATAGCACAAGGTGGATTGCAGCATGAAACCACATCCTTTCTCTGTTATTATACCTGCTTTTCCCAAAAAAGAAAGCCCCGGCAAGCCGAGACTTTCTTGCTGATGCGTTCTGATCCGTTCCGCTTTTTGCTTACTCTCCCATGACCTGAAACACGATGTCCCGCACCCGATCCCGGGTGTCGCACTCCACCAAGGTCAAATTCTGCCAGGGTCCCAGCGTCATTCGTCCCGCCACAATGGGCACCGTGATGAAGGGGGACAGCAGCAGCGCCTTGATGTGGGAGGAACCGTTGTCATCATGCCAGGTGTCCTGGTGCTGATAGTGGATCACCCGGCCCTTTTCGTCCCGGTAAGGGGAAAACACATCCAGCGCAGCCTTCAGGTCATGCCCCACCAGTCCCGGCTCAAATTCCAGCGTGGTCAGCGCCGCCACGCCGCCGGTGGTAAAACCGGTGATCGTACCGTTCCGGATATTCTTCTGCTGGGCTGCCTCCTCCACCGCATGACGGAAATCCTCCGTGACATCGATCATACCCATGTGGGCCTTGGTGTGGTAGGTCTTTGTTTCCGTATAAGCGGCCATTGCCGTATCCTCCCTGTTTTCAGCTTGTGTTCCGCCGTCTGTTCAGCGGCCTTGAAAAAGACCTCCGGCATTTTTTCCTTATTCCTCCGGATCCGGCAGCAGACAGTCCACCGCCGCCCGGTCCGTCCGGATGGATTTGCACAGAGCGGAGACCGCCTTGTGCCGGGGATCATTCTTATAGGTCTCCAGCGCCGCCCGGTCCGCGAATTCCGAGATCAGCACAGCGTCATAGTCGCTGCTCTCCATACCCCGGAGGACCTGACAACTTTTCAGCTCCGGGATAGCTCCGTAAAGTCCCTGCAAGCCAGTGAGGAAAAGGTCCCGCTCCGCCTCCGTGCCGGGGCGGAATTTCCACATCACGATGTGCCGCAGCATCAAACGCCTCGCTTTGCGTTATAGGCGGCAATGCCCTTGCCCAAAAGCTGAATGGCCCGGCGCAAATAGTCGCAGTTGTGGACATAGGCGATCCGGATTTCGCTGCGGCCATCGGCGGGATCGGCATAGAAGCCGCTGCCGGGGGCATACATCACCGTGTCACCGTTGTCCTCAAATTCCTCCAGCAGGAAATACTGAAGCTTTTCCACATCGTCCACCGGCAGCGTTACCATCATGTAGAAGGCGCCGTCCGGCGTATGGAACTTGGTGCCGGGGATCTTGTTCAGCTCCTCTACCACAGCGTCCCGCCGCTTCTTGTACTCGTCCCGGACCTCCTTGAAGTAGGAAGGCTGCACATGCTCGTACATGGCGGCGGCGCCCGCCTGATCGAGGGTGGCAGTGCACAGACGGCCCTGGCACAGCTTCATGGCCTCGGCCATAAATTCCCGGTTCCGGGAAATGATGGAACCAATGCGGGCACCGCAGGCGGAAAACCGCTTGGAAATGGAATCCACCACGATCACATGATCCTTGATGTCCTCCATCTCGCAGAAGGTACCCATGGGCTCGTCATCGTAGATAAATTCCCGATACACCTCGTCCGCCACCAGGAACAGGTCATGCTCCTTGACCACGTCCGCGATGACCCGCATCTCCTCGTGGGTCAGCACCAGACCGGTGGGGTTGCCGGGGTTGGTGACCAGAATTGCCCGGGTGCGCTCGTTGATCTGGGATTCGATCAGCTCCCGGTCCGCGAAGCGGTAGCCGTTGTCAGCGGAGGTGGGAATGGGATGGATCACGCCGCCGCTCATAAACGTGAAGGTATTGTAGTTGGCGTAGAAGGGCTCCGGCACCAGCAGCTCATCGCCATCGTCCAGGATACAGGCCATGATGAATTCCAGGGCCTCACCGCCGCCGGAGGTGGCCAGAATGTCCTCCCGCTCCAGCTTCACGCCCAGTTTGGCGTAATAGCCCCGCACAGCGTCGATATAGGCGGGCAGGCCGGAGGCAGGTGCGTATTCCAGCGTCGGTTCCCGGAATTCCCGGACCGCCTGATAGAAGGACTCAGGGGTCTTTACATCCGGCTGGCCGATATTCAGATGGTAAATGGTCCGGCCTGCGGCAACTGCCTGATCTGCGCAGGGATTGAACTTACGAACCGGAGATAACTGGCACTTCAAGATCTTACTGGAAAACTTCATGGGACTTCCTCCTCCAAAATGGAAAATAAAAATCGCCCCTGACTCCTGTCAGGGGCGAAAAAAATTCACGGTACCACCCTGATTTACCCGCACGCGCGCTGCGCGGGTATCTCATGTCATCCTGTAACGGGGATGGGTCGTCCCGCTCCTCGCGGGCTGCTCCAAAGCGGCGTACCATCTCTCCTGACCGGGGGCTTGCACTGTCCCCCCTCGCTGAAGGTCGGTCTGAAACGGCTGACTTTGTCATGGCTTTTGTCGATTTGAAATTCATTATAGACATTTTCTGACATTTGTCAAGTGGAAAAAGCCTGTTAATTTTCAAACAAAAGGCGGCGGGAATTCCCGCCGCCTTTGTTATTCATCGCCTGTGTCAAACGGCGGCGCATCCTCAACTGCTGGAGCGCCCCCCATCTGCATTTCGTCCCACTGTGCGCGGGTGATGAGCAGTTGTCTGGGCTTGGAGCCTTCAAAGGGCCCCACGATCCCCCGTTCTTCCATCTGGTCCACCAAGCGGGCCGCCCGGGAATACCCCAGTTTCAGCCGTCGCTGCAGCATAGACACAGAGGCTTGTCCCGTTTCCAGCACCACATCCACAGCAGCGGGCAGCAGCTCGTCCTCGTCGCTGCTTTCCGTATCGGCGGCAGCGGACGTGCCCTTGCTGCCCTTGTTCTCCTTCTCCTGGACGGACTGCTCGATCTGGGCAATGACCTCCTGAGAGTAGTTGGCCTCGCCGGTCTCCTTCACATAGGACACCACGTCCTCGATCTCCTCCGGAGAGATAAAGCAGCCCTGAACACGGGTGGGCTTTCCCTCACCCAGCGGGGCGTAAAGCATATCGCCCTTACCAACCAGCTTTTCCGCGCCGGTGGTGTCCAGAATGATCCGGGATTCCAGAGAGGAGGCCACTGCAAAAGCGATCCGGCTGGGGATATTGGCCTTCATCAGGCCGGTGATGACGTCAGCAGAGGGCCGCTGAGTGGCGATCACCAGATGCACACCGGCGGCACGGCCCATCTGGGCCACACGACAGATGGATTCCTCCACCTCCTTCGCCGCCACCAACATCAGGTCCGCCAGCTCGTCAATGACCACCACTACGCTGGGCAGCTTTTCCAGATCCTCTCTGACGGCGGCCAGCTTGTTGTACTCCTCCAGCTTCTTCACGCCGTTTTCCGAGAAGGTCTTATAGCGCTTCATCATCTCAAACACGGCCCACTGCAAAGCGCCCGCCGCCTTTTTCGGATCTGTCACCACCGGGATCAACAGGTGGGGAATGCCGTTATAGGGGGCCAGCTCCACCATTTTCGGGTCCACCATGATAAAGCGCACCTCGTCCGGCGTAGACTTATACAGCAGACTGATGATGAGGGAATTGGTGCACACGGATTTACCGGAGCCGGTGGTACCGGCGATCAGCACATGGGGCAGTTTTTCAATATTGCCGATGATATTCCGTCCGCCGATGTCCCGGCCCAAGGCGAAAGCCGTCTTGGAAGGATGCTCCATAAAGTCACGGGACTCGATCACATCCCGGATCAGCACCGGCGTCACCGTCTTGTTAGGCACCTCAATACCCACCACAGAGATTTTATTCGGCACGGCGGCAATACGAACGCCGCTGGCGCCCAGCGCCAAGGCGATGTCGTCCTGCAAATTAGTGATCTTGGAGAGCTTTACCCCCTGATCCAAGGTAAACTCATACCGGGTGACCGACGGCCCGTGGATCACGTCGCCTGCCTTGGCGTCCACGCCGAAGCTGGCCAAGGTCTCCGCAAGGCGGCGAGAATTGTTCCGCAGCTCCGCCCCGGCAGCCATGTGGTTCTCCCCGCCATTTTCATGCAGCAAACTCACCGGCGGGTAGCGGTATTCCGCCTCGCTCCCCGCCATATTTTCGGCGATTTCCGCCGTAACCGCAGCTGTCTCCGCAGCTACGGCCTGGGCCGCCGCCTTTTTGGTCAGCGGCTCCTGCACAGCAGGTGCGGCAGCAGGCGCCGTCCCCTGCGCGGGAGTATTTACTGCGGCAGGAACCGGGGCATTCTCCGGCTGCTCCGCCGGCGTAGACACCACCACCGGCTCCATGGTGGGGATTGCCTTGGCCGGGGGCTGCTGGCCGATAGGCACCGGAGCCGGTGCGGGAGACGGATGGACCCGCGCATTGGCAAAGGGATCGCCCTCCTCCATCACGCTGACCACCGGTTCCGCAGTCCCGGACTGTGCCACCACCTGCGCCGGGGTTTTCTGCTTATCGGACTTATGCCGGAAAAAGCTGGTAAAGCCAGTCTTTTCCGGTTTGGGTGCCGGAGCATTCACCGGATCGTCCACCGGAATATCAATCCGGGACCGGGCGCTTTCTGCCGGGATGGCAGCAACGGTCTCCTGCGGCCGCTTCGCCTCTCTGACAGGCTTCTCCGGTTCCGGCTCCTCCTCGTACTTGGGCCGCTCCCGGTGCTTCTCGATCAAGGCCCCCACGGTGAGCCGCAGCGCCACCATCAGCAGCACCACAAACAGCACCGTAAAGATGATTATTGACGCGATTTTGGAAAATACAGCCACAGACCCCTGGCCCAGTGCGCCGGAGATCACGCCGCCGCATTTCAAGGCCACGCCGTCTTTCCACATGGCCGGGATGATCTCGATAGAGGAGGCATACGCCTCCTTCACCAGCAGCATGTGGCACAACGTTCCCAGCAGCACCGGCAGCAGCAGCGCGCTGGTCACCCGCAAAGTCACAGGCCGTCCATGATGGAACAGCAGAATGCAGCCCGCCAGCACCAGCGCCGGTCCAAACAGCCAGTAGCCATAGCCCAGCAGGCCCTTGATGAGAACAGCCAGCCAGTCAATGAAGATCGCGCTGATTCCAAAATAGCTGACAAATACGCACAGTGCCAGGACCAGGCATACCACGCCGCCTACCTCCCGGCGGATAGGCCGTGGCTGCGGCTTTTTAGCGGTAGTCCGGCTGCCGGATTTGCCGCTTGTTTTTTTTGTTGTTTTCTTCTGTGATGTGGAAGCCACGATCAAACCCTCCGCATATTGAAAAATCCATGGACGTGCCAAATAGACCTACCGAACTCGGGGTCACGCCCCGACCAGCGTCAAAATCACGGTCAGCAGACCCACTGCCCAGCAGTAATAGGCAAAGGCTCCGAATTTTCCCTTTGCCGCAATCATCTTCAGCAGCCGGATGCAGGCATAGCCCACAACAGCCGCCACCAGAACACCCAGCAGGTACACCGGTACATCTTTCCAGATGACCTCTCCCCCCAGTGCGTCCTTCAGACTCAGAATATTCGCACCTAATACAGCAGGGATCGACATGATGAAGGAATAGCGGACCGCAAACTTCCGCTCAAAGCCAAGGAAGCAGCCCACGGAGATCGTCGTACCGGAGCGGGACAGTCCCGGACAGGTAGCCAGCGCCTGCGCAGCACCTACGATCAGCGCATCGGTCATCCGGGCACTATGCTCATTTTTACGTCCCTTCCGCACCCGGTCCGAAGCGAACAGCAGGCAGCCTGTCACGATCAGCGCACCGCCTACTACATACAGATTACTGCTCAGGCTCTCGATCCAATCCTTGATTCTCAAAATTGCGAACAAGGGCAGTGTCCCCACGATTACCAACAGGATCATCCGCCGCGCCGGAGGCACCGGAGTAGGCGTTGTGCCATGGATCAGGTCACTGATCCCCCGGAAAAACTCCTGGATCATCTCCCAGATTTCCGGCCAATAAGCCACAAAAACCGCCGCCAACGTGCCCAAATGCAGCAGAACGTCAAAAAATCCAGGCACCTCCGCAGCGCCCTTCACATCTAATATCTGCTCTACGATTGCCAGATGTCCGGAACTGGAAATGGGCAAGAATTCTGCCACACCTTGGACCAGACCCAGCAAAATGGAATGTAACAGCGACATAACATCACTTCCTTGCGAAATTTCATAAGTAAATTTATGATACCACACTGCGCGAAGAATTTCCAGAAGATTTTGGCAGTTTACATAAGTTTATCACCGCCATTTTCTCCCCAAAAAGCCGCTATTTCCATAAACAAGCAAAAAAAGCGACGGTCAAAAGACCGTCGCTTAGTGTTGGCGCTATCTATCTTCCCAGGCCGTTGCCAGCCAAGTATTGTGGACAGAAATGAGCTTA
>ERZ831634.2233-NODE-2233-length-17385-cov-5.088402_pt1 | contig 17385 bp, 16 predicted proteins | sample MGYA00519953_ERZ831634 | MGnify/ENA primary metagenome ERZ831634 (study PRJEB31850, sample SAMEA3708718) | human gut metagenome | biome: human gut; feature: human-associated habitat; material: faeces | place: China | collected 2014 ... | reverse complement strand
CATGGAACGTTCATTTGGCCATTATGACCCTGATAATGATGATAGAATCTTACCAACAATCTGGCGCAGTCGTTTCGACATCATCGGTGACGGCGAACAGTGTGATAAACTGGCGAATTTAATCGAATACTGCAATTTGACAAATGATAACCTCGCACTTATCCTGCAGACATTAAAATTAAAATAATGCTCTGCAACGTGATATGATGACCTCCTAGTAGACAGTGTAAATAATTAAAATCACTGTTTGCTGAGGAGGTTTTTTTATGGGAAGAAAAAATTGAAATATGTAGAAGGTACTTAGATGGTAGTGAATAAGTTACTAGTCTAGTTGAAGAAATAAATGTATGTATAACTAAAGTTCAAAGGTGGATTAGAATCTTTCAAGCATATGGCTGTTCTGCATTCGATGAGAAGCCCGCAAATGAATCATATACTAAGGAGTTTAAAAGGAAGGGTACAGAAGCATATCTAGCTGGAGACGGATCACTGAGAGATATTGCAGTAAAGTATAAAATTCCTGCATGCGGGACAGTACTTGTATGGGTAAAGTTATATAATGATTATATAGAATTAAAGGATAAGAGAGGAATTAGAAGTGGCAATAAAATAATGGGTAAGATATTACAGTCATGAAAGATATCAAAGAAGATTTGGTGTGAGAACACCTTATGAAGTAAGAAGTGAAGCATTGTGCAATGAGAATCCAGTTCAGTATCCAATACCTGAGAACAAAGCGATACAGAAATATAAGGCAGCACATTATGCATAAAAAAATTGCCTGCCACTACGTGGCAGGCAAGGGTACATGTTTTTAATTATTTCACCTGTCTACTTGGCAGGGGCGGTTCATATTCATCATCTGTCAAACGTGTAAAAAATGTGATACATGGTACTTTTTTTCTATGCGAAACCAGTAGAGAATCCCTCTCTTCATATGCATAAATATAATGTCACGTACTATATTGACCGTTTTATAAGATGATGTGCTTATTTCTAAGCGACGATTGTAAAGTAATCAATTTTAAAATTTAATCTTAACGTAATCTTTTAAAAGAAAATACTGATTATCAGACACAAAATTGTTTTCACAAATAGTACTAAGTAGATTGTTTAATACTTTATAATTTTTTGAGAATATTATAAAATATGATAAATAATAAGGAGGAGCAATGATGATTACTATTAGAATCGCAACAGTAGAGGATGCAGAGTCTATCCAGAAGATTTATGCACCCTATGTCCTTAATACAACTATCACATTTGAATTAGAACCACCGACAGTCAAAGAAATGGCAGAACGTATCAGCCATACTTTAGAAAAATATCCCTATCTAGTCGCAATAGAAGAAGGGGAAGTCGTAGGATATGCTTATGCAGGCACATTGTATGATCGTCGTGCCTATGATCATTCTGCAGAATTATCTATTTATATCGATGATAGAAAGCGTCATAAAGGGATTGGACATCTTCTTTATAACGCTTTGATTGATTATCTCAAAAGAATGAATATTACGAATCTTTATGGATGCATTACCTATCCAAATGATGCAAGTATCGCTTTTCATGAAAAATATGGTTTTAAAGAAGCAGCTCATTTCCATGAATGTGGCTATAAGTTTGATCAATGGCTGGATGTTGTTTATTTAGAAAAAAGACTTGAGAAAACCACAGCACCATTCATTCCTTTTAAAGAACTATGTTAATAAGAGAAGCATTAGAAAAAAGTCCGATGAACCCTAATGAAAAACGATTAGGACAATATTTGATAGAGGAAGGTATTCTATTAGAAAAAGCGACAGTAAGAACAGTCGCAAAAGAAGTATTTTTAGCCCCTTCATCAGTTGTACGTTTTGTTCAGAAGTTAGGATTTGAAGGATTTAATGATTTCAAAAAACAATATTTAGAAGAAATACGATACTTATCCACACACTTTCAGGAAATTGATAGTAATAGACCATTCTCACAAAATGATAAGAACATTGTGATTGCGAATAAAGTAGGATTACTTTATGATGAAACATTACAGGATACTATTTCTTTGGTTAATCATGATACTCTTCAGGAAGCCATCAATCGTATTGAAAAGAACGCACATATTGCGATTGTCGTATCCGGCGCCCAAAAGGGAATCGCGTATACATTTAAAGAGAAAATGATGAAAATCGGAAAAAAGGTAGATGTTGATGATAGTATAGATGAAGCTTTTTATGAAGCTTGTTATTGTGATCAAAAGACTTTGTTTATCTTGATCAGCTATTCTGGAGAGACATCAAAATGCCTCTTTATCTGTCATAAATTAATTGAAAGAAAACTACCTTTTATTACTATTACAACCTATGGCACTAATTCTCTTTCTAGTCAGTCAGACTGCTGCTTATATGTATCTACCAGAGAAAAGTTGATTGATAATTTAGGTACATTCTCTTTTAATCTTTCATTACTTTATTTATTAGATGTTCTCTATGCAGGTTTCTTTAATACCAGCTACGATGAGCATCTTGAAAACAAAACTGTGACATCTATAGAATGTGAAAATATCTTCACTGATTATGGTAGAAAAACAGATAACCCCATCATCAAATAGAACAGTGTTCCCTATATTCCTTATAAATAAGGAACAAAAAGGGAACACTGTTGTTTTCGCTTACATTTTAATGTTTTCTATATTCTTTTTACGTATAATAGAGTTGGCTAAAGGAGGTACGCAAAAATGAGCAAAGAAGGCGTAAAAATCGTTACTATTGGTGGAGGCAGCAGCTATACACCAGAATTAATGGAAGGTTTCATCAAGAGATATGATGAACTCCCAATCAGAGAAATCTGGCTATGTGATATCGAAGATGGTAAAGAAAAACTTGAAATCGTAGGAGAAATGGCACAGAGAATGTGGGATGCTTCACCTTATGATGTAAAAGTACATCTTACACTAGACCGTAGAGAAGCATTACCAGGTGCTGACTTCGTTACTACACAGTTCAGAGTCGGTTTATTAAATGCACGTATCAAGGATGAAAGAATTCCATTTTCTTATGGAATGTTAGGACAGGAAACAAATGGTGCTGGAGGAATGTTCAAAGCATTACGTACTATTCCAGTAATCTTAAGCATTGTAGAAGATATGAAGGAGCTATGCCCTGATGCATGGCTGATCAACTTCACTAATCCAAGTGGAATGGTGACTGAATCAGTTATGAAATATGGTAAGTGGGATAAGGTTATTGGTTTATGTAACGTACCAGTAGGTGCTATGATTGATGAACCAAAAACAATCGGAAAAACATTGGATCAGTTGACTTACAAGTTTGCAGGTTTAAACCATTTCCATTGGCATAAAGTATTTGATGAACATGGTCATGAAGTCACTAAAGACATCATCAATGCAATGTATGAAGGTAAAGATATGGGTATCCCAGCTAATATTCATGATATCCCATTCTTTAAAGAACAGTTATTACGTATGAATATGATTCCTTGTGGATATCATAGATATTACTATCGTGAAGAAGAAATGTTGGCACATGGTTTAAAGGAATACAATGATCCTAATGTTGGAACAAGAGGTCAGCAGGTACAGCAGACTGAACATGAATTATTTGAATTATATAAGGATCCTAACCTAGATCATAAGCCAGAACAGCTTGCAAAACGTGGTGGAGCACATTACAGTGATGCTGCTTGTGAAACAATTGCTTCTATTTATGTAAATAAGTTAACTCATATCGTTGTTACAACTAAAAACAATGGTGCAGTGCCTGATCTTCCTGTTGATTGTGCTGTAGAAGTGTCTGCTTATATTGGCAATACTGGTGCAAGACCTATCGCATTTGGTCCTTTAGAACCTGCTGAAAGAGGCTGGGTACAGTGCATGAAGAACATGGAATTATGTGTTGAAGAAGCAGCTGTAACAGGTGATTATGGAACTTTATTACAGGCTTTCATAATCAATCCACAGATTGTTGCAGGTACAAGTGCAAAACGTATTATGGATGAATTATTAATTGCCCATAAGAAATATCTACCTCAGTTTGCAGATACTATTGCAAGACTTGAAGCAGAAGGCGTAACAATCAAAGATGATGTTGCAAGAGAATTAACTGAAAAAGGATTATAATATGTTTAACAGGCTCATAAGAGCCTGTTTTCTTATGCTATAATATATTTTAGGAGGATAGGTGAATGATTAAAGAAATAGTAAAGGATGATTTCTTCTTATCACAGGTAGCAGAAAAAGCAACAAAAGAAGATTTATATATAGGAACTGATTTAAAAGATACACTTAAAGCTCATTTACATGAATGTGTCGGTATGGCAGGAAATATGATTGGCTATAATAAAGCAGTTATTATATTTTTAGAAGATGATAAGATGCAGGTTATGTATAATCCTGAAATCATTAAAACAAGTGGGAATTATCATGAATATCAAGAAGGGTGTTTATCTCATATAGGACAAAAAACAGTGAAGCGTTATGACACAATCAAAGTTTCTTACTTTGATGAATCATTTAAAAAGAAGATTAAAACCTACAGTGGCTTTACAGCTCAGATTATTCAACATGAATGTGATCATCTGCAAGGTATACTCATCTAGATGAGTTGATGGTTATTTCTATATACAGAATAGAAAACAGGTGGAGTTATGCGTATATAACGGCATATTCTTCCACCTGTTATTTATTTTTGTTATAGTTCTGGTTTGCATGTCTGCGTACTCATGAATTCTGAATTGATTGATAAATTGAATATCGCATTTTATACGTTAAATGCATCCTTAAGTGCATCCATACTAGAATATCTAGGAGAAGAAGGATCCTTCATCATTTTTCTACCTTCCTCAATGGCAGTGGCTGTAATATTATTTGGTGCGTCAAGTTTTAATTCAAAAGGAATACCATGTTCACGGATAACTGTTCTTAGGAACATATTTACAGCGGTTGTCATATTCAGACCAAGTTCATTGAAGATTTTTTCCGCTTGATCCTTGATCTCTTTATCAGTGCGAATATTTAGGTTTGTTGTTGCCATATAGAACACCTCCATTCAAATATAGTATACTCAAAAGTATGTTTTTCATCAATGCTAGGTCATTATGTAAAAAGCACTTCTCTGTGCAATGAAAAAGGCATCCCTAAGGATACCTTAATTATGGATTGAGAGAGCACGTGTGGCATTCATTACTGCAAGAATCATAACGCCTACATCTGCAAAGATGGCAAGCCACATATTCGCAATACCAAGTGCACCTAATACTAAACAGAGGAATTTAACAGCTAATGCGAAGACAATATTCTGTTTTACAATTCTTAATGTCTTAGTAGAAATCTTCATAGCAAGAGAAATCTTCAATGGATCATCATCCATAAGAACAACATCTGCTGCTTCAATGGCTGCATCACTACCAAGACCACCCATCGCAATACCAATATCTGCACGAGAGAGTACTGGGGCGTCATTGATTCCATCACCTACGAAGGCGAGTTTTTCTTTATTCGATTTCTTGCTTAATAATTTTTCAACTTCATCTACTTTATCAGCAGGAAGAAGTTCACTATGTACTGTATCAATGCCAATTGTATTGGCCACAAGATTGGCAGTAGAAGCACTATCGCCTGTTAACATAACAGTTTCTTTAGCCCCTAATGATTTCAAACCACTTATAGCTTCTTTTGCATGATCCTTGATAATATCAGAAATCACAATACAACCTGCATACTTATCATCTACTGCCACATATACAAGTGTACCAGCCTTTGTATAAGCAGTATAATCAATACCTTTTAACTTCATCAATTTTGCATTACCAGCAAGAATATGATGACCATTATAGTCTGCTTCTACACCATGACCTGCTATTTCCTGGATATGGGCTACAAGAGTATTATCAATCTTTTTATTATAAGCTTTTTTTAAACTGATGCTGATAGGATGTGTAGAAGCACTTTCTGCATAAGCAGCATATTCTAATAAGCTATCTTGATCAAAACCTTCTGCAGGCACAACATCAGTTACTTCAAATACACCCTTGGTTAATGTACCTGTCTTATCAAAAACAAAGTACTTTACGTCAGATAATGTTTCTAAGTAGTTAGAACCCTTTACAAGAATACCATTCTTGCTGGCACATCCGATACCACCAAAGAAACTTAATGGAATAGAAATAACAAGAGCACAAGGACAACTGATAACTAAGAATGTGAGGGCTCTGAAAATCCAGTCTCCTACACGTGCAGGCTGTCCCATGATAGTCAATACAATAGGAGGAATAACAGCAAGAGCCAAAGCACTATAACATACAACAGGTGTGTAATACTTTGCAAACTTAGTAATAAAGTTTTCTGTTTTAGATTTCTTCATACTTGAGTTTTCTACAAGATCAAGAATCTTAGAAACTGTTGATTCACCAAATTCTTTTGTTGTTTTAACAGTGATACGTGCTGTCATATTAATAGAACCACTATAGATTTCATCACCACAATGCGCATCACGAGGAACACTTTCACCTGTTAAGGCACTTGTATTGAGTGTTGTATCACCCTCTACAATAATTCCATCAATAGGAACTTTTTCACCAGGATTGACAATGATTTCACTACCAATCTCTACATCATCAGGATCTACTTCTTCAATCTCTCCATTCACCATAATATTGGCATAATCAGGACGAATATCCATTAAAGCGGCGATATTCTTACGACTCTTACCAACCGCAATACTCTGGAATAATTCACCAATCTGATAGAAAACCATAACGGCAGAACCTTCAAGATATTCACCAAGACACATAGCCCCGATTGTTGCAACAGCCATTAAGAAATTTTCATCAAATACCTGACCATGACTGATATTCTTAATAGATTTTCTTAAAATATCATGTCCAATCACAAAGTAGGGGATTAAATAGAGGATAAACTCGACATAACCTGGTATAGGGACAATAGTCTTAAATACAGTAATCACAATCAATAAGACAATCGCAATAATAATTCTATTTAAAACATTTTTTTGCTTCTTTGTCATTTCAACCACTCCTTATTAAAGGAAGATTTCGCAATCATCCTCAACAATTTTACAATTTTTTCTTGCTTCTTCCATAACTGCCTGAGGATCTACACCTTCCTCAAATTCTACTTTAAGCTTTAAAGTCATAAAACTTAAAGTAGCATCTTTAACACCTTCAGTATTCTTTACTGCTTCTTCCATCTTATTTGCACAATTTGCACAATCCACATCTACCTTATAAGTCTTTTTCATATTATTTTCTCCTTTACTCTTCAATATGATTCATTCCAATAGATAAAATACTTCTTACATGATCATCATCTAATGAATAGAAGATGACTTTTCCTTCTCTTCTGAACTTTACTAGCTTTGCATCCTTTAATACCTTGAGCTGGTGACTGATAGCTGGCTGTGAGAGTTTTAATATAGTAGCTAAATCACCCACACATAATTCACCTTCAAATAAAGCATAAAGAATCTTGATTCTTGTCGAATCACCAAATGTTTTGAATAGATCAGCTAAATCATAAAGATATTCATCATCAGGCTGATTCTCTAGAACCTTTGTGACAACATCTTCATTCGCATTTAAGAATTCATTTCTCTTTTCCATGGCTCCTCCTCATATAAACGTTTTTACATATTTAATTATATGAATATGTTTATATGTTGTCAATAGAAAAGCCGAAGAAACAATTGTTTCTTCGACTTGGTTGTATGTATTATTCAGTTATTTCTTCAAAATCTGAAGAAGGATGTTTACATAGAGGACAAATAAAGTTTTCAGGAAGTTCTTCTCCGCTATATTCATAACCACAGATCTTACAGCGCCATTTACGCACAGGAGCTTCTTCCTTAACTTGATGTTCTTCATTCATATCTTCTACAATTACATCTGCAAGAGCCTCAATTTTTTCATAATCCGCTTCTTTCATACGAGACTTAATAGTGAGTTCCTCGCCAATATAATTCCAAGATAATGGTTCAAGAATGGCTTTCATAGTCTTCTTGGCACTAGGAGCCCAAGTACCATTTTCAATCAAGACACATGTACGATTCTGTAGAAGGTGTTCCTTGATTTCTATTAATAGAGCCTGCATAGGTGTAAATAAACCAGCATTATAAGAAGCACTCGCAAACACTAAATGAGAATACTTAAATGATTCAGATAGGATATAAGATGGATCTGTCTTAGATACATCATATACCTTGATGTTGTGAACACCTTTTTCACTTAACTTATTTGCAAGAATTTCTGCTGCATTGGCTGTGCCGCCATAAATAGAACCATAGGCAATCATAACACCTTTTACTTCTGGTTTATAAGCAGCCCAGGAAGCAGTATGTTCTACCATGAGGCCAATATCTTCATCCCAGATAGGTCCGTGTAAAGGACAAAGCATTGAGATATCGAGAGTAGATGCTTTCTTTAAGGCATTAGTTACCTGCACACCATATTTACCAACAATATTTGTATAATAACGTCTTGCCTCATCCCAGAATGATTCATCTAGATCCATTTCACTTGTAAATAGATTGCCATGAAGTGCACCAAAAGTACCAAAAGCATCTGCACTAAACAAAATACCTGTTGTTGAATCATAAGTCATCATGACTTCTGGCCAATGTACCATTGGTGTAGTGACAAAGTTCAATACATGATGTCCAGTTTCTAACTGATCGCCTTCCTTGACAACTACAGCATGCTGATCAACATCAAAATCAAAGAACTGCTTCATCATACGGAATGTCATATTGTTACCAACAATCTTGACATCAGGATAACGTACTACAATATCACAAAGTGTTGCACAATGATCCGGCTCCATATGGTTGACCACCACATAATCAAGAGACTTACCATCTAATACATGTTCAACATTCTCCAAGAATTGATGTGCAATTGCAGCGTCCGCAGTATCTAATAAGACTGTCTTATCATCGACGAGTAGATAAGAATTATAACTTACACCCTCAGGAATAGGGTAGACATTTTCAAATAATTCTAAGCGTCTATCATTTCCTCCTACATAATACAAATCATCACTTATTTGTCTTACATTAAACATTCCATTTCCTCCTACTTATAGTGGTTCAAAATCAGATGCAGGATGTTTACAGATTGGGCAGATCAAATCTTCAGGTAATTCTTCACCTTCATAAACCCATCCACAAATCTTACATACCCATCCTTTTTTCTTTTTTTCTTGTTTTGGCTTCACATTCTTAAAATAATAATCATATGTCATAGAATCATGATCATTTAAGATAACAGCATCATCTAGTTCGACAATGAACATTGTATGTGTTAACTCATCAAGGGTCTCTATAACATGTCCCTTCATATATGCATTTGCATATTGTGTTAAGTAAGGTAATGAGTCCTTTAAATCATACATATCAAAACCATCAAACTTATTGACGTCTTTACCACTCTGGAAACCAAAACGTTTAAAGATATCAAAAGGGCATGTGATATCAAGCACTGATAAAGTCATATTCTTTGACTTCAGCAATACATCATGTGTGTAATTGGCTTTATTCACAGTCACTGCAATACGATAAGGATTGCTTGTGAGCTGTACAGCTGTATTGATGATACAGCCATTAGGCTTCTCACCATCATTTACACCTAATACATACAAACCATAACTGAGTTTAAATAATGCATTCTTTTCCATGATTATACCTCCTTTTATTATTATAAACGTTTACAACAAAGAAAAAAACTCAGATGCATTATTTCTGAGTTTTTGAATGATATCTATTTAAAATGTCAGGGAAAGCTTTAACTAATCGACGATGTGAATACTTCTTAATAAGATGTTCACGATGACTATCTTTTAATTGATTGGCAATCTTGAAGATATCATCAGTTGTAAGTTCAGAATGTATATCTAATTCTAGTTCATTCGCAAAGTTCTTAAGATCTTGTGAAATTGTTTCTAATTTATTCGCAAGATGAGTGGCTTCAACAAATGTTGTAATGAAGTCACTTGTAAATAAAGTGATACAAACAGTAGAAGCAATCACCATAGGTATATAATCATATTGAATAAGCATATGAGTCAGATGTGGTTGTACATTCTTTACGGCAGTGACAGAAAAGAAACCAAAAATAAAGAAACCTTCTAAACAGATACGACCATTTAAGTTGAATCTCATTTGAGAATAATCCCACCATCTAGCATGGAACATCTTTTCCATAAAATAAGATGTTAAGTATTCTATAAAGCAGGCTACAATCGCACCTTGAATAAAAATAAGAGACCAGTCTTTAGAAACAGGAAAGAGAACACAAACAACAATCGCACCTGAACCATAAATAGGAATACAAGGTCCAGTTAAAAAGCCACTATTATGAATCTTATGACCTGTGGCAATGGGGCAGACAAGTGATTCCCAAATCCAGCCGCAGAAACTATAAATAAAGAAGGAAATAACAAGTATTGTCCAGTTATTCGCAAATGCATCTAACATATATGAACCTCCTAGTGAACAAAGATATTTCACACATTATAGCATTTTAGGAATATGGAAACAAAGAAAACTAGCATTTAATCTGATTCTCTAAAGTGAAAAGTTAAATTCCACTTTAGGCAGGTCAAAGTTGCGTTTAGTCTTTCACTTCTTTCCAGTTGATCTTTCTCTTTCAGGTATATAATTATTATGATGTCTGTTTCTCTATTTCATGAAAGGCTTATTATCATGGCTAAATCAAATAAGAATCTGCATCTTACCCCTGCATATAAAGAAATCTATCTCAGAAAAAAAACAGGGGACCTAGAAGAAACTGATACATTTACGATTATAGGTGCAATAACTACATAAATTTTTGGAATTAAGATGCCAGAGAACACATTTGGTTACTTTGTTTTTGATAAACTGTTATAATGGTATATGTAAAGAGAGGTATAAATAAAATGAATACAAATGAAATTTTAAAAAAAGTAGACCACACATTATTAGCTCAGAGTGCTACTTGGGAAGACATTAAGGTAATCCTAGATGATGGAATCAAATATGGTACAGCATCTGCATGTATTCCAGCTGCTTATGTAAAGCAGGCTGCAGAATATGTAGATGGTAAACTTCCCATCTGTACAGTTATTGGATTCCCAAATGGATACAGTACAACTGCAGTAAAAGTATTTGAAACAAAGGATGCTATCGCAAATGGTGCTTCTGAAATTGATATGGTTATTAATATCGGCTTCTTAAAAGATAAGAGATATGAAGAAGTAGAAGATGAAATTCGTCAGATTCACGAAGCATGTGATGGTAAGATCTTAAAGGTTATTATTGAAACATGCCTTCTTACAGAAGAAGAAAAGATCAAGATGTGTGAATTGGTCACAAATGCAGGTGCAGAATTCATTAAGACATCAACAGGATTCTCTACTGCAGGTGCTACATTTGATGATGTAAAGCTTATGCATGATCATGTAGGTGAAGGTGTTAAGGTGAAAGCAGCGGGTGGTATTAGCTCATTTGATGATGCTGAAAAGTTCATTGAACTTGGTGCTGATAGACTTGGTACAAGCCGTCTGGTAAAAATCTTGAAGAATACAGATACAGGTGCAGGATACTAAATAAAAAAATCCATAATCCCTTATAGGACTATGGATTTTTATTACACAATAAAACAAAAAAACAGACACATATGTGTCTGTTTGATGTACTAAATGGTGGAGCCTAGGAGGATCGAACTCCTGACCTCCTGCGTGCAAAGCAGGCGCTCTCCCAGCTGAGCTAAGGCCCCAAAAGATTTTAAATAAACATGGTGGGCCTGAATGGATTTGAACCATCGACCTCACCCTTATCAGGGGTGCGCTCTAACCAACTGAGCTACAGGCCCATTTCGTGACTGCTCACCCATAATACCATGTATATATAGACTCGTCAACAAGAAATTGAATAAAATTAAGCTAAAATTAACTTATAATAAAATAAAGTCCCGTTTAAGGGACTTTATTGAAAAATTAATTTTCTTTTAAATGAGTGATATCGATATAAGAAGGGATACCATTCTTATAAGTGATGGCAATTTCACCCTGGATAAGTGGATATAAGTAGTCATAAAGTTCCTGAGTAATATCATTACCTTCTTTGTTGATCCATTCAACTGGAACTTTCTGTTCTAGGTTCGCAATATCCTGTACATTACTATAGATACATTCTACCTTATAAGGATCTTTGCTTATTCTCTTAACACCCATCATCACATTTGTATGATCAGCAAGAGCTGTTTCTACAGCTTTCTTACCAATATGATAAGATTCTTCGATATCAACCTGAGATGCAATATGCATTGCACATCTCTGTAATACATTTAATTCAATACTTCTTACTTTGCATCCAAAATGTTCTTTACAGATGTTTTCTAATACCTTGCCTGTACCAAAATGAATAGGATGACCAAAAGCATCATACTGCTGTGAATCACCACTGTCTAAGAAGTTTCCATTTTCATCATGAATACCTTCACTCACAGCAATCATGATAGAAGACTTTTCTTTAAACTTTTTTTCGATATCCTTTAAGAAACGTTCTTTATTAAATACCACTTCTGGTAGATAAATCAAATCAGGTGCGTCATTGCATTCAGTTCTTGCAAGTGCGCTTGCAGCTGTTAACCATCCTGCATTACGTCCCATAATTTCAACAATAGTAATAGCATCTAGCTTATAGATAGAAGAATCATAAGCAATTTCTAACATAGAACTTGCTACATACTTTGCAGCTGAACCAAAGCCTGGTGTATGATCTGTACCCATCAAATCATTATCAATAGTCTTTGGAATACCGATGAAGTGAATAGGGGAATTGATTGTTTCTCCATATGCTGCAAGTTTAGCAACAGTATCCATAGAGTCATTTCCACCAATATAGAAGAAATCAGTAATTTCTAAATCATTAAACTTTTTAAATAACAAGTCGTAAGTGTCTTTATCATCACTTACTGTAGGCAGCTTATAACGACAGCTTCCTAAATACATTGCTGGGGAATGCTTTAATGCATGAATTTTTTCCTCAGAATCAAATGTTGTACCTAGATCCATGAAGTGATCTTCTAATAGTCCCTGGACACCATTAATCATACCATAGATATGAGTAAATCCTTCTTCCTGGCATTTTGTGATAATACCTGCAAGAGAGGCATTGATGGCTACCGTAGGCCCACCAGACTGACCAATAAAACAGTTTTTTGTTTTCATTTTATGCTCCTTTTGTTTATTTCACTCCCATTTTAACATCAAATGCATTTGATAGAAAGTAGGATTTTATGTTTATTTATTAGATAAATACAGGTTTACAATTAATTATAGTATTTTATTGCATATCAGCGTATAATGATAAATAAGGAGGATTGAAAGATTATGTCTAAGAAGTATTTATCTATGGATGGTAATACTGCTGCCGCTCATGTTGCATATGCATTTTCTGAAGTAGCAAGTATCTATCCAATTACCCCTTCTTCACCAATGGCTGAACATGCTGAAGAATGGGCTTCACAGGGAAGAAAAAATATTTTTGGCTCTGCTGTAAACGTAGTTGAAATGCAGTCAGAAGCTGGTGCTGCTGGAGCTGTACACGGTGCTTTACAGGGTGGTGCTTTAGCTACTACATTTACTGCATCTCAGGGTCTATTATTAATGATTCCTAACCTTTATAAGATTCAGGGTGAAATGCTTCCAGGTGTTTTCCATGTAGCTGCAAGAGCTCTTGCAACTAGTTCATTAAATATCTTTGGGGATCATCAGGATGTTTATGCCTGCCGTCAGACAGGTATACCAATGCTTTGTTCACATTCTGTACAGGAAGTTATGGATTTAGCAGGTGTTGCACATTTAACTGCTATTAAAGCGGGTGTGCCATTTATTCATTTCTTTGATGGTTTCAGAACATCTCACGAAATTCAGAAAGTAGAAGTTCTTGATTATGAAACTTTAGCTTCATTAGTAGATCATGATGCTATTAAGAGATTTAAAGCAAACGCACTTAACCCACATACTAACCCAGTAGAACGTGGTGGTGCAGATAATGATGATATTTATTTCCAGAGCAGAGAAGCTCAGAATAAGCATTATGATGCAGTTGTAGAAATTGCTGCAGATTACATGAAGAAGATTTCTGAAATTACTGGTAGAGAATATGCACCATTTACATATTATGGTGATCCAGAAGCAGATAGAGTTATTATCGCAATGGGTTCAGTAACTGAAACTATTAAAGATACTATTGATGAAATGGCTAAAACTGGAGAAAAGGTTGGTGTTATCAAAGTACACCTTTATAGACCATTCTCTGCAAAATATTTAAAGGCTGTTTTACCAGCAACTGCTAAGAAGATTGCTGTACTTGATCGTACTAAGGAAATGGGTGCTACTGGTGAACCATTATACCTTGATGTATGTTCAGTCATTAGAGATGCTGATACATTAGTTATCGGTGGTCGTTATGGTATGGGTTCTAAGGATACTACACCTCAGCATATCAAGGCTGTTTATGATCACTTAAATTCAGATAATCCATTTACAGGATTTACAATTGGTATTAAGGATGACGTAACTCATTTATCATTACCTGATGTTCATGGATTCCATATCAACTCTGGTGTTACTCAGTGCTTATTTTATGGTTTAGGTTCTGATGGTACTGTATCTGCAAATAAGTCTTCTATCAAGATTATTGGTGATAATACTGATTTATACTGCCAGGCTTATTTCGCATATGACTCTAAGAAGGCTGGTGGAGCTACTCGTTCTAACTTAAGATTTGGTGATAAGCCAATTAGAGCAACTTACTATGTAAATAGAGCAGACTTCATCTCTTGTTCATTAGACAACTACTGCTTAAAGTATGATATGTTGAAGAACTTAAAAGATGGTGGACGTTTCTTATTAAATACTGAATTTACTAAAGAAGAAATCGCTGATTACCTTCCAAATAGAGTAAAGAAACAGTTAGCAGATAAGCATGCTAAGTTCTATATTATTAATGCCAACAAGATTGCTGGTGAAATCGGTATGGGTAGACGTACAAACACTATCCTACAGTCAGCATTCTTCGCATTAAATGAACAGATTCTTCCAATCGAAGAAGCTGTTACTAAGATGAAAGAAATGGCCAAGAAGTCTTACAGCAACAAGGGTGAAAATATCGTCCAGGCTAACTATAAGGCTATCGATGCAGGTAAAGATGCAATTGAAGAAGTAACTGTAGATCCAGAATGGTCTAACTTAACTGTATTACCATTAAGAAAACCAACTGGTGATGATTACTTTGATAACTTTGTAGCTCCTATCAATGCTCTTGAAGGTTATGACCTTCCAACTTCAGCATTCCTAGATAAGCTTGATGGTACTATGCAGAATGGTGTTGCAATTAAAGAAAAACGTGCTATCGCAATCCATGTTCCTAAGTGGGAAAAAGACAACTGTATCCAGTGTAACCAGTGTGCAATGGTATGTCCTCATGCAACTATCCGTCCATTCTTAATGACTGAAGAAGAAATCAAGAATGCACCAGAAGATATTACTAATGATGTATTAAAACCAATTGGTAAGGGTGTTGAAGGATTATCATTCCGTATCCAGGTTTCTCCTGATAACTGCGTAGGTTGTGGATTATGTGCAGCTGTATGTCCAGGTAAACGTGGTGAAAAGGCACTTACAATGGTTCCAGTTAAGGAAGAATTAGAACATTCTGCTTTATCTGAATATGTATACAACAACGTAGAATATAGAGATGACAAGTATCCTACAACTACAGTGAAGGGTGTTGGATTCATGAAGCCTTACTTTGAAGCTTCTGGTGCCTGCGCTGGTTGTGGTGAAACTCCATATTATCGTTTAGCTTCTCAGTTATTCGGTTCTGATATGAGAATTGCGAACGCTACTGGATGTTCATCAATCTATACTGGTTCAACTCCATCTACTCCATGTACTACTGATAAGAATGGTCATGGTATGGCTTGGGCTAACTCATTATTCGAAGATAATGCTGAATTTGGTTTCGGTATGAAGCTTGCAGAAAACTACATGTCTAAACATATCTTAGAAATCATTGAAGCAAACAAGAATGATGTAGAACCAGAATTAAAAGAAGTTCTTGAAAAATATGAAGCTGTTAAGGGTCAGAGAGTTGAAGAAAAGGCTCTTTATAATGAGTTAGTAGAAAAACTTGAAGCTTCAGCTAATGAACCTATCAAGGAATTACTTGATATGAAGGGTGAATTAGTCACTAAGTCACAGTGGATCATCGGTGGTGACGGATGGGCTTATGATATCGGCTACGGAGGATTAGACCACGTTCTTGCTAATGATCAGAATGTCAATGTATTAGTTCTTGATACAGAAGTATATTCTAACACTGGTGGACAGTCTTCTAAATCATCACAGGCTGCTTCTATTGCAAAGTTCACTGCAAGTGGTAAGAAGGTTGCTAAGAAAGACTTAGCTCAGATTGCTATGGCTTATGGTCATGTATATGTTGCGCAGATTGCTTTAGGTGCTAACCCAATGCAGGCTATTAAGGCTATGAAGGAAGCTGAATCTTATGATGGACCATCATTAATTATTGCTTATGCACCATGTAATGAACATCATATCAAGGGTGGATTAATCAACTCTTCAAGACAGGAAAAATGGGCTGTTGAATGTGGTTACTTCAACTTATTAAGATACGACCCACGCTTAACTGAAGAAGGTAAGAACCCACTTACAATTGATTCTAAGGCTCCTGATTATTCTAAGTTCAAAGACTTCTTAATGAGTGAAAACAGATTCTCTCAGTTAGTTAAGATCAATCCTGAAAATGCAGAAGCATTATTCGATAAGTGTCTAGTAGATGCTAAACGCCGTCGTGCAAGAGCAGAAGCACTTGCTAAAGATTTTGATGCTGCTGAATAATTTATACGAAAGAGATAGTAGAAATGCTATCTCTTTTCTTTATATTTAATACATATCAAAAAGATAGGTATATCACTTGATGTTTACATCTATTATTTCTATACTAGAAGTGGGTGATGGATATGAAGAGTGTACTTATTAAAGATACAACAAGAGAAGAAAGAAAAAGAATCATACAGGAAGCATTGGACTGTAATGATTCTGCAGGATGTGAGAACTGCAGCGGCTGTGGTTTATTTGGAGCTGGAGATCCTTTTGAAATGTATGAAGATTATATAGAAGGGAAAAGAGAAATCAAAGAGATCAATATGGAATTTGTTTCTCGTTACTTTGTGCGTGGTTAATCACAATATAAAATAAAGAGATGTCATATCATTGTGTATACTAAAAAAACAGGGATTTTAAATCCCTGTTTTCAGACTGTTGACAAACTAAATGTTAACAGTCTTTTCTTTTAAAATCGAATAGTA
>ERZ831634.2228-NODE-2228-length-17410-cov-5.006396_pt1 | contig 17410 bp, 18 predicted proteins | sample MGYA00519953_ERZ831634 | MGnify/ENA primary metagenome ERZ831634 (study PRJEB31850, sample SAMEA3708718) | human gut metagenome | biome: human gut; feature: human-associated habitat; material: faeces | place: China | collected 2014 ... | reverse complement strand
TAAGTAGTAGCAATTATTTCTACCCAGACGGCAGCCCTTTCTGCCATTCGTCCAGTAGTAGCAGTAATGGCAATCGCTCGGCTTGTCTGTGGCATAAACAGGTTTGCTCAAATAAAACGTCGAGTAGACTTTCTCGACTTTCCTCCTCTCTTAAACCCAAGTTTTAGTTTGAGTGAGAGGTTCAGTCTTACAGCCCCTCACAGAACCCATCGTGCCCAATTAAGGCAATGGGTTCTTCAATAGGAAATTCACATTTTTTCAGTAAGCGCTGGTAAGGTACACTTTGGGCCAAACGATGGGGGTAGATTCTCAGGATTTCCTTGAACTTTCCCCATGTCATCCAACAGGACTGGTCTCTGCGCCGCTTTGTTCTCCACAGCTCATATTTCACATAGCTGTAGAATTTCTTCATTCGTTCCACCAGCATCCGATAAAACTTCTGTGCTTCCTGCTCGTATTGAAACTTTATATAAAGCTTGACTGCTGTCATTCGTTGCTCATAAGTGTACATGCGGAACCTCCTGTAGCCTTATTGGGTCCAAGATTTTGTCCGCATCCCCCAGATGTCGGGAGTTCACAGCCGAAAATAGTCGGAAAAGGAAAAGCCACTACCATAGCTCTTTCAAACCTTGTAAACTGGAAAGTGCCAACAACCCAGTGGAAAGGATGTGCAATGAAAGAGTTATACAGTAATGGCTTTGCATCAAGTATACAGCAATTCATTTTTTCCGTGCTCCGCCCCACGAGGACAGCTATTTCCGGTAACGGCGAAGCCATTTTCCTCGTCCACGTTAAGATGGCAACCCTTATGAGGACCTTCAGGGTCTGGACGTGTCCAACTTCCGTATCCAGTCCATCGGCGGCCCGTCCACCTCTTTCAACGAGCGCTGGGACAACGAGATCGGCAGCATCGGCTGATCGGCAAAATCCACTTGTGACAGAAGGGAATCATGATGAGCAAAGAATTCAAGCAAAAACTTACGGCCTACGGCCTGGTCATGCCAGTGTTTCTTGTCGTCATGATGACCGTTGCGTATCCCAGTGATCCAGAGCTTTCAGGATGAGAAAACGGGTGAGTTCACGCTGGACAACTACCTGTATTTCTTCACCGAGCCTATGCAGATCCGGAACATCCTGTATACGCTGTTCGTGGTGCTCATGACTGTGGTGATCGCCATTGTGGTGGCCTACCCGCTGGCACTGTATCTGCGGTTTGCCAAGTCCAAAGTCGCGCGGACCATCGGAACTCTGTATTTGCTGCCCCGGTTCGTGCCTGCCATGTGCGCGGTGTATGCGATGATCACCATCATCCGAGATTCCGGTCTCGTCAACCGCATCGGCACGCTGTTTGGACTGAACATCAAACTGGGGCTGATGTATCATGCCAACGGCATCTCCACAATCAACATCTATCAGGGACTTGTGACAAGGCGACTGATCGAAGTGCTGAAAAAGGAGGGGATCGGCGTCTCTGCGTGGACGGTGAACGAGCCGTCAGAGTTGGAGTGGTTTCTCCAAAGCGGGGTCACAAACATCACGACCCGGAATTTGCAAAAAGCTTTGGCACTCCGGTAATTAGCCGCTTTTCTCTGGTGGTTCCCTGCTGAATGTCAAAGCAGAGAATGTGGCTTTTTATGTTGGTATTGGTCCGGTGGGAAGATATATTCAGGCTGCCCACTGTGAGCAGCGCCAACGCTTGAGTGATCCGGTACGCCTCCGGGCTGACCTGCTTCATCAAATCGTCGTATCCCTGCTTTTTACGCTAACTACATCGTAGAGCAGGGGACATTGCTCACGCATGGGCAGGAATCCCGATACAGGCCCGTTTCATAGTTGGGTCCAATCCGCCAGAGCCTCTTGCCCCGGCCTGTTTTTCTCATTATGGCTGAATTCCCACAGGGGCCCCCGCCGCCGGCTATCTTCCCGTTCCCGGATCTAAAAAAGCCGACCTATCAGCAACTGTTTTCGCAAATTTTAACAAAGTCTTTTTCCTTTAAAACGCAGCTGTTGGTCACACCGCCAATCTCATGGGCGTTTGCGTGATTTCCTCTTGACGGACCGCCTTCACCGTGCTAAACTGCACCCAACTTGAATGAAAGGACGGAGACACGTGATGACCTGCATGACCGGTTCCTCTTTTGCATACGCTTCTGCGCAGGCAGTCTGCGCTGTTTCCGCCTGCTCTGAAGCTTCTTCCCACGCCAATATCGCTATGATTCTGGACGTCAGCCTGCTGCTGGCGTCCATTATTATTTTACCCATTATTATTCTGGTACATCATTTTCCCATTTGTCGAATCCCGGTACAACGCCCGGTTTCCCCTTCGATCCTCTGAAGATCGGACCTGAAACACCAAGCGGCTCCGTCGATTCGACAGGGCCGCTTTTCTGTTTGCTTTCGCCCCCCAGCCATCCGGCTACCAAAGCATAGAGCATTTGAACGTACTCGAACTTATTTTCAGAACTTTACAAAAGTTCTGAAAATGTTTGATTCCAATGGCGCAGGGAAACAGGCGAAGCGTCGCCGGTGTATCCCTTCTTGGGTTATCTCCGCGCCAAGAGCCGCCTTGCGGCGGTTGCGCTCCGAAACGCGCCTGCGGGCGCAGTTCCGCACACACTCTTTACCCGCAAGGGGCATGCGGCATCCGTAAAGAGGCGGAGCCGCTAACGGCTGCCCTACCTTACCGTCGCAGAAAATCTGCCACTTTATCAACAGACTCTTATTTTTTCAGGAGGTATCATCCATGTATATCAGCATCACGAAAACGACCCATCCCGGAACGCTCCTTCCATCGGATCAGCTGGGCTTCGGCATCCACTACACCGACCACATGTTCATCATGGATTACAGCGATGAAAAAGGCTGGTACGATCCCCGTATCGTCCCCTTCCAGAACATCTCCCTGTCCCCTGCCGCCTGTGTGTTCCATTACGGCGCCGAGGTTTTTGAGGGATTGAAAGCCTACCGCCGTCCTGACGGCGAGGTGCAGCTGTTCCGTCCCTGGGACAACATGGAGCGGATGAAGAACTCCGCCATCCGCTTGGGTCTGCCGGTAGTCCCACCGGAGGATGCGCTGGAAGCCGTTAAAGCGCTGGTGAAGGTTGACGAGCGCTGGGTCCCCTCTGATCCCGGCACCTCTCTGTACATCCGTCCCTTCCTGTACGGCACCGATGCGAAGCTGGGGCTTCACGGCGTTCACACAGCCCAATTTATCATCATCCTCTCCCCGGTGGGCAGCTACTTTGATAACGGCATGGAGCCGGTGAAGATCATCGTGGAGACCGAGGACGTCCGGGCCGTCCGGGGCGGCACCGGCGAGGCCAAATGCGGTGGCAACTACGGCGCTTCCAACCGGGCCGGAGAACGCGCCTTTGCCAATGGCTATTCTCAGGTACTGTGGCTGGACGGCGTGGAGCACAAGTATGTGGAAGAAGGCGGCGGCATGAACGTAGTCTTTAAGATCAACGGCAAGATCATCACCCCCATGCTGACCGGGTCCATCCTCCCCGGCGTCACCCGGCGCTCCTGCCTCCAGCTGTTTGAGGATTGGGGGATGCCCGTAGAGGAACGGCTCATCTCCGTAGACGAGCTGTTTGAGGCCGCCAATGGAACGCTGGAGGAGGCTATGTGCGTTGGCACCGCCGCCGTCATCTGTCCCATCGGCGAGCTGACCTACGAGGGCAAGGCGTATACCATCAACAACTTCCAAACCGGCCCTCTGGCACAGAAGCTGTATGACACCCTCACCGGGATCCAGTGGGGCACGCAGCCCGATCCCCATGGCTGGACCTGCAAGGTCTGAGCTGTCCCGGCAACTTCTCTGTCGATCTCAAAACTCCATATCGTTTTACAGCCGTCTCCCGGATTTCTCCGGGAGACGGCTGCGTTGTTGATCTGATTCAGAATAGACTGCTAAAGACGTTTGGCAGGTCTTTCCGTCGTCAGTCCTCAATGCTGATAGCGCTGACAGGACAGCCGTCACGAGCGGTCTCTGCCTCGGTCTGCTGGTTGGCCGGGATCTCTCCACCGTGGGCCAAGCCGTCATCCCCCATGGTAAACACCACCGGACAGGTTCCCGCGCACAGGCCGCAGCCGATGCAGTTTTCGTTCACTGTTGCTTTCATACGATTTACCTCCATTATTCCTGAATGGTTCCGTCCCGGCCCAGTGTTACCACCTGCCAGGGCAAAAACTTTCCGCTTTCCCGGAGCGCCGTTTCCGCCGCCCTCTGCAAGCCGCCGCAGCAGGGCACCTCCATGCGGACGATGGTGACCTCCCGGATGTCATTGCTTCGGATGATCTCCGTTAGCTTTTCCGTGTAGTCCCCCTCGTCCAGCTTGGGACAGCCGATCAGCGTGATCCGGCCCTTCATAAACCGCTCGTGGAAGTCCGCCCGGGAAAAGGCGGTACAGTCCGCAGCGATCAGCAGTTTGGCCCCCTGATAGAATGGCGCCTGTACCGGCAACAGCTTGATCTGAACAGGCCACTGCATGAGCCGGGAGACTGGGGCAGACCGCATGGAGGTGGCTGTGTCCGTTCCCTGATGCAGTGTGTCGGCCTGACTGCCTGAGCAGCCCATCTGTAAGGGTGTGCTGCCGGAACAGCCATTGCGGGTGACGGGAGCGCTGCCCTTCAGAGACGCCGCCTTTTTCATCAGTTGTGCGGCGGCAACGGCCTTTTCATCAAACGCGGCGGCCTCCCGTTCCACAAAAGTGATCGCATTGGTGGGACAGTGAGGCAGACAGTTGCCCAGTCCATCGCAGTAGTCATCCCGCAGGAGCGCAGCCTTGCCGTCCACCATACCGATGGCTCCCTCCTGACAGGCATCGGCACAGGCACCGCAGCCGTTGCACTTTTCCCGGTCGATTTCGATCACTCTCCGTACCATATAGGGTGTCTCCTTTTTTCTCAGCTATGCAGGCTTGTTTTTGTGCTCTTAGTATCGTATAATAGGCTCATAAAATCTGTTGCGTTTGCAACTTTTTTGTAAAAACATCTGACAGTTTCAGGAGGGATTTCCATGCGGGTGCGTGTTCCGGATTATTTTGATGAGTTTTTCTGTCTGGCGGGAGCTTGTCCCCATAGCTGTTGCATCGGATGGGAAGTGGTCCTGGATGAGGACACGGTCCGGCGGTATCAGCAGCTTCCGGGAGCCTTGGGCGAGCGTCTCCGGGGTGCGATGGCAGTGGACGGAGAAGATGTCTGCTTTCCGCTGGAGGGCCGCCGCTGCCTCTTTCTGAATCAGGAAAACCTCTGCGACATCCACCGCGCCCTGGGATCGGAAGCCACCTCCGTCACCTGCCGGGAGCATCCCCGTTTTATTGAGGATTATGGCCCCTTTCAGGAGATCACTCTGTCCGCCGCCTGTCCCAAAGCCAACGAGCTTCTGCTCGGCAGCCGTGACCCCCTGACCTTCTTGGAGCGTCAGGATAATCAGCCCATGGAGGATGGGGACGAATGGCTGGATTGGCTGGTTCCTCTGCGGGACCGCCTGCTGGATCTCCTGCGGGACCGAAACCGCTCCTTAAAGGCCCGTCTGCGGGACTTTCTGTTCATCACCGAGGAGGCCCAACAACTATTGGACAGCGAAAACATGGTGGAATTGACCGCCTTCTGCACGGGATCTTGGGCGATTTCTGCGGAAACCGATGCCGGTTCCGGCTCTTGGGAAGCCGCCGCCTGCCGGTGCTTACAGGACCTGGAAATTCTGGAACCGGACTGGCTTGCGTTGCTGAAACAATGGGAGCAAGCTCCGGAATTGCCCGGCTTTGCTCCCCAAGACCCGGAAAAGCTGGAACGCATCGCCGTGTACTTCGCCTTCCGGTATCTGCTGAAGGCCGTCAACGATGGAGACCTGCTGGGGCGGGCGCAGTTCTGCGCGCTGGGGGTACTGGTGGCGGACCGCCTCTCCCGTTTCGCAGGACTACCGGAGGCCCTGCGGCTGTTCAGCCGGGAGATTGAACACGATGAGGACAATCTGGCCACGTTGCTGGAGCAGTTCTGGCAGACGGAGGGCCTTTCCCTGTCCGCTCTGCTGGCGGCCTTCGGCGGATAGGTCCACCTTTGTGCGACCTGCTTGTCCACCGCAGATCTTTTTGTCAAAAACATTGAAATTGCACAAAAGCTATTGACTTATCTCCAATATCATTATATATTATAGACACAAAGAGGGAGAGAAAACCCTCGATGGGAAACCCTCTTTCTTCGCCGGAGAGCGTTACCGGAAGGTCAAATACGAAGCACATCATTTATGGGATCGCGTGAGACATGAATTCTGTACGCACGGTGCTTCATGGATTGGCAGGCAGTGTTTCAGCTCTCAATGGCAGATAGATGGAAGTAGAGGTAACCGTATTGAAAGAAATTCAGCAGAAGTAGCCCCCGTTTGTCGTTGGAACAAGCGGGGGCTGATGCTTTTTATAGGAGCCTACCGAGGAAGGTCAGAGAATTGTTTTGCCTTAATTTTTGTGGGAACGGACGGAGATTTCAGCAGACGTCCGCCTTTTATTGAAAACTTCATCAAATTTCAGGGAGGGGGTTGACATTCCGAACTTCCACGCCTATAATACAGCACAACAAGGAAATCACAGCAAACCTATGACGGAGAGCAGTACCCAGTCAAGATGGCCTTTCAGAGAGTTCCGGGCGGTGGGATCGGAGCGGGAGTCGGCTGGCGAATGGACTTCGGAGGGCGGTCCGAACGGGAAACCAAGTAGAGGCCGACGGGAATCCCACCCGTTATCCATCGGGGCGCGTATGATGGTACGCGTAAGCGAGTGGGCGTGTAAACGTCAATTTGGGTGGTATCGCAGAAGCATCAGCTTTTGTCCCATGAGTGGGGCGGAGGCTGTTTTTTTATTTCCGTTTGGCCCCGGCACAGCCAAAACGGTCATCTGCCACTCAAACATTTTATATTTTGGAGGAAACCAAAATGAAGAACAACATGATGAAGAAGTTCCTGACCATGACTCTTGCCTGTGCCATGACCCTGTCTCTGGCCGCCTGCGGCAGTAAGGCCGAGCCCTCTGCCGACCAGAGCACCGCTGCACCCATTGAAACCGACACCAAGGCCTACAAGGTCGCCATCATCAAGCAGTTGGACCACGCCTCTCTGGACGAGATCGCCAACGCCGTCACTGCGGAGCTGGATCAGATCTCCGCCGATAAGAATGTGAAGATCGAATATGAGGTCACCTCCGGTCAGGGCGACCAGACCATTCTCAAGCAGTTGAGCGACCAGGCCATTGCCGACGGTGTGGATGCCATCATCCCCATCGCCACCACCGCCGCCCAGATCGCCGCCCTCTCCGCCGAGGAGACCAAGACCCCTGTGGTCTACGCCGCCGTCTCCGACCCGGAAACCGCCAAGCTGACCGGGATTGACTATGTTACCGGCACCAGCGACGCCCTGAATACCAATTTCATCATGGATATGATGTTCGCTCAGAATCCCTCTGTCGCAAAGGTGGGCCTGCTGTACTCCCTGTCTGAACCCAACTCTGCCAAGCCCATTGCCGACGCCAAGGCCTATCTGGATACTAAGGGCATCGAGTATGTTGAACAGACCGCCAATACCAACGATGAAGTAGTTGCTGCCGCCTCCGCCCTGATCGCTGCCGGTGTGGACGCCGTGTTTACTCCTACCGATAACGTCATCATGGCCGCAGAGCTGGCTATCTATGAAGATCTTGCCAAAAACGGCATCCCCCACTACACCGGCGCTGACTCCTTCGTCCGCAACGGCGCCTATGCCACCTGCGGCGTGAACTACACCGACCTGGGCACCCAGACCGCTGACCTGGCCTACACCGCCATGACCGAGGGCATGGATGGCATGGAGGACTACTACCTGATGGACGGCGGCATCATCACCGTCAACACAGACACCTGTGCCCTCATCGGCAAGCAGGCCGACTACGCCTGCTTCAACAGCATGGGCGAGGTGGTAGAGGTCACCACCACCAAGGACTGATCCAGTCAAATTCCCCGCCCCGCTCCCCCGGCCTGCTGCCGGGGGCCGCGGCATGAAAGGAGCGCATTCTCTTGCTGATGATCACACAAACCGCTCTGGAACTGGGCTTTTTATACGCTTTGGTGGCCATGGCCCTGTTTCTGAGCTTCCGGATCTTGAACATCGCCGATATGACCACCGACGGTTGTTTTGTCCTTGGGGCGGCGGTCTCTGTCACGCTGGCCGCCGGGGGACACCCGATCCTGGCCATTCCTGCCGCCATGCTGGCGGGCAGCTGCGCCGGATTCGTCACAGCTTTTTTGCAGACTCGCTTGGGGATTCCCTCCATTCTGGCGGGCATCGTCACCAACACGGGCCTGTACACCGTCAATCTGATGGCGATGGGCTGGAAGGCCAACCAAAGCCTGCTGGGAGGCAGCACGATCTTCACCCTTCTGCGGGACAGCGGCATCGGCAGTGATTGGTACGAGCTGCTGCTGGCGGCTTCCGTCACCATTCTGGCAGGCGTGCTGCTGCTGGCATTTCTGAAAACACGCATGGGCCTTTCCATCCGGGCCACAGGCGATAATCCCGACATGGTGCGGGCCTCGTCCCTGAACCCGGCGTTCACCGTCACGGTAGGACTGTGCGTATCCAACGCCCTGACAGCCCTTTCCGGGGCCATGGTGGGCCAGTATCAAAAGACGGTGGACATCAACTCCGGCACCGGCATCGTGGTCATCGGTCTGGCCTGCCTCATCATCGGTGAAACGGTTCTAGGACGCCGGACCGTTACCAAGGGCGTGCTGGCGGTGATGATCGGCTCCGTGATCTACCGGTTTATCTACGCCGTTGTCTTTTACACCAAGGTTGTACCGGTGGAGTGTCTGAAGCTGCTGACGGCCGTCATCGTGGCTCTGGCCATTGCAACTCCCAGCATCCGAAAGTGGGCGGCCTTCCAACAGCGGAAGCTGGCCGCTGGAAAGGGAGGGAACTGACATGCTGGACATTCAACGCATCTCCAAGACCTTCAATCCCGGCACCGTCAATGAGAAAAAGGCCATCACGGACCTGTCTCTCCACTTGAACAAGGGAGAATTTGTCACGGTGATCGGTTCCAACGGTGCAGGCAAGTCCACCCTGTTCAACGCCATCGCCGGCAGCTTTTACGTGGATGCAGGCGCCATCACCGTAGGCGGTCACGATATGACCTTTCTGCCTGAATACAAACGTGCGAAGCGGATCGGTCGCCTATTTCAGGACCCTCTGAAGGGGACTGCCCCCAATATGACCATCGAGGAAAATCTGGCGCTGGCAGCGGGAAACGGCGGTTGGTTTTCCCGCTTGACCCAGAAGGATCGAACTCGTTTCCGCGACCGGCTGGCCCTTCTGGACATGGGACTTGAGGATCGGCTGAATCAGCCGGTAGGGCTGCTCTCCGGCGGCCAGCGGCAGGCGCTGACGCTGCTGATGGCGACCATGAATCCCCCCTGGCTCCTGCTTCTGGACGAGCATACCGCCGCCCTGGACCCCGGCACAGCGGAAAAGGTACTGGAGCTGACGAAGCGGATCGTGGCGGAGGGGAACATCACCTGTCTGATGGTAACGCACAACATGCAGCAGGCTTTGGAGCTGGGAACCCGGACATTGATGATGGCTGACGGCCGGATCGTGCTGGACGTTTCCGGCGCTGACCGGGCGGGCATGACCGTAGAGGATCTGATCCACCGGTTCAAGGCCGGTACCGGCAAGACCCTGAGCAATGACCGGATGCTGCTCTCCTGAACTTAATGATAGAAAAACACCCGTTTCGTAAAGAAACGGGTGTTTTTTGTCAGAAAAGTTCCTGTTTTTTATGATTTCAGGACTTTTCGTTTACTTTTTGCTCTCAGCCACAGCAACGGCCACAGCCACAGTTGCACCGACCATGGGGTTGTTGCCCATGCCCAGGAAGCCCATCATCTCCACGTGAGCAGGGACGGAGGAGGAACCGGCGAACTGGGCGTCGGAGTGCATACGGCCCATGGTGTCGGTCATGCCGTAGGAAGCGGGGCCAGCAGCCATGTTGTCGGGGTGCAGAGTACGGCCGGTGCCGCCGCCGGAGGCCACGGAGAAGTACTTCTTGCCCTGCTCGATGCACTCCTTCTTATAGGTACCGGCTACGGGGTGCTGGAACCGGGTGGGGTTGGTGGAGTTGCCGGTGATGGACACATCCACGCCCTCGTGGTGCATGACGGCCACGCCCTCGCGAACGTCATCACAGCCGTAGCAGCGAACTGCGGCCCGCTCACCATCGGAATAGGCCACCTCCCGAACGGTCTTCAGCTCGCCGGTGTAGTAGTCAAACTGGGTCTGGACATAGGTGAAGCCGTTGATACGGCTGATGATCTGGGCGGCGTCCTTGCCCAGACCGTTCAGGATCACCCGCAGGGGCTCCTTCCGGGCCTTGTTGGCGTTGCGGACGATGCCGATGGCGCCCTCGGCGGCGGCGAAGGACTCGTGTCCCGCCAGGAAGGCGAAGCACTTGGTCTCATCCCGCAGCAGCATAGCGCCCAGATTGCCGTGGCCCAAGCCCACCTTGCGGTCCTCAGCCACAGAGCCGGGGATGCAGAAGGACTGGAGGCCGATGCCGATGGCCTCGGCAGCCTCGGCGGCAGTCTGGACATTCTTCTTCAGTGCGATGGCCGCGCCGACACAGTAGGCCCAGCAGGCGTTTTCAAAGCAGATGGGCTGGATGCCCTTCACGATCTCATAGGGATCAAAGCCGGCAGCCTTGCAGATCTCCCGGCACTCCTCCACGCTGGAGATTCCGTACTGAGACAGGACGGAATTGATTTTCTCGATTCTTCTCTCGTAGCTTTCAAACAGAGCCATTTCCAATTCCTCCTCTTATCTCATTCCTGACGGGGATCGATGTACTTGGCGGCGCTGTCCCACTGACCGTAGTGAGACTTGGCGCTCTCCAGTGCCTCGCTGGCGTCCACGCCCTTCTTGACGGCTTCCATCATCTTGCCCAGATTCACAAACTCGTAGCCGATGATCTCGCTGTCCTTGTTCAGAGCCACGCGGGTGCAGTAGCCCTCTGCCATTTCCAGATAGCGGGGGCCTTTCTCCTTGGTGGCGAACATGGTGCCCACCTGAGAGCGCAGGCCCTTGCCCAGATCCTCCAGAGAAGCGCCCACAGGCAGGCCGCCCTCAGAGAAAGCCGTCTGGCTGCGGCCGTAGACGATCTGCAGGAACAGCTCCCGCATAGCGGTGTTGATGGCGTCGCACACCAGATCGGTGTTCAGTGCCTCCAGAAGGGTCTTGCCGATGAGGATCTCAGATGCCATAGCGGCGGAGTGGGTCATACCGGAGCAGCCGATGGTCTCCACCAGCGCCTCCTCGATGACGCCCTCCTTCACGTTCAGGGTCAGCTTGCAGGCGCCCTGCTGAGGAGCACACCAGCCGATGCCGTGGGTCAGACCGCTGATATCCTTGATTTCCTTGGCCTGAACCCACTTTCCTTCTTCAGGGATGGGGGCCGGTCCGTGATACGCGCCCTTGGCCACCGGGCACATACGCTGTACTTCGCTGGAATAGATCATTGTCCGCTCTCCTTTTCTATTCGTTCCGAATTTTGCCGGTTTTTCCAGAGCTGGCCCGGCATTTTGACGGTTTTTCGTTCATATTATATCGGCAAACGATTACTCTGTCAAGGGTCGTCACCATACCTTAAAAAAGAATATGGAATGCTTATGCTCTTCCGCCGCGATCCGGCAGGCAATAAAAACCGGGCCTCCGCATGAACGGAAGCCCGGTCTGAAAAGCTTGTTGAACTCTGACAGTTCTCTTACAGCAGGCCGCTGGCAGAGAAGATGGATGCGAACACCAGAGAAACAACGGTCATCAGCTTGATGAGGATGTTGATGGAGGGGCCGGAGGTATCCTTGAAGGGATCGCCCACGGTGTCGCCCACCACGCCTGCCTTGTGGCAGTCGGAGCCCTTGCCGCCGAAGTGGCCGGCCTCGATGTACTTCTTGGCGTTATCCCACGCACCGCCGGCGTTGGCCATGTAGATGGCCATCAGGAAGCCGGTGACGGTAGCGCCGGCCAGCATACCCACAACGCCCATGTAGCCCAGGATCAGACCCACCACGATGGGGCAGACCACAGCGATGATGGTGGGCAGGATCATCTCGTGCAGAGATGCCTTGGTGCACAGGTCCACGCAGCGGGCATAGTCGGGATCGGCCTTGCCGTCCATCAGGCCGGTGATCTCCCGGAACTGACGGCGCACCTCCAGCACCACACTCTGGGCGGCACGGCCCACGGAGTTCATGGTGAGGGCGGCGAACACGAAGGGCAGGCAGGCACCGATGAACAGACCCACCAGCACCACGGGGTTCATGAGGCTGAAATCCTGGAAGGTGACGTCAGCGCCTACCTCCTTGACCTTCTCGATGTAGGAGGCCATCAGAGCCAGAGCGGTCAGAGCGGCGGAACCGATGGCGAAGCCCTTACCGGTGGCGGCGGTGGTGTTGCCCAGAGAGTCCAGAGCATCGGTGCGCTGGCGGACCTCAGGAGCCAGACCGGCCATCTCAGCGATGCCGCCGGCGTTGTCGGCCACGGGACCGTAAGCGTCGGTGGCCAGCGTGATGCCCAGCGTGCTCAGCATACCCACGGCGGCCAGAGCGATGCCGTACAGGCCCATGCCGGTGGAGGCGGCGCCGCCGGAGCAGAGGTAGGCCACCAGAATGCAGATAGCCACGATGATGATGGGGACGGCGGTGCTCAGCATACCCAGACCCAAACCGCCGATGATGATGGTGGCGGCACCGGTCTGAGACTTGGAGGACAGATCCTGCGTGGGCTTGAAGGTGTCGGAGGTGTAGTACTCCGTGGCCTTACCGATGAGCACACCGGCGATCAGGCCCGCCAGAATGGCGAAGTACAGGCCCAGATGCTCCTTGCCCAGCAGGAGGATCACCAGCGGGCAGGCGATGATGGCAATGAGGATAGCGGACAGGTTGGTACCACGGGACAGGGCCTTCAGCAGGGTGCGCTGGTCGGCCTGCTCGTCGGTGCGGACGAAGAAGGTGCCGATGATGGAGCAGATGATGCCGATGGCCGCCATGACCATGGGGATGGCCATGGCCTTGAAGGCCTGATCGGAGAAGGCGGCCACGCCCAGCGCAGAGGCAGAGATGATAGAGCCAACATAGGACTCGTACAGATCAGCGCCCATACCGGCCACATCGCCCACGTTGTCGCCTACGTTGTCAGCGATGACGGCAGGGTTCCGGGGGTCGTCCTCCGGGATACCGGCCTCCACCTTGCCCACCAGATCGGCGCCCACGTCGGCGGCCTTGGTGAAGATGCCGCCGCCCACACGGGCGAACAGAGCCATGGAGGAGGCGCCCATACCGAAGGTCAGCATGGCGCTGGTGATGGCGGAGGCCTCCAGCTTGAACACGAAGCGCAGCAGGAAGAACCACACGGAGATGTCCAGCAGGCCCAGACCCACCACGGTGAAGCCCATGACGGAGCCGGCGGAGAAGGCCACCCGCAGACCACGGTTCAGCCCCTCCTGGCAGGCATTGGCGGTGCGGCAGTTGGAGGCAGTGGCGATCTTCATGCCGATGAAGCCGGACAGGCCGGAGAAGAAGCCGCCGGTCAGGAAGGCGAAGGGTACGAACCACGTCAGCAGACCGCAGGCTGCCATGACGCACAGCACCACCACCATGCAGGCGAAGAACACGCCTACCACGGAATACTGGCGCTTGAGGTATGCGTTAGCACCCTGACGAATGGACTGGGAGATCTTCTGCATGAGGGGGGTGCCCTCCGAGAAGCGCAGCACCTTCTTTGCGGTGATGACCACAAAGAGAAGCGCAATGATGGAGCCAACAAATGTGGCTAGGACCAGGTACTTTTCCATAAAGACTTTTCCTCTCTTTTCCTTGTTTTCTCCCGGAGCCGGCAGAGGGACGGGAGATTCTTTTTGTCCCACTGCACATTATAAAAAACGCCGTCCGCCCCGTCAAATTTTCAAACTTTTTTTCGTAGCGCCTAAAAATTAGTTTGGAGTCGTTCGTCATTTTTATATAATATTTTTCTTGCAAAGAAAACCGCTTAAAATGGAAAAACGGGGCAAAAATCGGCGGCAGCGGCGGAACGCTTGCGGAATTTGTGACAGGATTTTCTTGCGGGAAGCTGGGAAAAGTGTTTTTAAAATTTTTTTTCGAAAACATTTTTCCTTCAAATAAAAGCAAATTCACAAAAAATACACAAAAAGACTCCCATTCACTTTTTGCGGGAAAAATGATGAATCAAAAATTGGATACAGAAATTCTTTCGTCATTTTTCACAATCGCGGAAAATGGCTTTAAATGTCTTGAAAAGCGCCCAAAACGGGAGTAAAATAGCCCCATCAATCTCTGGGAGGTTTCAAACATATGGAATATCAGGAAGTTTTGCAAAACGCCCGCACCTGTATGGGACCCTACTGCAAGGCGTGTCCCGTGTGCAACGGTCAGGCGTGTAAAAATACCATCCCCGGCCCAGGCGCCAAAGGCTCCGGCACCGGCTTTGCCCGGAACTATCAGAAGTGGCAGGAGCTGCGGGTGAATCTGGATACCATCGGGGAAAACCGTCCCGCCGACACGTCCTTCGACTTCTTCGGCCATCGGCTGGCCCTGCCGGTGATGGCGGCTCCTGTGGGCGCCATGCAGATGCACTACGGAGATAAGTACGACGATCTGACCTATAACCGGCTGCTGCTGGCGGCCTGCGCCAAGGCAGGCATCGTGGCCTTCACCGGCGATGGTGTGGACCCGGCGGTGATGGAGGGCGCCACGCAGGCCATCCGGGCCCAGCAGGGCTGCGGTGTGCCTACGGTGAAGCCCTGGGACCGGGAGACCCTGATGCAGAAGCTGGAACTGGCCCTGACCGCCGATCCCATGGCCATTGCCATGGACATCGACGCCGCCGGTCTGCCCTTCCTCCGCAACCGGATGCCGCCTGCCGGCAGCAAGACCGTGGCGGAGCTGCGGGAGGTGGCGGAGTACGCCCGAAAGCCCTTTATCCTCAAGGGCATCATGACCGTCCGTGGGGCGGAGAAGGCGGTGGAGGCCGGGGCCTCCGCCATCGTGGTGTCCAACCACGGCGGCCGGGTGCTGGATCAGTGTCCCGCCACGGCGGAGGTGCTGCCCGCCATTGCCGACGCCGTGGGCGACCGGGTCATGGTGCTGGTGGACGGCGGCATCCGCACAGGGCTGGATGTGTTCAAGGCGCTGGCGCTGGGAGCGGACGGCGTTCTCATCGGCCGTCCCTTCGTCACCATGGTCTATGGCGGCGGCGAGGAGGGCGTGGCAGCCTACGTCCGCAAGCTGGCGGATGAGCTGTCGGATACCATGGCCATGTGCGGCGCCCACAGCCTGAAGGAGATCTGCCGGGAGATGCTCTGGCAGGGCTGATGCGGACTGATGCGGTCTGATACACATATCATTCTATTCGGCTATCATGGGAACATATTCTGCTGCTATGACATTTTGGCCGGATTTGTTCCGATATTCTAAAAATTCGTGACAGGAGGCGCTTATGTACATTACATGGTTGGGCCACAGCTGCTTTCGGCTGGAGTCGGCGGGCTACGGACTGGTCATCGATCCCTATCGGGTTGTGGCGGGCTATCCGCCGCTGCGGGTGGAGGCCAACGCCGTCTATATCAGTCACCACCACTTTGACCACGATTGTCTGGAGGCGGTGACGCTGCTGCCCGGCGGGGAAAATCCCTTTACGGTGGAGACGTTCTCTACCTTCCATGACGACTGTCAGGGCGCTCTCCGGGGCGATAACACCGTTCATATCTTCCGGGCGGAGGGCATGACCGTGGTGCATCTGGGGGACTTGGGCTGCGCCCTGACAGCGGCGCAGGAGGAAAAAATTTCGGGTTGCGATGCGCTGATGCTGCCGGTGGGCGGCACCTATACCATCGATGCCGCTGCGGCGGCGGAGCTGGTGCGTCGGCTGCACCCCCGACTGGTGCTGCCCATGCATTTCCGGAGAGGGGAGCAGGGCTTCCCGGAGCTGACCACGCTGGAGGACTTTCTCTCCCGCCTCCCGGAGCAGCCGGTACACCGACTGACGGGGGAGACGCTGGATCTGACGTCCAAAGGGACGTCAGGCATCGTGATCTTCCCCCGTCGGTAAGGGAAAATTCTGTCCGGTTTTTGTCCGGAAAATGTCCAAAAACCAGAGTAGGTATAAGCCCCTCCGTTTTCGTGTACACTGAGGTATCAGGTACATGGAAACGGAGGGCTTTTACATGGCAGAAAAACGGTGGCGCACTTGGGAGACGGTGGGCCTGCTGGTGGTACTGGCGGCGGGGAACCTGCTGCACTTTGTTTACGACTGGACGGGGCAGAGCCCCATAGCGGCACCGCTGGCCGCCGTCAACGAATCCACCTGGGAGCACATGAAGCTTTTCATCACTCCGTGGGTGCTGTGGTCGCTGGTGGAGCGCATCGCCCTACGGGGCCACGGCGCCCTGCTGCCCGCCCGTGGGCTGGGGATGCTGACGGGTCTTGCGGCCATCCCGGCGCTGTTTTACACCTATCAGGGAATTTTGGGCCGGGGGATCATGTGGGTGGATGTACTGATTTTCCAGCTGGCGGTGCTGCTGGCCTTTTGGGTCAGCTGGAGCGTTCAGGCCCGGCGGGTGCTGGACGGGCCGGTGTGGCAGATCTTAGGCGGCGTGACGCTGCTGGCGGTGTGGGGGCTGGCCATCTGGTGGACCTATGCACCGCCCCAGCTGCCGCTGTTCGTGGATCCCACTGACGGAAGCCGGGGCATCCCACTGCGGTAGGTCTGCGGGTGGGGGAGACGGCTTGCAAAATGTGATAAGCGGGCAAGGGCAGGCACGCCGGGGGGCATGCCTGCCCTTGCCGATTTGCCGCATCCGCTTGCCGGTGGGAGAGCATCGTCCGGGTTTTGGCGACCGGAGGGGCGATGACCCGGTTGGATGTCCCGATATTGGGATTTTTTCTTGACCGGGGGGAGCGCATGGGGTATAATCGAACCAACTGTATATGACAGGTCAGAAACGGAGGCGTGCAATGAAAAAGATCGTGCATAAATCGGCTGCGCCCATATACGCAGCGGCGGTGGTATGGGTGCTGTATGCCCTGCTGCTGCCCCTGTACAAGCCGGGCCACTTTATCATGGCGGTGGTATTTCTCATCGCCCGCATCTTCTGCAAGGACGTTGTGGAGGAGGTGGAGGAGAAGCCCCAGCCCACCGGTAACCCGGAGCTGGACAAGATGATCTCCGATGGTGAACTGGCCATCCGGGAGATGAAGCGCCTCAACGACAGCATCAAGGACGAGACCATCAGCAGCCAGATCGACCGGCTGGAGGAGGTCTCCAACAAAATCTTCGACTGTGTTAAGGCAGATCCCAAGAAGCTGCCGCAGATCC
>ERZ831634.2224-NODE-2224-length-17438-cov-4.346603_pt1 | contig 17438 bp, 18 predicted proteins | sample MGYA00519953_ERZ831634 | MGnify/ENA primary metagenome ERZ831634 (study PRJEB31850, sample SAMEA3708718) | human gut metagenome | biome: human gut; feature: human-associated habitat; material: faeces | place: China | collected 2014 ... | reverse complement strand
GGCAGTCATTTCTGACTGCCCTTTACAAGTGGAAACCCCCAATAATTTAAAGCGATTTTTTTATTGACCCCCCCCTTAAAAATTAAAGGTTCGAAAATTCTCCTACTGTCATATTGACCACTTCACTTGTGTGATGCATGATATATTTCGCAATTTTCTTTTCTGAATCAAAGAAATGATCATAGGATGAATAGATTTCATCAATAACGTTCTTTGACATAATTTTCTCCTTTAATCTGTACGCAATGCTTTGACTGGATCCTCTTTAGCTGCTTTACGAGATGGAATCAAGCCACCTAGTAGTGTCAGACCGATACTTAATAATATAAGAATAATTGCACCACTTACTGGCAGCATCGCATTGATAGAGGTCTGGTTTGATACATTATGAATTATTATATTCGTAGGAATTAATAGAATCAAGGTAATACCAATACCCATGAGTCCTGATAATAAACCAACAATAAATGTCTCCGCATTAAATACCTGTGAAATATTATGTTTAGATGCTCCGATGGCACGTAGTATTCCAATTTCCTTCTTTCTTTCTAATACACTGATATATGTAATAACACCTATCATAATTGAAGAAACTACAAGTGAAATACCAACAAAAGCAATAAGCACATAACTGATAACATCCACAATGTCAGTGACTGAAGACATAAGCGTTCCTACAATATCTGTATAAGTAATCACTTTATCTTCATCTATCTTTTTCATCTTTTCATTATAATGGTCTAAATAATCAAGGACTGACTGCTTCTTTTCAAAATCCTGAGGATAGATACTAATACTACTTGGATCATCAAAGCTGCAATAACCAAATTTTTTCATATTATTATCATAGCTTGACTGTTCTGTATTCATCATTGATTTTAAAAGTTCAGTCATATCCGTACTATCTCTATTCATTTTAACGGCCTGTTTAAAGACATCCGGATTAAAAGTAAATGCCTGAGAAAGAGATGTGGCCATCTGTTTTGTGACAGTCTGCATGTAGCCTGACATAATTATATTTAATTGTACGTCAAGATGATTATCCTTGATAACTTTATTAATAAACTGATTGATGACCTGCTTAGAATCCTCTGAATTGAGATAGTTCGTCATACTATTCTGTAATCCTAGTGCAAATGAATTGATATCTTCTTTTGCATAATTACCAAAGTCATCCGCTACACTCTTCATAATCTTCTGCATCTGTTCTTCAGTGATCTTTATTTCACCATTTTCTTTAATTGCATCGTCGATGCCTTTCTTAATTATATCAGACGCTCTTTTTGATTGAAGATATTTTTGAACCACTTCTTTTAAGTTCCCTGCTTCTTTTAAAGGATGTTCCTTTAAATAATCGTTATAACGTGATGTAAGAGTGGCCATAAAAGCACTTGCATCTGTATCAGAAATATCAATCTTAATCTGGCTTAATACCCGTGACAAGTCCATTTGTGGCATGGATATATTCATCTTTCTTGTATCAAATTGAAATGCATTCTTTAGTGCATTATTGTCTACTTGAAACATAGAAGATAAATCAAATGACTTTTGAGACTGATCATTAAAAGATTGTCCAGTCATCACATTTATATTTTTATTTTCTAGCTGTGCTTTAACTATCTGGCTATTTCTAGCATCTTTAATAGTAGAAGAGACAAGTGAGTAAGGATAATAAATACCCATAGTAAGCATAGAAGCATTTGTAGATTCTTTAGGCTGTACAACACCAACAATCTTTAAATCACTGCCATTTTGTACAAGTGAGTTGATATAGTTTGTATCATTACTTTTATCTTTATATATCTTATATGTATCATCATATTGATAATAAGAGAATGCGTTAACTACTTTAAAAGTAATACCTAATAGATCCTTATAACGATAGCCTTGTTTACCTGAAGTGACTTTAACACTTTTCTCTTCATTAAAAGCCTGTAACATCTGATCTAATTGTGCTGGGTCTCTTAAACCTAATGTATACAGCATAAAATCACTGATTCCACCTTTTTTAGAAAGAACCAAAACACACTCATTTTTACTTTTAGGCCAGTGACCTGCTTTTACATCATATTGATCATCGTATAAAGATGCATGAGATGGAAGAGAATAGAAAACATTCGTATTCATCATACTACTCATCATAGAATTACTGCCTGTTCCCATTCCAATCTTCTTCATAGTTGCATCAGGGTTCACCTGTCTTATACCATATTGGTCATTTGTATAGATCTGTGGTGAGATACCATAATCATATTCTACAGCACGGGCGTATTGATTGATTTCTTTATGTTCTTCAATATAAGATTTTAAGTTCTTTAAATCATTAGAACCAATCTTAGAGAACATATTCTCCATCATATCCACAACTTTAACTTCACTGTAGTTTTTCTTCACAGGTTCACCCATCATCGCACTCATATCAATTCCTGTAGATTGAATAGAGAGCGGATATTCTGATAATGTCTCTTTTTCAATGGATGAAATATAAGCATTCACACCGGTAGAAATAGAAAGAATAAGCGCAATCCCAATAATACCAATAGAACCAGCAAATGATGTGAGTATTGTACGCGCTTTTTTTGTCTTAAGATTATTAAAGCTAAGCATTAATGCGGTTAGGAAGTTCATAGATGTCTTTCCAAGATTTTTATGAACGGGTTTTTCTTCTTTAAAAGATACTGGATTAGAATCAGAGACTATCACACCATCCTTAAGATTTACAATACGATTCGCATACATATGTGCAAGTTCCGGGTTATGAGTAACCATGACTACAAGTTTTTCTTTAGCTACCTGTTTCAATAAATCCATAACCTGAATACTCGTTTCACTATCGAGTGCGCCTGTAGGTTCATCAGCAAGTAAAATATCCGGATCATTCACTAAAGCACGCGCAATAGCTACTCTTTGCATCTGCCCACCTGATAACTGATGGGGAAGCTTATGAGACTGTTCTCCAAGTCCTACCTGAGTCAGTGCCTTTTTGGCACGACGTGTTCTTTCTTCTCTAGAAACACCTGAAATTGTTAGGGCGAGTTCTACATTCGCAAGAATTGTCTGATGCGGAATCAGATTATAACTTTGGAAAATAAAGCCTATTGTATGATTACGATAAGAATCCCAATCCTTATCCTTATATTGTTTTGTGGAAATACCATTGATGATAAGATCTCCTGAATCATATTGATCTAAGCCGCCAATCACATTTAATAAAGTTGTTTTTCCTGAACCAGATGGTCCTAATATTGCAACAAATTCATTATCTCTTAAACACAGAGAGACATGATTAAGAGCTGTCTGAGTGAGTTCACCTGTATGATATTGTTTGCATACATCCTTAATTGTAAGCATTATTCTCAACCCCTTTTTTTCTATCATAACATAATATATTATGTGTAAAAACAAAGATGTTTCACTAAATTTTCACATATTTTAAATAAGCACCTAATTCAAGGAGTTGTCGAAGGGATACATAACGCATTTTATTTTATAAATATATATAATAGTTATAGAGGTGAGAATTATGAGATCATATTTATATGTTTATAAAATAAAAAAAGAAGAATCAAATGATATCTTCCTAAGAATATGTCATTCTATAGAAAATAAGCTTCATCCTTCTTTTATTGATCAACTGATTGTAGATTTTGATAATTCACGTGTACAACGTTATATGTTTCCTAATAATCGTATTTTACTTTACGATGATATACAATCAGATTATATTGTGATACAAACTGATCAGCCCGACGTCCTTTCTAATTTAAGGGAATAAATAATACGTCATTGCGACCACCACAGATCATACCTAGCTTTGCACCTTCTTTATTGCTTAATTCATAGCGATGAGAACGAATGCCATCTTCATTTCTTGCATCAAGTATTGCCTGGTATTCAACACGTCCACCACCAATTGTTTCAATGATTTTTTCATCTGTGACAAGCATCATGCTTCCTACACCGCGAGGGGCAGATCCTTCTTTAGATGTAATGATACAAAGAGTGCCTTTTTCTTTTGTATGATACAAATCATTTGTCATCGTAGAAAATTGATGGGTATTTTTAACTTGAATGATTTCAGCCATAATACTTATCGCAATTTCTGCAGGTGTTTGTGAATTGATTGGAAGACCAATAGGTGCATGAACCTGTTTTAATAGATTCTCATCATAGCCTTCTTGTATTAAGGCATCCATAGTCTTTTTCACTTTGCCTTTGCTTCCAATCATGCCTATATAAAGTGCTTTTTGATCAAGAACTTTTTTCAGGCAGACCTTATCATCCTTATGCCCTCTTGTCACAATAACATAACATGTATTGTCTTCTTCAGGGAAATAGTGATTTGCTTCTTCATAGTTGACACAGTGAACTTCCTGAGCCTTTGTAAAGATAGCTGGGTTCGCAAATTCTTCACGATTATCAATGACTATTGTATAAAAATCTAATAGATGCGCTGTTTTTTCAACATACTGTGAAACATGTCCTGCACCTAGTAATACTAATTTTGGCTGGGGCGTGAACCAGTCTTTTTGTATACATGTCACATCTACGTTATGTTCTATTAAGGAAGCCAAAGCTCTTTGATAAAGCCCTTCTGGCTGTTTGACTTCTATGACTGCATCAGGATATCTCTTCAAATAATATCTCACAAGCTGCTGAATAAGTGCACCATCTACTATTTTCTCTGGATCAAGATGTAATAATTCATAACGATGAACCACATCCTTCACACGTTTTCCTAAGCCTTTCATAGATGTAATCAAAATAATTTGATCTGTATCTTCATCTATGACAGGTTCATAGTCTGCAGGTACCTTTAAAGGCATACCCCTAGAGCCATCTGCTTCAATCAATACAACATCCACTTCTTTTTTTAGTTGGTTGAGTAAATCATGATCGAGCGCCTTGATTTTCTTTTCATCAAAACGATTTCCAGCAAAGGCATAGCCTTTGTTTTTTATTTCTTCCTGAATTTCTTTATACGTTGGATCAACTAAAGTATCTTCTTCTATACGCATATGTGTAGAAGTAGTCATGAGAACTGTTTTTCCTTCTTCCTTATACTTAAGAAGCAGTTCCTTCATACGTGTTGTTTTTCCACCTGACCCAATAATACTAATGATCATTCCTCACTCACCTGCCTTAAGACATCAATGACAGTATTGATTTCTTCCATACTATTCATAAATGATAAGCTGAAGCGTACAATACCTCTTTCTACTGTATTAAGATGTGTATGCATCAGTGGTGCACAATGAGCACCACAGCGTGTAATAATATCATATTTATAACTTAAGACATCACTGATCTTAGATGAATCATAATTTTTAAGATTAAAGGCAATGATAGGTGTATGGCTACAGGTATCATAATCACAATAGAATGTGATTCCTGGAATACGTTTCATACCCTCATATAAAGCATCAAAAAGCTGTTTTTCTTTTTCTTCTATCTCTTTTTGATGTTCTAACAAATAAGTCATGCCTGCATTTAAAGAGGCAATACCTGGTATGTTCAATGTGCCTGCTTCCAAATGTTCAGGATAACTATCAGGCTGTTTTTTATTAAAGGAATCTATTCCTGTTCCACCTGTCTTAAGTGGGTGGATGAATACATCTGTATTAACACAGATTCCTCCTACCCCGCTCATTCCAAGTAATGCTTTATGACCACTAAAAGTAAGCAGGTCAATATGAGATTTCTGCATATCAATAGATATATGACCTGCACTTTGTGCACTATCCACCACAAATAGGATGTGATGTTCATAGGCCAACTGACCAATGGCATCTATATCATAGAGTTCACCTGTTACATTAGAGCTATGCGTCATAACAATCATCTTTGTGTCTTCTCTTATTTCTTTAAGAATATCTTCCTTATAAGGTGCTGTAACAGTTAAATCAACACCTATTTGACGAAGTGGTCTTAAGACAGAATTATGTTCCGCATAAGTCGTAATGACATGATCATCCTTTGATAAGATTCCTTTTAAACACGTATTCAAACTTTCTGTATTACCACTATTGAAAATAACATGATCAAAAGAAGGAAGATTGAAATAATCCGCAATAAGCTTACGTGTAGAATATAAAAGACGATCTGTCTTAAAAGCACCTGTACTTCTTTGGGCATTCATATGATGCTCAAGTGCATCCATCACTGCCTGTTTGACAGAAGGTAGCTTAGGAAAACTAGTTGCCCCTTGATCAAGATAAATCATGCTGACCTCTTAAATAGAAGATTGCTTCTAATACACCACCTGCAATACATCTTGCTTTATCTGAAATAGTGAAGCAGTTCTCATATTCATCTAAACGAGGATCAATATCTGCCATCTTGAATCCCTTTGTGACATAATAACCTTCTCGAATCAAACCTCTTAGTAAGCCTGACATAGAAGCATATACAGGATGCTGTCCTTCCTCATTTTCTATATAAGCAAGTACGTCTCCTTTTTCAACTGTATCTGTAATCTTCTTAACCTGATGAAGAGTGCCTTCTACTTCTGCATGAATGACACGTTCTTTTCCATAACCCTTAATAAGTCCTGGAATCCCTGTGTTTTTCATTGCTGGTCCTTTTTCAATCAAGCGACCTAAACGATGACCTCGCATTGTTTCAATCACAATATCTACATCTTCTCCTGCATTAAATCCAGGACCTAATCCTATCGTAATAGGTGCCATATTTCTTGAAGTACCCATATTCTTTTTCGCAAGGATCGCATCAATCACAATTTCTGGCTTTAAGATATCAATAGAACGACCTTCAGGATCTACCATCATCGCAATCTTATTCTCTTTAAATACAGACGCTAATTCATCAAGTGAATGAATCAGTACACATTCAATACCCTCGACTTCTTTACAACCTTCATACACCGCTTCACAGTAAGCAACATTACGTCTAATCGCACTTGGATGGGCAATCTCTAATACAAGTACATAAAAACCACAGCGAGCAAGCTTATAAATAGTGCCAGTCGCAATATCACCGCCACCTCTTACTACTACAAGATTATTCATATTAGTTAGGCTTGATGACTTTTTCAGCCTTTTCCATTCTTTCTACAATATCATACATATTAGTAATACTGCCCACTTTTAAATCATCTTTTAACTTAAAGAAATCAAGACATGTTCCACAGTTCACAATTTCAACACCTTCAGATTCTAAGAATAATAAATCATTCAGTGTATCACTTTCCTGTGTAGTAATCTTTACACCTTCATTATAGAAAAGAATTGTTTCTGGGAATGCATCCTGCTTAGTAAGCGCAAAGATGAAAGATTTCATTAAGATTTTACCTAATTTCTTGTCACTTCCTAAACTATCACTGCTTAGTACGACAATCTGTCCTTTCAAGATATTGTCAGCCTTCTTTTCTTCTACAACCTGTTCACCTGAACTGATGACTACATGATAATCTTCATTCACTTTATTGCTTACTGCATCATACCCCTTTACTTTCGCAAACTTCTTTAAGTTTTCTACAGCTGTTTCATTATCTACTACGACTTCTACAGTTTCACTACTTTCCTTTAATAATTCCTTAGTTTTAACTACTGGTAATGGACATTCTAATCCTCTGGCATCTAACTTTCTCATTTCTACTCTCCTACATATATACTTTTATCTTTTAAATCAACAACTTCTCCAATGATATAACATTCTCTTCCTGCTTCTTTAAAGGCATTCATTATATCATCTAAATCCTCTTTAGCGACACTTGCAAGTAATCCCCCACTTGTCTGAGGATCATACATAATTTCTTCTAAGAAGAAGTTTTCTTTCTCAAAAACAACTTCTTTTTCTACACTATTTCTATTTGTCTGGGCAGCACCACTTAAATAGAATTCTTCTACATAGTAAGGACAATCTCTAAAATAAGGAATATTATTCCCATAAAGTATTGCACTCTTTTTATGATCTAACATCTCATTTAAATGAACCATTAAACCAAAACCTGTGACATCTGTAAGTGCATGAACATCATATGGTTTAAGTAGTTCTGCAGCATACTTATTAAGTGTTGTCATACTCTTAAAAACAACATCTAATACTTCTGGCGCCGCATCTTTCATACGCATCGCATTGAGTGTCATACCCACGCCTAATTTCTTAGTAAGTATAAGTACATCTCCAGCCTGGGCATTATTGTTTGTCTTAATAGAATCAACATCCACAATACCAGTCACGCTTAAGCCATACTTAATAGATGTGTCTCTAATAGAATGCCCTCCAGATAGTGTTACATGAGCTTCTTTTAACTTATCATTCCCGCCTTCAATAATCCTTCCTAGTATATTTAAATCTTCTTCATCTGGGAAACAGACAATATTTAAAGCAGTTCTAGGCACACCACCCATAGCATAGACATCACTTAATGCATTGGTGGCTGCAATCTGACCATAAAGATAAGGATCTTCTACCATTGGAGGAAAGAAATCCAATGTAGAGACAATTCCCTTATCTTCAGTAATCTTTAATACAGATGCATCATCATGACTATCAAAGCCTACTAACAAGTCAGGGTCTTCATACTTATCAATCTTTTCAAGGATGCGAGACAGCTTCTTTGCGCCAAGCTTTGCGCTGCATCCTCCACCCTGACAGTAAATCTTCTCACTCATTAGAATATCACCTCTTTCATATAAGCATATTGTACACGTTCTTCTTCTAAGAATCTATGCCATTTATCTTGGTCTAGTTCTAAAGAGGCAAAACAGAGTCCACATCCTGCTTCTATTTCTCTTGGAAGAGGAATCAGCCTTCCCTGCATCTTATTTTTTGCCTTATACTCTAAGTCTAGTGCATGGCTTGTAGAATCAAATGCAATAATCAAATATTTATCTTTCTTCATTAAATAGTTCTTGAAATGTTTCTTCTGCGAAGTCTTTCATTCTTTTCTGGAATTCATCATATTTCTTTAATAATGTCTTCCCTTCTTCACTTAGAACACTTCCTCCTCCATTACTTCCTCCAGATACACGCTCTAATAGCTTCATATCTAGATCTTCTTCAGCTCTTTTTAAGATTTTCCATGCTTTAGAATGGGACATCCCCATAACCTCACAGGCCTTACTTAAAGAGCCATACTCATCACATAAATGCAGTAATTGTGAGACACCTTTTCCAAAACAGGGTTCCTCATTAAAAAATCTGACTCTAAAATCGAATTTTTCAGGATTATGATATGTCATCCTACCAACCCTTTCCAAAACCACAATTTGGGAATGTGCATTGTGGACAATTTAAACATAAACCACCCTCACCAAGCATTGCAAGTTCATCAGCAGTGATTGGATCATTGGCTACAAGTCGAGGAAGTACTAAATCAAAGACTGTTCTTTTTGCATACATCACACATCCCGGTAAACCAACAATTGGTGTATCTCCCTTATATGACAATAAGAACATCGCACCTGGTAAAACAGGTGAACCATAGCTAATAATATGAGCACCTGTGTTCTTAATTGCGAGTGGTGTCTTATCATCTGGATCAACGCTCATACCACCAGTACAGATCACCATATCTACATTTGTATCAAGTGCTTCAGAAATTGCATGAGTGACCATATCTGGATCATCTAAACATAGTTTATGGAATACGACTTCTACATTGTATTCTTTTAATTTATCGATAATAACAGGAGTAAATGTATCCTTGATACGTCCCTTATAGACTTCACTTCCTGTAGTGATAATGGCTGCTTTCTTGAATACAAAAGGTTTTACTTCTAGAATAGGTGTCTTCGTGATTTTTGATGCTTCTTCCATCTTTTCCTTTTTTATAACTAGTGGAATAATACGCATACCTGCTAGATGATCACCTGAATGAACAACTGTATTTCCGTTTCTTGTCGCAATCATCATTTCACCCATACGATTCACTTCTAATAACTTTTCTCTATTCACTTTAAATAAGCCATCAATGGTGCTGATTAATTCTATTTTACCTTCTTTAATTTCTGTTGTAGACATATGATCATTTATACAAAGCTTGCATAATACTTCTGCTGCTTCATTTTCATGCATCATTGTCTCATCATTTTCCCATACATAGAGGTTTTCTTTTCCTAAAGACAACAATACAGGAATATCTTCTTCTTTTACGATATGACCTTTTCTAAAACGTGCGCCTTTTCTTAAACCTCTCACTATTTCAGTAATATCATGACATAATACTGCCCCTACTGCATCTTCTGTCTTGATTTGTTTCATGATTTGTCCTCCTAAGTTAAAGTTTATTTCCTATTATTTAATGTGTCAATAGATAAAAAGGAGGGAATCCCCTCCTCTACACTACTTACAAATAGCAAAACCACTCTTCTTGAATGTTTCTTTAGATTCCTTAGTTTCTAAAAACTTAATTAAGTTATTGGCCTCTTCTTGATGTTTCGTTTTAGTTACACGTCCTACTGGATAAATAACTGGTGTATCTAATAGGGTGTTGTTGACCTTTTCAAGTACTGTTACTTTAGAACTGCTAGCTGCATCAGTAGAATAAACAAGACCTACTTCAGCACTTCCGCTTTCTACCCAACTTAACACTTCAGTGACATTGCCACCTAATGAAATCTTATTTTGGATGGCATCCCATGTGTTTGCCTTAGTAAGTGCAATTTTTGCGTACTGACCTGCTGGTACAACTTCAGGATCACCTACCGCAATCATCTTTGCATCAGTAATGTTGGAAATACCTTTTACAGCAGTTTTTGTATCTTTACCTTTGATTAATACAAGTTTATTTTCTAATAAATTGACAACACTCTTAGAATCCACGAGTTTTTCATCAACTAAACTATCCATCTGCTTAATCGCTGCACTAAAGAATACGTCTACATCTAATCCCTGTTCAATCTGAATCTGTAATTTACCGCTGCTGTCATAAACGCCCTTGACTAAAACATTTGGATATTGTTTTTCAAAAAGAGGAATAAGTGTTTCTTCAAACGTCTTTTCTAGGCTTGCGGCTGCCGCAATAGTAATAGTAACTTTCTTTTCAGTCTTCTTTTCTTCCTGTCCGCATCCAGCCAAACCGAATACGAGTGCAAAAGCACATAAGATACTAACTATTTTTTTCATCGATTCTTTCTCCTCTTTTAATTATATACTTATCATGACTCAAAGCTTTGATTTCATCTCTGTTATGAGATACAAAGACAACCGGACGATGATAAGCATCTAGTTTAGTCTTCATCTCTTTTAAGAGTTCTCCTTTTAAATCTTCATCCAAAGCACTGAATGGTTCATCTAAAAGAATCGCTTCAGCGTTATATATAAGAAGTCGTGCAAGTGCAATACGCTGTTTCTGTCCTCCTGACAGCTGTCTTGGATAACGCTTTTCTAATCCTTCTATATGTATTTCCTTCATCATCTGCATGACTGAATCATGAATTGTGGTTTTATCAAGTCTGCGGGCCACAAGTGGTGCTGCAATGTTGTCATATACTGTCATATTTGGAAATAATGCATAATTCTGAAACATATAACCAATATTTCTTTCTTGAGGCGTTAAGTTAATATGTTTCTCTGAATCATAAAGCACTCTTCCATCTAAGACAATTCTTCCTGAATCAGGTGTTTCTATTCCTGCAATACACTTAAGTGTCATGCTCTTTCCACTGCCACTTGGTCCCATCACGCCTAAACATATTTCATCAATCTTAAAATGAACATCTAAGTCAAACTCACTTAGCTTCTTATATAGATCTACCTCTAAATACATACTAATAGCCTCTCTTTTTCTTGACCCATAACTGATAAATATTCAGCAAAATCACAGCCGTAAAGCATATCGCAATAATGACTGTCACATAGATGGATGCACTATGCATATCGCTGCTGACAACTTCACTATAAACAGCCAAAGGAAGAGTACGTGTTTTTCCAACAATATTACCTGCAAGCATGGCAGTGGCACCAAATTCTCCCAAACCTCTCGCAAATGATAATACACCACCACTGATAATACCAGGCAAGGCATTAGGTACGAGCACCTTGAAAAAGATACTTGTTTCACTCATACCAAGTGTTCTTGCAGCATCTACAAGATCTTTGTCAACCTGTTCTAGAGCACCTCTTGCTGAACGATACATGATTGGAAAAGAGATCACCACTGCTGCAATCACCGTCGCACTAAAGCTAAAGGCGATACGCATGCCTAATACATTTAAGAAAAATGAACCAATAGGCTGATTGACACCAAATATCAACAACAGGAAAAAGCCCATGACAGTTGGTGGTAAGACTAATGGAAGTGTAAATATGCCATCAAAAAGTAATTGAACCACTTTATTTTTAAGTGTCATCATCCATCTGGCTGCAAAGAGTCCTAAAAAGAATGTGATAAATATAGAAAAAGCAGCACATTTAAATGAAATCCATATAGGTGAATAATCAATCATCACTTCTTGCACAATCGTGTGCATCTCCTTTTAAGATTTCTAAGCCATGATGAAGAGGTTCAATAATAATATCCAAGCTCTCCTTCACTGCCTTCACACTTCCTGGAAGATTAATAATGAGTGTATGGTTTCTAATGACACTCACACCACGAGATAACATTGCACGATTCGTATATTTCATAGATTCATAACGAATGGCTTCAGAAATACCTGGTACAAGTCGTGTGGCAACTTTTAAAGTCGCTTCAGGTGTGACATCTCTTTGTGATAAACCTGTACCACCTGTAGTGAGTATTAAATCATTCTCACAACGATCACTTAGGTTAATAAGCGCCTGCTCAATCATCTTCTGATTATCTGGAAGGATATCTAAAGAAGTGACATGATAGCCTCTTTCTTCCATATATTCCTTAATATAAGGTCCACTTTCATCCTCTCTTTGTCCCTGACTGCCTTTATCGGATAAGGTCAGTATTGCGACACGTAGGCGTGAATCTGTAGGTGGTGTATAACTTACTTCATCACCGCAATGAATGATACCGCCATGAATAACTTTGGCAAAAATACCAAGTCGAGGCATAATACATTCACCTACCTGATGATAAATACGACAATGTGCATGACAACTTTTACCTCTCTGTGTGATTTCTAAATCTACTTCACCAATATGTACATGGCTTCCTACAACAAGTTCATTAAAATCAATACCAGAAATAAGAAGATTTTCACCAAAAGCACCATCTTCTACGTCTCCACCACGTCTTTTAAAATCTTCTCTTTCTTCATAAGGTAATAAGCTCACTTGACGATGCCACTTGCCTGCATGGGCATCATGTTCTAAGCCGAAATCTTCTATTATCTTAGTTTCTTGTATAGGTTTCTTTTCAGTTCCCTTCTTTTCACTAATACAAATTGCTTCTACTTTTCCTGCCAATTGAATTCACCGCTCTTCCCGCCTGTTTTCTTTACTAAATGTATATCTTTAATTTCCATTTCTTTACTGATTGCCTTGCACATATCATAAATAGTAAGCAGTGTAACACTTACAGCATGGAGTGCTTCCATTTCCACACCTGTTTTTCCTTTACATTTCACTGTTGCGTAGGCATCAATCTGATTATTTTCTTCATCTATTTCAAAATCAACAGTAACATTGGTAATCATCAATATATGACAAAGAGGAATCATATCGCTTGTCTTTTTCGAAGCCATAATACCCGCAATTCTTGCGACACCAAGAACATCCCCTTTTTCTACTGTATTATTTTTAATATGCTCAATAATCTCATGATTGACTTGAATTGTACCTCTTGCACAAGCTGTTCTTTTTGTAATTTCTTTATCAGATACATCTACCATAATGGCGTTTCCATCTTCATCAAAATGTGTAAATCCCATATTACCCTCCTATTTGATTCATTACAGTACCACTTTGTTCATCTTCGAAATGGTGCTGTTCTGGTTTCATATAAATAGCATTTCTCATCACTTCTTCTAGTTTGATTTCATCACTTATATAAGACTTTAATGCGATACTATTCTTATGAAATAAACATAACTTTAATTGTCCTGTACTAGACAAACGCACACGATTGCATTCATGACAAAACTTATGATGTAAAGCTTCAATAAAGCCAATGACACAATTCATATTCTTTATTCTTATATAATGTGCCGGACCATTGCCTAATCTTTCATTTATTTCTTCTATATCATAATGTGATAAGAAATATGACTGCACTTCTTCTATTCTATTTTCCCTTTTATTTTCACCTAATGGCATGAGTTCAATAAAACGAAGACTTACTGGTAGATCCTTACAGAAATCAATCAGACTTTCTAAATCACTTTGTGTAAAAAGTGGTCCTACGACTGTATTGATTTTTATATTGAGTCCAATAGAAACCCCATATAGAAGATTTTTTAATACTTCATCCAATGTATCCTGCCCACATATTGCAGCATATTTCTTTGAATCAAGAGTATCTATAGAGAAATTGATACCATCAATCCCAATATCCTTTAATTCATCCAAGGTAAGTGCATCTAGTAATAAGCCATTAGTTGTAAGAGTCACCTGTCTCACGCCATCTAGTTGTTTAAGCTGTCTTAAAAATGACAGATATCCTTTTCTTACAGTCAGTTCTCCACCAGTCACCTTAAAGTTCACTATGCCTAGTTTAACTGCCACCTTGCATATATCTAGTACATGTTCATAGCGTAAAATATCATTATGTGAAAGAAATTTGAATTGGCTTGGATTACAATAGCTACAATGATAGTTACATCTATCAGTAATTGATATTCTCATATAATCAATAGTACGGTTATAACGATCCTTCATACAAGCCCCTTTCCGTTATTCTCAAGTGAGAATAACGCCATACATAGTGTACAACGTTGCATTAGTAAATACAATGATTTTAGAAAACTAATAAGAAATATCTCTTTGTTGACTTGTCTCAAACGCAATAGCGTATTAGAATAGTACCTATATTACTAAACAAGTGGAGGATAACGTATGAATTTCGTAAAAGATAGCGTAAATCAGCAGCCAATAGTAGATACAGTATTTACTATTGTTGCGAAAGCAAAGGAAGCGAAAGAAAAGTATGGAGCTGATCAGGTTGTAGATGCAACAATCGGTTCTTTATATAATGAAGAAGGTCAGCTTGTAGCATTGGATAGTGTTTTCAGTTCTTTAAAGAGTCTTGATAATAAAGTTCTTGCAAAGTATGCAGCAAGCTTTACTGGTAACCCTACATTTAGACAAAAGGCTTATGATTGGGTATTAGATGGTAATAGCCATCTTGAACATGAAGTAGTTGCTACTCCTGGAGGAACTGGCGCTGTTTCAATGACTATCCAGGAATGTTTAGATGAAGGACAGACTGTCATCCTACCTGAGATTGCATGGGGAAGTTATGCATTAATGGCTCAGATGCACAATCTTGAAATGGCTAAGTATTCTTTATTTGAAGGAGATCATTTCAATATTGCATCTTTCAAGGAAACATGTCTTGAAACAATGAAGAAACAGAACAAGTTAGTGATTGTCATCAATGACCCTTGTCATAACCCTACAGGTTATTCTTTAACTCATGAAGAATGGGATGAAGTGATTACTTTCTTAAATGAATGCAGTAAGACTCATGCTGTTGTATTATTAAATGATATTGCCTACATTGATTTCTCAAGCCGTCAGAAGGAAGCAAAGACTTATTTTGGTCAGTTTGACAAGATCAGTGATAACGTGATTGTGGTTGTTTCATTCTCATTATCTAAGTCAATGACAAGTTATGGTTTAAGATGTGGTGCAGCAATCATCTTAGGTCAGAAGAAAGAATCAGTTAATCAGGTAAAGATCGTATTTGAAAAGAATGCTCGTGCGACTTGGTCAAATATCAACAATGGTGCAATGGAAACATTTGTAGATGTATTAGACAATCATGGTGAAGAATATGATCAGGAAAGATTAAAATATGTTCACTTATTAAAAGAAAGAGGAGATATCTTTACAACTGAGGCAGATAAAGTAGGATTAAAGTATTACCCATATAAAGAAGGTTTCTTTGTTACACTTGCCATGGATAATGAAACTCGTGATAAGTATCATGAAGCTTTAATGGCAAATAATATCTTTACTGTAAAGGTAAATTTTGGTATTCGTGTCGCTATCTGTTCATTATCAGTAGAAAAGACTAAAGGTCTAGCAAAGAAAATGAAGGATATCTTAGATACAATTCAGTAAAGCAAAAGGATTGAGTCAACAAAATGACTCAATCATTTTTATTTGTTTTAACCAACAGTTTTATTGTAAAATTCATCAGAATTCAATGTATTCTCATAGTTGATAGCACATAAAGATGTAAAGAATAAATCAAAGATAAACTTAGTAGAAATACTGAAAATAACATCTCGTAATTTCACCAATGTCTCATTGCTTTCTGCCTTGATTGTATATGTGACACATTTAGAGATTGGTCCTTTATCATCTGGTGTAATAGCAATAGTTGTAATACCTCTACGACATAATATACGTGCATTATCCAGAATATGTCGTTTAAAGCCAGTTTTAGTGACCAAGATAACAACATGAGTGGAAGGAACACTCAGACTAGCATGTACCTGTAAGTCCTGATTTTCATAAACATGAATTGGTTTACCAATTGGCATCAAAATATGTTCCGCATAATGCGCAATATCTGCGTTCATATCTGTCGCAATAATATCTATCGCATCACATTTATTTAATACATCAATAATTTCATCATATTGTGCAAGTGATATATTATTTTTTGTGCGAGCGATTACATTATCATAAAGCTGCGCTGTTTTATTAATGCATTCAAGTCCACTATCATTTTTGTCAAGTTCTACTTTAGGCATATGCATATCACGTAGTTTTAATACAATATCAAACTTAAAGTCATTAAAATTGGCATAGCCGAACTTTCTAGAGAGCCTCAATATAGATGTTGGATTAGAATAAGTCAAACGTGCTAATTCTCTTGACGTCATATAAGGCACCTGATCTAAATGTTCGATAATATACTGACAGATAGATTTTTCAGCATCACTAAGTTTTGTATTTAATTCAATACCTTTCTGAAGGTTCTCTCCAGATTCTATAAGTTCATCTAATAACATAACTTTTTCCTCCCTTATATGCATAAAAAGGCACTTCCCCGCCTAGAAAGTACCTAGAAATGATTGATTATTCAGTCTCAGACTGTTTTGCCTGATACTTTTCGTAAGCAATCAAGAATGGTGTATAGATCACAACAGATAATGCGATAACGATTAACTGTGATAATGCACCCATTGGGCTACCACCTGTAGCTAAGAATCCTAAGAATACTGGTGGCATTGTCCAAGGTACTTCAAGTACAATCTTAGGACAGAATCCACTAGTAACTAATAGATAACCTACAACAAGTGTAGCTACTGGAGCTAAGATAAATGGGATATCTAGGATTGGGTTCAATACTAGAGGGATACCAAATGTCATAGTTTCGTTGATGT
>ERZ831634.2217-NODE-2217-length-17494-cov-26.225816_pt1 | contig 17494 bp, 14 predicted proteins | sample MGYA00519953_ERZ831634 | MGnify/ENA primary metagenome ERZ831634 (study PRJEB31850, sample SAMEA3708718) | human gut metagenome | biome: human gut; feature: human-associated habitat; material: faeces | place: China | collected 2014 ... | reverse complement strand
GGTCAGCGGTCAGGCTGACAGAGCCGAAGTGGACGATTTTGGCAGCTTTCAGAGCCTCGTCCGAAATGTCCTCTTTGCACAGCATCACGTCAGCGTTGGCGCTGCGGTAGAAGCTGAAATCCCGCTCGCCGGTGGCATCTACCGAGACCACCGCCATGGTGGTGGGGTGGTCTGCATCCACCGCCATGCCGGAAACGTCCACCTTGTTTTCTGCCAGAACCTCTTTCAGGTAGCGGCCAAAGGCATCCGCACCCACCTTGCCGATAAAGGCGGTCTGTGCGCCCAGTCTGGAAGCAGCCACAGCCAGATTTGCCGGGGCACCGCCGGGGTTTGCGGCAAACTGAGGGATGCCGCGCGCATCCTTGCCGGTCTGGGTCAGGTCGATCAAAACTTCACCAATCGTTAAAATGTCCATGATACTTCTCCTTATTCTTGATGTGAAACCCAACGATCACCGCTGGAACAGATAATGAATGTAAGCGGCTGCACGCTCCGGGTGCGGTGCATTCTGCACTACCCCAAGATAGACCTTGCCAGAAAAACCTGCCTGCCTGACAAACGGCGTGTCCGAAATATCCAGCACGGTTCCACCGGCGTTCAGACCCGACAGTGCATGGAAAGACGCATCCAGTGTCCGCAGATCGAGAAAATAATCATCTGCCAACAGTCGATCCCGTGCATATTCGTCCATCAGAACAACATCTAACCGCTGGGCACTGACTGCACCCAGCAGCTTCATCTCTGAAGCATATACATACTGCTCCTCTGCGCGTTCGCTTTCGCTGAGCAGCAAGCCGGACAGCAGATCGACCTGTTGCTTTTTGGTCAGACCCTGCGCCTCGGCAAAGCCGGTGGTAAGCTGTTCCGTCAGATCAGACCCGGCAGTGATATTTACCAGACCAAGGTAAAGCACATCCTCTTTTTTCGTCACATGACGGTAGGCTGCATAGCCGAGGATATAGACGACGATGAGCACGATCGCAATGGGCAGCTTGTAATATGCCCAGATGTGCTCCCACTTTTTGCGCCCATGGAGGGAGCGGAGCGTATCCCGGTCAGTTTTTGTCATGGTCGTATTCCTCGTGTACTGCATCAGGGTCTCCACCGATCAGATAGAGGATCCGAAGCATCAGAAAGGAGCAGAGCATGGCGCAGAAGCCCATGCCCAGCAGGAATGCAGGCGTGAACACAAACACTATGACGTACCCCATGATGCCATAGATCGCCGCCATCAGCAGGGTGCAAAACAGATACCGGACACCCACGAGAAACGCTGTTTTCAGGATGCCGAAGGTGGTGTTTTCAAACCGTGCCAGCAGAGGAAAGGCATACAGCAGAACGATGCCGTACAGAACTGCCGCACCAATAAGCACTGCAGTGAGCAGCGTCCAGAAAATGTTTTCGCTCCACATTCGGCGCAGCACAAAGCCATCCGCAGCCAGGAAACTGCCGACTGCCAGCAGGATAAGCCAGAGTTTTGTGGCAGGCTTAAAATTTTCCCGGAACGCCTTAAAAAACATCCGGGTCAGACCATCGTCCCGATCTTCCGCCATTTTGAGCGTGACGTAGAACAATGCGGTCGTAGAAGCCCCTATGGTAACGATGGGCAGGCTGCACACGAGCCATAAGATGTTCAGGTAAGCACTGTAAGTCAATTTCGTCAGCACAGCAAACAGCGGCTTGTCCGTATTGCACAGGTCACGCATGGGGGTTCTCCTTTCGCTCAATCTCCTGTGGATTCGCGCAGGATCAGGTTGGTTTCCGTATAGACGGTGCGATAGTTCAGCGATGGCTCTTCGATGCGGGTCATAAGCAGATTGGCAGCGGTGTAGCCCATGATCTGTCCATGGATATGGATCGAAGTCAGACGGGGGGCAAAGTAGGAAGCCTCCTGACTGTCATCGAAGCCGCAGACCCAGATATCATCGGGAACCGAATACCCCAGCTCATTCAATGCCTTGACCAGATCCATGGCAACAAAGTCATTGGCGCAGACAAAGGCATCCGGCATCGTTTTGAACCGACGTATGGTTTCGTACAGGGATACCGGATAGTTCTGCTGTCCCGATGGCATCGCACAGGTGCTCAGGCCCTCTGTCAGACCAAAGTGCTCCACTGCATCCCTATAAGCCATATAACGCTCAAAAAAGGACTGACAGTGGTTTTTATCCCCCGCAAAGCTGATGCGTTTTTTGCCGCGCTGGACCATGTGGGCCACCGCATTCTGGATCTCAATGCGGTTTTCCATATAAAGGCGGTCAGCTTTAAGAGGAGGACGCATATCCATCACAGGGGTGTCTACAAACAGCAGCGGAACATCCAGATCGCACAGCATCTGTGCGTAGTCATAGTCGAATACTTCAAAGCAGATGATGCCGGCTGTGCGCTGGATGTTGAGAGAAGATGGAAGTTTTTTCTCTTTCAGCTCTATGGGAGAAATGCGATGAATGGTCATGCCGCTGTGCAGATGGTCGATTTCCGCCTGGAAACGATCCAGCATCATGGAGGAAAAGTGAGAGCTGCTCAGAAACTGGGTCGTCAGCATGGCGATCTCCCGTTTGTCACTCGGCAGAAGGAAAGGCTCTGCTGCTTTTGCAGCGTCTTCCTGAAACAGCGGCAGATAGGCAAACTGCTTATAGCCCATTTCGGCGGCTTTGCGCAGGATCTTCTCCCGTGTGGCATCTGCCAGCACACCGGTGTTGTTGATGGCCTTTGAAACTGTGTTGCGGGAAAGCTGCAGTTCGTTTGCAATATCCTGAATGGTGACTTTGGTTGCCATAAGTCATCCTCTTTCTTTTATAGATAAAGTCTGGCGACGGATCTTATTCTTTGCGATTCCAGTATAGTGCAAATGCACAAATTAGTCAAACGTAAAAATGCAAATCATCATTTTGCATATTTGCGCACTTTCGAATTTGTGCATCTGTACAAATCCACAATAATTTTTGATGTATACCATGAATTATCGTTGACATTCGCCTGCATGCGTGGTATAAATGAATTACAGAGTTTTACATTTGCACAACCGAAGTGATGAAAACGTAAAATTCAAAGGTGCAAATGTAAAACACAAATCAAACGGCAAGCAAATCAAAAAGGAGGAGAATGATTCATGAAAGCAAAGACGGCCTCGCCGGAAACGGCTGTGCTGACAGCAGAACGCAAGCTGCACAACACATGGGTCTACATCAAACGGCATTGGCAGCTTTACCTGTTGTTCCTGCTGCCTGCCGTGGCGCTGACGCTGGTGTTCAAGTACGCTCCCATGGGCGGTGTGCTGATCGCGTTCCAGAAGTACAATCCCTTCAGGGGCATCTGGGGCAGCGAGTGGGTAGGCTTCAAAAACTTTACCCGCTTCATGTCCTCGCCGGACTTCCAGCGCTATCTGATCAACACCCTGAAGCTGAGCGTCTACGGTCTGCTGTGGGGCTTCCCGATCCCTATCCTGCTGGCATTCCTGCTCAACCGTATCGAGAGCAAGAAGATCAAGCAGAAGGTGCAGCTGGTACTGTATATGCCCAACTTCATCTCGGTCATCGTGCTGTGCGGTATCGTCCGGGTGCTGCTGAGTGTCACCGGTCCGGTGAACGGCCTGCTTCACACCAGCATCAACTTCATGACGCTGCCGGAAGCGTTCCGCCCCATCTACATCATCAGCGGCATCTGGCAGGGTGCCGGCTGGGCATCCATCATGTACACCGCATCCCTTTCTAACGCCAGCAAAGATCTGAAGGAAGCTGCGATGATCGACGGCGCAAACCTGATCCAGCAGATCATGACGGTGGAGTGGCCCGCCATTAAGGATATGGTCGTGATTCAGTTTATCCTGCAGGCAGGCAACATCATGAGCATCGGTTTTGAAAAAGCCTATGCCCTGCAAACCGACCTGAACCTGAACACTGCCGAGATCATTGCAACGTACGTTTATAAAAAGGGCCTGTTGGACGGCGATTACAGCTTTTCCACGGCAGTCGGTCTGTTCAACACCGTTGTCAACGTCATCCTGCTGATCGCAGTGAACAAGATCGTTGCCAAAATGAACGATGGCAAGGGCTTGTAAGGAGGGGTTTACCATGGCAAAACAGAAAAAATCAAAAATGGCCCTCTACACCAGACAAGATAAGATCATCCTGTACTGCGGCTACGCACTTCTGGGCTTGTTCCTGCTGGCGATCATCGTTCCGATGATCTACATCGTCATCGCGTCCTTTATGGACCCGGTCACTCTGCAAAACAAGGGTATCTCCTTTGATTTCAGCAAGTGGAGTCTGGATGCTTACCAGCGTGTCGTTTCGGACAAGCAGATCTGGGTCGGCTTCAGGAACGCAGTACTTTACTCGATCATCTTCACCATCATCTCGGTAGCTGTGACGATGCTTGCCGCTTATCCCATGTCGCTGCCGGACTTCAAAGGCAAAAAGATCTTCAACACCTTGTTTGTGATCACGATGTTTTTCAGCGGCGGTCTGATCCCCACCTACCTGCTCATCAACAATCTGGGTCTGCTGGATTCCATGTGGGCGGTCATTCTGCCGGGAGCATTCAGCGTGTGGAACATGATCATTGCCCGTACCTATTATCAAGGCATCCCGCGTGAGCTGCGTGAAGCTGCGGATGTGGATGGAGCCAGCGAGATGCTTTACTTCTTCAAGATCCTGCTGCCCGTCTGTATGCCGGTGGTGGCAGTTCTGGCCCTGTGGCAGTTCGTGGCAATGTGGAACAGCTACTTTGACGCCATGATCTACCTGAACAGCGCATCGAAGCAGCCGCTGCAGCTGGTGCTGCGTTCCATCCTGATCCAGAGCCAGCCGGAATCCGGCATGATCGCAGATATCCAGAGCACTGCCGAACGTGCCAAGATGGCAGAGCTGCTCAAATATGCAACCATTATTATTTCCAGTCTGCCGCTGCTGGTGATGTATCCCTTCTTCCAGAAGTATTTTGATGCCGGCATCATGGCTGGTTCCATTAAAGGCTGAGGATATTCCAGAATTTTATAAGCGGGTACGCTCATCTGTTACACGAAAAAAGAAACATAAAAAAGGAGAAAATACCATGAAAAAGCTGATCTCTCGCCGCAACTTCCTCAAGGTCTGCGCTCTGGCGGGCTCTGCCGCTGCTCTGTCTGCCTGTGGCGGCGGCAAATCCACCGGCAGCGGTAATTCTGCTGCCGCAGCTGTGGACGTGACCGGTGCCGTTACATTTCCGCTGTCCGAAAAGGTCACCTTTACCGGTATGACCAGCTTCCCTGTGGGCAGCGAACCCGAACCGAACAACCGCACCATCTTCAAGCGTCTGGAAGAGCAGACCAATGTGCACATCGACTGGACCGCCATCCAGTCCGACCAGTGGAGCGATAAGATCACCCTGAATATGTCCAACCCCAACACCCTGACGGATTTTGTTTTTACTGCTGATTTTACCGACAGCAATCTGCTGCGCTACGCAGATCAGGGTGTCATCCTCAATCTGGAAGACTACATTGACAACAATATGCCTAATCTCCAGAAGGTCTTTGAGCAGTACCCGGAGTACCGCACCATGTGCACCGACAGCGATGGCCACATCTGGGCACTGCCCTGGATCGAGCAGCTCGGCTCAGAAAAGACCGCCATCCAGACCATTGGCAACATGAGCTTCATCAATACCAAGTGGCTGAACTTCCTCGGTCTGTCGATGCCCACCACAGTGGACGAGTTTGAGCAGGTGCTGATTGCATTCCGTGATAACGCTGCTTCTATCAAGGCAGAGTATGGCATTGACGGCGACATCATCCCCATGTCCTGCATCGTCAACAACGGCGATCAGGACCCCAGCATCCTCATCAATGGCTTTGGCGAAGGCTACGGCGATGCAGACAAAGACCGCCATATCGCCGTTACCAACGACCGGAAAGTCATCTGTGCCGCCACCCAGCAGGGCTACCGTGATGGTCTGGACTGGCTGCACAAGCTGTATGCCGAGAAGCTCATTGACCCGGAGTGCTTCACGCAGGAGTGGTCCACCTATGTTTCCAAGGGCAAGGCTGGCCGCTATGGTGTCTGCTTCAGCTGGGATGTTGCCAACATTGACAACCTGACCGACTGGGAGCCGCTGCCTGCCCTGACCGCCGATACCCGGAATATCACTCCGCAGAACGGCTCTTTCACCAGCGGCTTTGCCCGCGGCAGATGCGTTGTCACCGCAAAGGCGGAGAACCCCGCACTGGTTTGCGCATGGCTGGATCAGATGTACGCACCCCTCCAGTCTCCGCAGAACAACTGGGGCACCTACGGCGATGCGGAAGGCTTTAACATCTTTGAACTGTCCACCAACGATAAGGGCGAGCCCATGCTGAAGCACGCTCCTCTGGGCGATGCTTCTCCCGTGGAAGTCCGTGAAGCGCAGTGTGTCAGTGGACCTCTGGCGGTTCTGGATGATTACTATGGTGTATACGTTACCTGCCCGGACGATGCACAGTATCGTCTGGACTGGATCAAGGAGATCTACACCCCGGATATGAACAACGATTATGTCTATCCCAATGTCTTTATGAGCAACGAGGACACCGAGCAGGTCTCTAACCTGCAGGCAGATCTGCAGACCTACATGAATACGCAGAAGGCGAACTGGATCATGAACGGCACTACGGATGCAGAGTGGAACGAATATCTGAGCAAGCTGGAAGACTACGGCCTGTCCGACTATCTGGGCATTATGCAGAAATATCTGGATGCTTACTACGCATAAGAATTCTTTCCTTTGGAGGATTCCATGAACGATTTGACTTTACAAAAAGCCCGTGCCTACGAGGCCGAGCACGGCGCAGCCATTTCCCCGGCGGAACGCCCTGCTTACCACATGACTCCTTATGTGGGCTGGCTGAACGACCCCAACGGCTTCTCTTATTATAAAGGGAAGTATCACCAGTTCTATCAGTATAACCCCTACGATGTGCGGTGGGCGCCCATGCACTGGGGTCACGCCGTCAGCACCGACCTGCTGCACTGGGAGTATCTGCCCTGTGCGCTTGCACCGGATTCTCCGGCAGACAATGGCCCCGGCTGCTTCTCCGGCTCGGCCACCCAGATGGATGACGGCAAGCAGCTGCTGATGTACACCAGCGTGGTGGCAGAAAAGCAGCCCAATGGGGAGATGCGGGACATCCAGACCCAGAGCATTGCCATCGGTGACGGTCTCAACTACGAAAAGCCTGCCTGCAACCCGGTGCTGACCCAGAAAGACCTGCCGGAAGGCTTCAGTAAGTTTGATTTCCGGGACCCCAAGATCTGGCGTGAGGCCGATGGCACCTACTCTGTCGTCACCGTCTGCCTGGCCGAGGACGGCAGCGGCGCAGCGGCACTGTTCCAGAGCAAGGACGGCTTCGACTGGCACTTTGTCACGGTGCTGGAACGCTGCAACAATCAGTACGGCAAAATGTGGGAGTGCCCGGACTTCTTCCCGCTGGACGGCAAGCAGGTCCTGATGCTGGGGCCCATGGAGATGCTGCCCAAGGGCGAGTTCCACAACGGTCACAACGTGATTGCCTTCATCGGCAGCTACGACCAAGCCACCCACACCTTCACCAAGGAAAACGTGCAGCTGATGGACGGCGGCATCGACTTCTACGCCACCCAGACCACCCTTGCCCCGGATGGCCGCCGGATCATGACCGCATGGCTGCAGACATGGTCGGACACCGAGGATAAGCCCAAGGGCTGCAAGTGGTTCGGGCAGACCATCTGCCCGCGCGAGCTGCACATCAAGGACGGCCGCATTGTTCAGGCCCCGGTGCGGGAGCTGGATGCCGTCCACGGTAAGCGCACTTTCCACGAAAATGTGACGGTGCAAGGCGAAACTTCTCTGGAAGGCATCAAGGGCCGTGTGGCCGACCTGACCGTCACGGTGCAGCCCGGCGAATACCGCTCCTTTACCCTGAAGCTGGCCGCCGATGCAGACCATCACACCAGCCTGACCTACGACCCCTACACCTCCGAGCTGACGCTGGACCGCAGCCATGCCGGTTCCCGTGCCGACATCGTGCATACCCGCAGCTGCAAGGTGCGCAGCCAGAACGGTGCGCTCAAGCTCCGCATCCTGCTGGATAAAAACAGCATCGAAGTTTTCGCCAACGATGGCGAGCAGACCATGACCGCATGGATCTACACCCCCCAGTCTGCCGACGGCATTGCCTTTGCTGCCGATGGCGAAGCAACTGTTACAGTGGAACAGTTTGAGCTGAATCTGTAACCTGATATTCCCTTCATTTCTCCTTCATTGAATACAGCCCCGCTTTGGCTTCTCCTTCACCAAAGCGGGGCTGTGTTTTTGTATGGGTTCTATGCGTTCTGCCCCATTCCGGGGGCTTTTTTGTGTCCGGGAGGCGGCGTTTTCTGAAAACGCAGCCAAACTGCAAAAAAAGTTACAATTTTCTCATCAAAAAAGGCGGTTTCCCATTGACAGCCTTGTTATAATAGGAGTGTAAGATTTTTGAGCCAGCACTCTGCGGCTCTGATTGCTGAACGGCCCTTGCGGGCTTTTGGAAAAAGAAAGAGGCATACAGCATTATGACGAATATCGATATTTTCTCCGGCTTCCTTGGTGCCGGCAAGACGACTCTGATCAAGAAGCTCATCAAGGAATCCTTTGCGGGCCAGAAAGTGGTCCTGATCGAGAACGAGTTTGGTGAGATCGGCATCGACGGCGGCTTCCTGAAGGAGTCCGGCATCCAGATCAACGAGCTGAACGCAGGCTGCATCTGCTGCTCTCTGGTGGGCGATTTCCGTGCCGCTCTGCAGCAGGTGGTGGAGCAGTACCACCCCGACCGCATCGTCATTGAGCCCTCCGGTGTGGGCAAGCTGAGCGATGTCACCCGCGCTGTGGAGGGTGTGGCTGAGCATCTGGATGTGAAGCTGAACAGCTTTGTCACCGTGGCCGATGTCAACAAGGTCAAGATGTATATGAAGAACTTCGGTGAGTTCTACGATGACCAGATCAGCCATGCAAGCTGCATCATCCTGAGCCGCACCCAGACCGCCAGCGAGGAGAAGATCGCTGCTGCGGTCGCCATGCTGCGCGAGAAGAACCCCACCGCTACCATCGTGACCACCGCATGGGATTCCCTGACCGGCGAGCAGATCCTGAAGGCCATGTCCTCCAAGGACGATTTCAAGGCAGAGCTGATCGCCATGGCTGCCAAGGCCAATGAGAAGCACGCCGAGGAGGACGAGGAAGAAGAGCACGAGCATCATCACCATCATTACGATGAGAACGGTGTGTGCAGCTGCGGCCATCACCACCATGATCACGATGACGATGACGACGATGATGAGGACGAGCACGAGCATCACCACGACCACGAGGATGATGACCACGAGGACCACTGCTGCCACCACCATCACGATCACGACCATGAGGATGACCATGACCATGATGAGCATGAGCATCATCACCACGATGAGGACGGCCACTGCTGCTGCGGCCATCACCACCACCATCACCACGATCACGATGCCGATGAGGTGTTCACCAGCTGGGGTGTCGAGACGGCCAAGAAGTTCAGCAAGGCAGACATCGAGCATGCACTGACCGAGCTGGACGGCGGCAAGTACGGCATGATCCTGCGCTCCAAGGGCATCGTGGACGGCGGTGCCGACGGCTGGCTGGAGTTCGATTACGTCCCCGGCGAGTGGGAAGTGCGTCAGCGCGGTGCCGACGTGGGTGGCAAGCTGGTCGTCATCGGCTCCAAGCTGGACGAAAAGGCCATTGCCGCACTGTTTGGCTGCTGAGCTGCAAGTTGTGTAAGGAGAAAAACCGATTATGGCAAACGAGATCCCGGTTTACCTGTTTGTGGGCTTCCTCGAAAGCGGCAAGACCAAGTTCATTCAGGAGACGCTGGAGGACGAGCGCTTCAACGCGGGCGAACGGACGCTGCTGCTGGTGTTTGAGGAAGGGGAAGAGGAGTACGATTTCTCCACTTATCCCCACAAGAACGTGTATCTGGAAACGCTGGATCAGCAGACCGTCACCACCAAGGAACTTCAGGCGCTGGCGAAAAAGTATAAGGCGCAGCGCGTGGTCGCTGAGCTGAACGGTATGCAGCAGGTGATGGGGGCGGTTTCCAATATCGGACAAGGTTTCGCCAAGGGTGGTTTGATCGGTGGCATCGGTGCGGCTATTGGTGAGGCCGCAAATTTCCTGACCTCGGCCTTTGCTGCGGAGGCCCGCCACAAGGACGTGCCCCGCAGGCTTCGGTCCGCACGGGTACGGAAATGAAAACCGGCACACACAGCCTTTCGGCGCCTCCGATTCGCATCCGGATTGCGGCAGACCGTCCCGCCGGCTGCCCGCCTTGCGCGTTTTTTCGGCCGAAGCCGCACGATTGTGCGAAAAAAATCTTAACTTTGTCAATTAAAGCGATTCGAACATGTCAGACAACAGACTCAAAATAGGAATCACGCAGGGCGACACCAACGGCATCGGCTGGGAGGTGATCCTCAAAACGCTCGCCGACAGCCGCATCGCGGAGCTGTGCACGCCCGTGGTCTACGGCTCGCCCGCAGCGGCGGGCTACTACCGCCGCTGCATCGCCGACCTGGAGGAGATCGCATTCAACACCGTCTCCTCGGCGCGCGACGCACGGCGCGGCCGCGTCAACCTGATCGCCTGCGGCCCGCAGGAGTTGCGCATCGTCCCCGGAGAACCCTCGCCCGAAGCGGGACGGGCCGCCGTCGAGGCGTTGCAGGCCGCCGTGCGCGATCTGAAAGAGGGTACGCTCGACGCGCTGGTCACCGGCCCGATCGACAAGGAGACGGCGCAGGCCGACGACTTCCGCTACACGGGGCACACCGAGTACCTCGCCGCCGAACTGGAAGGCTCGCCCATGATGCTGATGTGCAGCGATCGGCTGCGTGTGGGGCTCGTGACGACGCACCTGCCGCTGGCGGAAGTGAGCGCCGCGATCTCGCGCGAGAAAATCACCGAGGCCCTCGACCGGCTCGCCCGCTCGCTGGTCGCCGATTTCGGCGTAGTGAAACCCCGCATCGCCGTGCTGGCGCTCAACCCCCACGCCGGCGACGGCGGGCTGTTGGGCAGGGAAGAGGAGGAGACGATTCGCCCCGCCGTGAACGACGCTTACGCTGCGGGCGTTCTCGCCTTCGGGCCTTTCGCTGCCGACGGCTTTTTCGCCAGCGGCAACTACGCGCACTACGACGCCGTGCTGGCAATGTACCACGACCAGGGGCTGGCGCCCTTCAAGACGCTCACGCCCGACGGCGTGAACTACACGGCCGGCCTGTACGAGGTGCGCACCTCGCCCGACCACGGCGTGGCCTACGACATCGCAGGCCGTGACAAAGCCGATCCGCAGTCGATGCGCAACGCGATCTACGCGGCCCTCGACATCGTCGAGAACCGCCGCCGCTGGGCTGCGATGTCGGCCGACCCGTTGCAGCATTTCGAGCGCGACCGGGGCCGCGACGCATCGGCCAAAGACCTGCCCGAAATGCGGGAGGGACGCCACGACTGACCGTTTCATGCACCGGAATATGGCACGACGCGACGACGGATTCCTCTCGACCAGGCGCAAGGTGGCCTGGATGTTCTTCGGCCTGTGGGCCGTGGTATTGGTCATGGCCGCCGTCCGCTATGCCGTCCACGGCGACATGGTCGTGACGCTGGCGGTCGCCGCCGCGGCCGTCGCCTTCTGCATTTACCGCCTGTGGGACGCCTATCGGGTATGAGAATAACGGAGGGTGCAGCGATTTTCGCATGAAAAAAGCGGCTAACCGCTCCTCAATTAGAAGATTATTGTAACTTTGCGACGAACAAAGGGCAAGCGGGAGGCGTATTCCGTCTCGTAATTGTGGAAGCGCCGATCGCCCCGTAACAATTAAATACACAAGTAATGGTTAAAATTACATTTCCCGACGGCAGCGTGAAGGAATTCGCCGCGGGAACGACCGCCTACCAAATCGCGGAAAGCATCAGCCCTCGTTTAGCTGCTGACTCTCTGGCGGCTTCGGTAAACGGCGCGACGGTCGACCTGTCGCGCCCCATCGACGAAGATGCCTCCGTCAAGTTCTACAAGTGGGAGGACGAAGAGGGCAAGCACGCCTTCTGGCACACCTCGTCGCACCTGCTGGCCGAAGCGCTCGAAGCGCTCTACCCCGGCATCAAGTTCGGCATCGGCCCGGCCATCGAGAACGGCTTCTACTACGACGTCGACTCGCCCGTGGCGATCACCGAATCCGACCTTCCGAAAATCGAAGCCAAGATGGTGGAGCTGGCCCGTCAGAAAGAGCCGCTCGTCCGCCGCGAGGTTCCCAAGGCCGAAGCGCTCAAAGAGTTCACCGAGAAGGGCGACCCCTACAAGGTCGAACTGATCGAGGCCCTCGAAGACGGCACCATTTCGTTCTATACCAACGGCAATTTCACCGACCTCTGCCGCGGCCCGCACATCCCCAACACGGGTGCGATCAAAGCCATCAAGCTGCTGTCGGTTGCCGGCGCCTACTGGCGCGGCGACGAGAAACGTCAGATGCTGACGCGCATCTACGGCATCTCGTTCCCCAAGAAGTCGATGCTCGACGAATACCTCGTGATGATGGAGGAGGCCAAGAAGCGCGACCACCGCAAGCTGGGCAAAGACCTCGAACTGTTCTGTTTCTCGCAGCGCGTGGGACAGGGCCTGCCCCTGTGGCTGCCCAAGGGCGCCGCACTGCGCGACCGTCTGGAGCAGTTCCTGCGGGGCGTGCAGAAGGAGTACGGCTACCAGCAGGTGATTACTCCCCATATCGGCAACAAGGAATTGTACGTGACCTCGGGCCACTACGCCAAATACGGCAAGGACTCGTTCCAGCCTATCCACACTCCGATCGAGGGCGAAGAATACCTGCTCAAACCGATGAACTGCCCGCACCACTGCGAGATCTACCGTTCGAAGCCCCGCTCGTACAAGGAGCTGCCCGTCCGCCTGGCGGAGTTCGGGACCGTCTACCGCTACGAGCAGTCGGGCGAGCTGCACGGGCTGACGCGCGTACGCGGGTTCACGCAGGACGACGCTCACCTGTTCGTACGTCCCGACCAGCTGCTCGAAGAGTTCGAGCGCGTGATCGACATCGTGCTTTACATCTTCAAGACGCTGAAGTTCGACAACTATACGGCACAGATTTCGCTCCGCGACCCCAATAACAAGGAGAAGTACATCGGTTCGGACGAGAACTGGGAGAAGGCTGAAAGCGCCATCATGCAGGCAGCCAGGGAGAAAGGGCTCACGACCGTCGTGGAGCTGGGCGAAGCCGCATTCTACGGCCCGAAGCTGGACTTCATGGTCAAGGATGCCATCGGCCGCAAATGGCAGCTGGGCACCATCCAGGTGGACTACAACCTGCCGGAGCGTTTCGACCTGACGTACAAGGGCGCCGACGACAAACTGCACCGCCCGATCATGATCCACCGCGCGCCGTTCGGCTCGATGGAGCGTTTCGTGGCCGTACTGCTCGAGCACACGGGCGGCAAATTCCCGCTGTGGCTCTCGCCCCAGCAGGTCGTGGTACTCCCGATCTCGGAGAAGTTCAACGATTATGCGCAGAAGGTGGCCGAATACCTGAACCGCAACGACGTCCGCACCGAAGTCGACGACCGCAACGAGAAGATCGGCCGCAAGATCCGCGACAACGAGCTGAAACGCATCCCCTACCTGCTGATCGTCGGCGAGAAGGAAGAGGCCGAGGGCCTCGTATCCGTCCGTGCACAAGGCGAGGGCGACAAGGGCCAGATGACGATGGAGGCATTCCGCGACCTGATCACCGGGCTGGTCAAAGAGGAGATCGACGCCAACAAACTGGAAAAGAAATAAAAGAACACATTATTAACTTAACTAATACGTACAACTATCGCAGCACCGAAACCATTCCCGCCGAGGCCGTTTACCCCCGGGAATAACAGACCGAAACCGGCAGCCAATGCCAACAACCGCTTCGGGCGCCGTCCGCCCGTCAAGGAGAACCCCCACCGGATCAACAACGAGATCACGGCTCCGGAAGTGCGTGTGGTCGGCGACAACGTCGGCCAGCCGCAGGTTCTGCCGATCCGCGATGCGCTCAAACTCGCCGACGAACTGGAACTCGACCTGATCGAGATCTCGCCCAAGGCCGAACCGCCCGTATGCCGCATCGACGATTACCAGAAATTCCTTTACCAGCAAAAGAAGAAAGCCAAGGAACTGAAGGCCAATCAGACGAAAGTGGTCGTGAAGGAGATCCGCTTCGGGCCCCAGACCGACGACCACGACTACAATTTCAAACTCAAGCACGCGCAGAACTTCCTCAAGGAGGGGGCCAAAGTCAAGGCTTACGTCTTCTTCCGCGGCCGTTCGATCGTCTTCAAGGAGCAGGGCGAGATTCTGCTGCTGCGCTTCGCCACCGACCTCGAAGAGCTCGCCAAGGTGGAGATGATGCCCAAGCTCGACGGCAAGAAGATGAACATGATCCTCGCGCCCAAGAACACCAAGAAGTAGCGCAGGACACGAGCGCATACGGGCCGTCCGACCCGACTCCGGCAACGACTTACGGAACGGCACACCCGTTCGGTAAGTCGTTGTTTTGGATTTTCCGGCCGGTAGCGCGACGTGTCCGGGGCATCCGCGGCTTCCGGCCGAAACGGTAAAAACGCCGATCCACACCCGAAATGGGATACCGAATCGGGAATAAATATGTACCTTTGCCCTGAATGAGACCCTTCGAAGAGATACTGGCGATCGATTCCGCCGCGGCATTCGACTGCGCGGCGCTCGAATTGTTCCGCTTCCAGGCCGAGCGGTGCGGTGTCTACCGCGAATACCTCGCCGAGATCGGCGTCGATCCGGCGGCCGTGCGGCGCGTCGACGAAATCCCGATGCTGCCGATCGAATTCTTCAAGTGGCGCGACGTCTACTGCGGCGACACGGAACCGCAGATCGTCTTCACGTCGAGCAACACGGGACAGAGCGTCGCGTCGCATCACATGATGGCCTCGACGGCGCTCTACGAGGCGGCGTTCACCGCCGCGTTCGAACGTTTCTACGGCAATCCGGCGCGGTGGAGCCTCTATGGCCTGCTGCCCAACTACCTGCAACGCGAAGGGTCGTCGTTGGTCTACATGGTCGACCGCCTGATCGGACGGTGCGGTTCGGGCGGATTCTACCTCGACGACTACGAACGCCTGCTGGCGGACATGGCAGCCGATCCGAAACCGAAAATCCTGCTGGGCGTGAGCTATGCGTTGTGGGACCTGGCCGAACGGTACGCCCCGAAGCTGCGCGATACGATCGTCATGGAGACCGGCGGCATGAAGGGCCGCCGCGAGGAGCTGCCCAAAGAGGAGTTCCACCGCATCCTATGCGAAGCGTTCGGCGTCGACAGGGTCCACTCCGAATACGGCATGGCCGAACTCACGTCGCAGGCCTACTCCGACGGCGGCGGCCGTTTCCGCACGCCGGGCTGGATGCGCGTCGCGGTGCGCGACGTCAACGACCCCTTCTGCCGCCTGCTGCCCGACCAGCGGGGCGGCGTCGACATCATCGACCTGGCGAACCGTTTCTCGTGCGCCTTCATTCAGACGCAGGACGTGGGGCGCGTCTCGGCCGACGGATCGTTCCGCATCGAAGGACGTATCGACCACAGCGACATCCGGGGCTGCAACCTGTTGGTACAATAACCGTAAAATCCGTATGAAAGTCGTCGCATTCGTTCCCATCCGTCTCAACAGCCAGCGCGTCGAAGGCAAAAACCTCCGCCTGCTCGGCGGCGAACCGCTGCTGTGCCACATCCTGCGCACGCTACTCGAAGTCGAGGCGATCGACGAGGTTTACGTCTATTGCAGCGACCCGGCCGTGCGCCCCTACCTGCCCGACGGTGTGCGGTTCCTGCGCCGCAGCCCGCGGCTCGACCGCAACGAGACGCTCGGCCGCGAAATCTACGACGCCTTCACCGCCGAAGTCGTAGCCGACGTCTACCTGCTGGCGCACGCCACTTCGCCCTTCATCCGCCCCGCGACGATCGCGGCGGCCCTGCACAAGGTCACCGACGAGGGCTACGATTCGGCTTTCAGCGCCGAGCGGATGCAGACCTTCGCCTGGTACCGGGGCGAGCCGCTCAACTATGCGCTCGACGCGATTCCCCGTACGCAGGAGATCGAACCGGTCTTCGTCGAGACCAGCGCGTTCTTCATCTTCCGCCGCGAAATATGGTGCGACCTGCATCAGCGCATCGGCCGACACCCCTACGTCGCCGTCGTAGACCGCATCGAGGGGATCGACATCGACTATCCCGAAGATTTCGCGCTGGCCGAGGTGATCGCAAAACTGCCGAACAGATAATCGTCGCGGGCCGAAGGTCTGCGAAAATCCGAATAACATTCATAGCCGATGCAACACATCTGAGACCGGTATCTCCATAGCGGCCGCCGGACAAAATGACGCACTGCGGCAGCCGACCGGCGGCGACGCGTGACATCGTGTCCTTTCGGGATGCCATTCTATCGGCCGGATGCGACAAAATGTCGCCGTCGGCGGGTTGGCAGGGCTTTTGCGTGGAAGAGGGCAGAAACAAAAAACAAAAGATACGACTATGAATGTAAACAGTTTAACGATCAAGGCACAGGAGGCGTTGCAGGCGGCCTATACGCTGGCGCAGCAACGCGGGCAGCAGGCCATCGAGCCGCTGCACATGCTCTCGGTGCTCATCCGCGACGACGACGCACTCTGCACGTTCCTGCTGGGGCGCGTAGGCGTCAACGTGCGCGGCCTGCGCGACGAGGCCGACCGCGCCGTGGGTTCGCTGCCGCAGGTGACGGGCGGAAACGGCGAACAGTATTTCTCGCAGGACGCCTCGCGCGTCATCCAGCGTGCGGTGGACTTCACAAAGACTTTCGGCGACAAGTATGCGTCGGTCGAACATCTGCTGCTCGGCCTGATCGCCGAACGCGGTGCGGCGGCCGACCTGCTGAAACGTGCGGGCGCTACCGAGAAGGAGCTCATCGAGGCGATCCGCACCTTCCGCAAGGGGGCGACCGTCGATTCGCAGACCGCGTCGCAGGAGTTCAACGCATTGGGTAAATATGCCGTCAACCTCAACGAACAGGCGCGTTCGGGCAAGCTCGATCCGGTGATCGGCCGCGACGAGGAGATCCGGCGCGTATTGCAGATTCTCTCGCGCCGCACCAAGAACAACCCGATTCTCGTGGGCGAGGCGGGCGTCGGCAAAACGGCGATCGCCGAGGGCATCGCCCACCGGATCGTCGACGGCGACGTGCCGGAGAACCTGAAATCGAAGGTGATCTTCTCGCTCGACATGGGTGCGCTGATCGCCGGTGCGAAGTATCAGGGCGAATTCGAAGAGCGTCTGAAAGCCGTCGTGCAGGAGGTGATCGCCTCGGAAGGCGAAATCCTGCTCTTCATCGACGAGATACACACGCTCGTAGGCGCCGGCAAGTCGTCGGGGGCGATGGATGCGGCCAACATCCTCAAACCGGCCTC
>ERZ831634.2214-NODE-2214-length-17510-cov-4.772787_pt1 | contig 17510 bp, 7 predicted proteins | sample MGYA00519953_ERZ831634 | MGnify/ENA primary metagenome ERZ831634 (study PRJEB31850, sample SAMEA3708718) | human gut metagenome | biome: human gut; feature: human-associated habitat; material: faeces | place: China | collected 2014 ... | reverse complement strand
CAGAAGGTTCCAAACACAGTGATAATTTTAGAAGAGGCCGTGGACACGGTTCAGGTAATGAAGAAAGTTGATACGGAGAAAGCTTTACTGAAAGTAAAGGGAAAAATGTCGGACCGTGAAGTGAGAAGGATAGTGTGGTGGGAGTGGGCACAACGTGCTGCTGCAATTCTATTTATTCCGCTTCTTACCTTATTTATATGGCAGAATTGGAAAGGGGATACTGGTGAGGTAGCGGAGATGATGGAAGTTAAGACTAGTCCTGGAATGACCACTTCGTTGACATTACCCGATGGTACAATTGTTTATTTGAATTCGGAATCTTCTTTGTCTTATCCTTCTCGCTTTAATGGAGATTTCCGTAAAGTGACGTTAAGTGGTGAAGCATACTTTGAAGTGGCCAAAGATCCGGAAAAGAAATTTATCCTTTCTACTACACATCAATCACAGATAGAAGTATTGGGTACATGTTTCAATGTGGAAGCATATGAACAGAATACAGAGGTTATTACAACTTTGATTGAAGGAAAAGTAGATTTTATGTTCGAGAAAGATGCTGGGGTGAAACATGTGTTCTTATCTCCAAGAGAGAAGCTGGTGTATGATTCGGAGACTGATAAAGTCCACCTTTATAAAACTTCGGGAAAATCAGAATTGGCTTGGAAAGATGGAGAAGTTGTTCTTGATAATACACCTTTGGAAGAAGCATTATGGATGCTGGAAAAAAGATATAGTGTGAAATTTGTTATTAAGAACGAAAAACTGAAGAATAGTTCGTTTACGGGAACCTTTACAAATCAACGTTTGGAGAAGATTCTGGAATATTTTAAAGTATCCTCCAAAATACGTTGGCAACATATCAATGATGATAAGGATGGAAGTGACAGAAAAAAAGAGATAATAGAAATTTATTGATTAACCTTTAACAATTTAGTAGTATGAAAGCAAAACCCACTTAGAAAAAAGTATGGGAAGATTTTGGCAGATCTCCCCATACTAAAATGAATCAATTGAAAATGCTTGTTGGCAGACAAGCATAGTTAACTCATTTTCAACTTAAATCAATACAAAATTATGCAAAACAATTTTAGCATCCAAGTTTTAAGGGTGGTAAAGTCTTTTTGGCTAACCTCGAAAAAAATCCCACGTACTATGAGACTGGTTATTTTATTCTTATTTTGTTTTGTCGGATTAACTAATGCGACAGATAGTTATGCCCAATCTGCAAAGGTTACGATGAATGTACGTAATCAGACAGTTGAGGATGTATTAAGAGCGATAGAGAAGCAAACAGAATTTAGTTTCTTCTACAACAATGCTCATATAAATTTGAAACGGTTGGTGACAATCTCCGCTAACCGTAATGATATCTTTAAAGTTCTTGACGAAGTATTTAAAAATACGAATGTAGAATATAAGGTAATAGATAAAAAGATCATTCTGTCCACGGAGTTGGCATCTGTCGAACAGGCGCATCAGGAAAAGGTAAAAGTAAGCGGACGAGTTGTGGATGCGGCAGGTGAACCGGTAATCGGTGCCAGTGTGATAGAAAAAGGCTCCTCCAATGGCACGATCACTGATATGGACGGTAATTTTACCCTGAATGTCGGTTCAAAAGACGCCATTCTTGAAATTTCTTATATTGGTTATCAAGGACAGTCCCTGAAAGTAACTCCGGGAAAGACGCTGTCGGTAGTATTGAAAGAAGACACACAGAGTCTGGACGAAGTGGTAGTAGTTGGTTTTGGTGTACAGAAGAAAGCGAACCTGACCGGCGCGGTATCTCAGGTAAAGATGGATGATGTACTGGGGAGTCGTCCTGTTGTAAATGCCATGAGTGCTTTGCAGGGTGCGATGCCGGGACTTCAGATTACTCCTAATAATGATGCTGCCGGTCCGGGACAGAGCAAATCATTCAATATTCGTGGTACGACTTCCATCAATGGCGGTGGTCCGTTGGTGTTGATAGATAATGTTCCGGGGGATATCGATATGTTGAATCCCGAAGATATCGAAAGTGTTTCTGTGTTGAAAGATGCTGCTTCGGCCGCTATCTATGGTGCGCGTGCCGCTTTCGGTGTAATACTTGTGACTACAAAGAAGGCGAAGAAAGGCGACGGGTTTCATGTCAATTATAATAATAATTTTGGTTTCCAGAGTTCTATCAATCGTCCGGAACAGGCTGACGGGCTGGAGTGGATGCAGGCTTACCTGGACGGCGAGTTCAATTCCGGTAAATACTACACCGGGCAAGATATCAAAACATGGATGAACTACCTGACCGAATATCGTAAGAATCCGGGTAAATTCCAGACTACCGGAGACGGGGTATATGTAGACCCGGAAACAGGATTGAATTATTATCTGAATGAGAAAGACCTGTATGCCAATATGCTTGATGATTACGGTTTTCTGCAAGCACATAATGTGTCATTGAGTGGTGGTACTGATAAGCTGGCTTATCGTCTGTCCCTTGGTTATAATAGCGAGCAAGGTATTTTGATCACCGATAAAGACCGCTACAAACGTTTGTCGGGTAGTGCCTATATTTCTGCCGAAATCACCTCGTGGCTGACTCAGTCTGTAGATATACGCTATGCTCAGAGTGACAAGAATATGCCTGTGACTTCGGATAAGACCGGATTGTATGATATGCGTTTGCCGGTTGTATATCCCGAAGGCTCCCTGACTTTGCCTGACGGCACCAGCCTGATGACGAATACGCCTTCCAACGTTTTGAGAATGGCAACGGATAACAATACAATCAGAGACAATGCCCGTATCCTGTCAAAAACGGTATTGAAACCATTGAAAGGGCTTGAAGTGGCATTTGAATATACATTTGACAAGACATGGAGTAATCAGAATGTGAATAAGGCTTCCATTGATTATACAACGGTTGAGCTGGCAAAAATACAGACTGCCACTACTTCTTCTCTGGAGACGACTCACCAAAGTACTGATTATAATGCCATCAACCTGTATGCTAATTATAGATATTCATGGAATGATACGCATAACTTGTCATTAATGGGCGGCTTCAACCAGGAATCCAGTGACTGGAAGAAATTGTATACTTATTCTTATGATATGATTAACGAGAAGTATCCGTCACATAGTACGGCTACCGGTGAGAATAAGGTTATTACAGATGATCATCGCGTGTATACCGTGCGTGGTGCTTTCTATCGTGTTAATTATGATTATAAAGGCAAATATTTGTTTGAGACCAATGGTCGTTATGACGGCTCGTCTAAATTCCCGAAGAAAAATCGTTTCGGTTTCTTCCCTTCTGTATCTGTGGGTTGGAACATTGCCCGCGAGAACTTTATGAAACCGGTTGCAGGTGACTGGCTAAGCGATCTGAAACTTCGCGGAACCTGGGGACAAATAGGTAATCAAGGCATTGATCCTTATAAATTCGTTCCGACCATGTCGCAAGTGGAAAAGAAGGATGTGGCGTGGCTGGTGAATGGAGCGAAGCCGCTGACTTTGAATGCTCCGGGACTGGTCAGTGATAGTTTTACTTGGGAAACGGTAGAAACATTGGACTTTGGTTTTGATATAACTGCCTTGAACGGACGTCTGCAAAGTACTTTCGACTGGTATCGGCGTGATACGAAAGATATGCTTGCTCCGGGAGCTGAGCTGCCGTCAGTAGTAGGTGCTTCCGCACCTTTGCAGAATACCGCCGACTTGCGTACGAAAGGCTGGGAATTGTCATTGACCTGGAGAGATAGAATCGGTGCATGGGGCTATAATGTAGGCTTCAATCTTTATGACTCTAAAACAGTCGTTACCAAATACCATAATGAATCCAAGATTATCCTGAAAAGTGATGGCACGAATAATTATTATGAAGGATATGAAATCGGTTCTATCTGGGGGTATGTAACGGATGGTTACTATACAGCCGATGACTTTGAAGATACAAATACCTGGAAATTGAAAGAAGGGGTGGTGACAGTGGATGGAGTAAGTCCGCGTCCCGGCGACATCAAGTACCAGAATTTGCGTGATGATGGATCGAGTACGAATCGCATTGATACGGGAGACGGAACCTTTGACAATCCGGGAGACCGCAAGATAATCGGTAATAACTCTTTGCGTTTGCAGTATGGTATAAACCTGGGAGTCAATTACAAAGGATTTGATCTGAGTGTTTTGCTGCAAGGAGTAGGTAAACGTGATGTATGGATCAGTGATGCACGCCGCTGGCCGTTTAATTCCGGACAGTTTGGTTCACTCTTTAAAGACCAGCTGGATTATTGGAAACCGGTAGATTCTGCCAATGGTGATTGGACGGCAGCCAATCCGAATGCGGAATATTTCCGTATTTACGGGCAAGGAAACAACTCCGGTTACAATACACGTGCGCAAACGAAGTATCTGATGAATGGCTCTTATCTGCGTGTCAAGAATGTGACTTTGAGTTATAATTTCCCGAAGAGCTGGTTAGCACCTATTACATTAACGAGTTTGAAAGCGTTCGTAAGTTGTGAGAACCTTCACACATTTACTAAGCTGATGAAGGGTTATGACCCGGAACGCCTGTCTTGGGGATATCCTTTCTATCGTACGATTTCTTTTGGTTTTAATGTTACTCTTTAATTTATAATTGGTTATGAAAAAAATAATATATACTATGCTTGCGGCAGCAGCTATCGGGTTTACTTCATGCAACGATAGTTTTATGGAACGCTATCCGGATACTTCGTTGACGGAGCAGACAGTGTTCAGTAATTATAATACTTTCAAGACCTATGCCTGGGGATTATATGGAGTATTTACAAATACTAATATCCTGCGTATTCCCGGAACAAACGGAGCCTATGCCAGTGCCACATCCTATACAAGCGATATTTATGCAGGTTATCTGATGCGTCGTCAGGGTGACGGTAATCCGTATGCTTTTCAAAATGTATCCAGTTCTTCATCGGGCAATGGATGGGCATTCAGTTTCGTCTATCGGGTCAATGTCATGTTGGCAAATATCGATAACTCAGGGATGACGGATGCGGACAAGGAACATTGGCGTTCGGTGGGATATTTTTTCCGTGCCTATTATTATTCGGAACTGATAGCTCGTTTTGGTGATGTGCCTTGGGTAGATCGTGTACTGGGTGATTCGGATAAGGAAATAGCATATGGTCCCCGTACACCTCGCAAAGAAGTTGCCGATCATGTATTGAACGATTTGATATATGCTGAAGAGCATATAAAAGAAGAAGGTGACGGTGAAAATACGATCAATGTGCATGTTGTCCGTGCTCTTCTTTCCCGTTTCTGCCTTTTTGAAGGTACATGGCGTAAATATCATGCTTTGGGGGACGAAGATAAGTACTTTGATGCTTGTATCACTTATTCCAAGAAACTGATGGATTCTTATCCCGAACTGAACAGTGATTGGGGAGAGATGCTGACATCTGACCTGAAAGGAATGAAAGGCATCATTCTGTATAAGGAATATGTAGAAAAAGAACTGACTAATTATGTACTGACTCATGTTGAACGGACATCCACCCATAATGTGGAAATGCCGCAACACATCATCGATATGTATCTTTGTAAAGATGGTAAAACGATTCATAACAGCTCGGAATATGAATGGTCGCAGGACGGGGATAATAGTATGAATGCTACTTTCCGCAATCGTGACCTTCGTCTGCTGGAGACTGTAGCTCCCCCTTATAAGGTGATCCCAAGTGCCGATAATACCAGTTGGGAGTATACTTCTGATCCCAAGGACCGTGAGTTTATGGATATCATGGGCATTACCCGTTACACAGGTTTCGGAGGCGGAAATGGGGAAGCCGGTAAACATAAAGTGTTCCCATTGATGAACTGGTCTGCTGCTATATTGAAAGGAATGCCTCACTTCTTCACCAACAATGGCGGACAAGGTTTCCTCGTAGCCCGTAGCGGTAACTATGTGTACAGATACTATAATGTATGGGATAATTCGAAAGAGAATGAGGGGACCTCAGATGTACCTTTGTTCAAGATTGATGAAGTGATGTTGAATTATGCTGAGGCTAAATTTGAAAAAGGTGGTACAGGTGCCGAGGGCTTCAATCAGACTGTTGCTGATCTTACTATCAATAAGTTACGCGATCGGGTGGGAGTTGCGCATATGAAAGTGGCCGAGATAAATGCCGGATTTGATCCGAAGCGCGACCAGACCGTAGACCCTGTATTGTGGGAGATTCGTCGCGAGCGCATAGTAGAATTGATGGGTGAAGGATTTGGGTTCTACGATGTGCGCCGCTGGAAAAAAGCACCTTGGTTTATCAATAAGATACAGTATGGTCAATGGGCTACTAAAGAGCAGATTGGCGATTCCGGACAGTTTGTTGATCTTGAAAAGGGATACGCCGATACGACAGGAAAGAAAGAAGGTTTTATCTATATGTATAATGATCCTTTGGTAGCAGGTAAAGGTTGGTTAGATAAGTATTATCTGTATCAGGTGCCTACTAATGAAATCGCATTAAACCCAGAACTGGCCCCCAATAATCCGGGATGGGAGTAATAATTAACTGAAACACAAATTGAAAGAAGATGTGCAAATAACTGTTTGACACATCTTCTTTCTTTATTAGAGCCAATGCTATCTGTCGGAAACAGTCGGTGAGTCAACCGAATCTTTCCGACTTTTCATATATTGGAGGTTATTTAATGTGTATCAGTATAAAAGAAATACATTTTATTTTCAGTAATCGGAAATTTGAAATATATTTAGAGGCTCAAACGCTCAAACACATTTGATGACCCTTAAAAAAAGAATGACTATGAACATGCGCCTTCTATTACTTTTATTATTCGGTTCTGTTGTAATGTATACAAGTTGCCAGTCCACGTCTGCTCCAATCGATTCATTGGCAGCACGTGTGACGGAGAATACGTCGAAAGGTCAAATCCTTTTCCGGTTGGTTACTGATGAAGCCGATCCGGCAAAGGACTACTTTGAGATAGACTCCAAGGATGGCAAAGTGCTGATAACCGGAAATTCCGATCTTTCACTGGCTACGGGCTTGAATTGGTATCTGAAATACGTGGCAGGTATTCATCTTTCGTGGAATAATCCCTCACAGAAATTGCCGGAAGTGCTGCCTCTGCCTCAAAAGAAAATCCGTCAGGCGACGGCTATGAAGAGTCGATATTACCTGAATTATTGTACCTATTCCTACTCCATGGCTTTCTGGGACTGGGAACGTTGGGAGAAAGAGATAGACTGGATGGCGATGCACGGCATCAATATGCCTTTGAGTATAACAGGGATGGAGGTTGTCTGGTATAATCTGCTGAAACGTATCGGATATACGACGGAGGAGATCAATGAGTTTATTTCCGGTCCTGCCTTTATGGCATGGTGGCAGATGAATAATCTGGAAGGATGGGGCGGACCGAATCCCGACAGTTGGTATAGGCAACAAGAAGCACTGCAAAAGAAGATCATTACCCGAATGAGGGAGCTGGGCATTGAACCGGTATTCCCCGGATATGCAGGAATGGTTCCCCGTAATATCGGAGAGAAACTGGGGTATCAGATTGCCGATCCCGGTAAATGGTGTGGTTTCCCTCGTCCGGCCTTTCTTTCTACGGAAGATGAACATTTCGATTCATTTGCTGCCATGTATTATGAGGAGTTGGAGAAACTTTACGGAAAAGCCAAGTATTACAGTATGGACCCCTTCCACGAAGGAGGAAATACGGAAGGAGTAGACTTGGCAAAGGCGGGAACTTCTATTATGGGTGCTATGAAGAAAGCGAATCCGGAGGCTGTGTGGGTGATGCAGGCATGGCAGGCGAATCCGCGGGAAGCGATGGTCAACACGCTCGGTTCCGGTGATTTGCTGGTACTGGATTTGTATAGTGAGAGGCTTCCGCAGTGGGGCGACCCGGAGTCGATGTGGTATCGGGAGAAAGGTTTCGGCAAACATGACTGGCTCTATTGTATGTTGCTTAACTTTGGCGGTAATGTCGGTCTGCACGGACGGATGGAGCAGTTGGTGAATGGATATTATAACGCCTGTGCACATGTCAACGGGAAAACATTGCGGGGGGTAGGAGCTACTCCGGAAGGAATCGAGAATAATCTGGTGATGTTTGAATTGCTGTATGAACTTCCCTGGCGGGAAGAACGGTTCTCACCGGATGCATGGCTGCAAGAGTATCTGAAAGCGCGGTATGGAAATGATTTGTCACCGGAAGTAGCGGAGGCATGGCGTGCGCTGGAACATACAGTTTACAATGCTCCGAAGAATTATCAGGGAGAAGGGACAGTCGAATCCTTGTTGTGTGCCCGTCCGGGATTTCATCTGGACAGAACATCGACATGGGGATATGCCAAGTTGTTCTATTCACCTGATTCAACGGCAAAGGCAGCCCGCTTGTTACTTTCTGTTGCAGATCAGTACGAGGGAAATAATAACTTTGAATATGATTTGGTGGACGTGGTGCGTCAGAGCCTGGCAGATAAAGGGAATGTGCTGCTTGAAGAAATTTCTCAGAGTTATGACCGGAAAGATAAGGATAGCTTCGGGAAACAGACACAACAGTTTTTGGAGTTAATATTAGCTCAGGACAGTTTGCTGTCCACCCGAAAGGAGTTCTCGGTGTCTTCATGGCTGAATGCCGCACGTTCTTTGGGAACCACGGAAGAAGAAAAGAAACTTTACGAATGGAATGCTTCTGCGCTGATCACAGTTTGGGGAGACAGTATAGCTGCTAATCGGGGAGGCCTGCATGATTATTCCCATCGGGAGTGGAGCGGGATTTTGAAAGACTTGTATTATCAACGTTGGAAAACCTTCTTTGAGCAGAAACAACGGGAGTTGGACGGCAAACTTGACCAATCAGCGGAAGAACCGATTAATTTCTATGGCATGGAGAAAGCATGGGCGGAGAAAAACAAAACAGCTGATTCATCGGATAATAAGTTACAAACTGTAATTGAAACGGCAAAATCTGTTTACCGGACAGCGATTGAAGCAAAGTAACCAGTCTTGCCTTTATAATTGGAGATACTACCGACTTTTTAGTCACTCCTGATAGGGAAACTTGGGTTTGTACGAATCATATAAAACGAAAAAAGAATAATCGGAAGTAAAAGGTATTCCCCCGTTTACTTCCGATTATTCTTTTTATAAATGATAATTGCTTCGGCAAGGCCACGCCGGGCAATCGAACATATTTATTTCTCCAACAAATTTTTCAGAAACTCGTCCAGTTCTTTATCCAGTCCTTTCAGCAGTTCGTCGTCCACGAGCAACGTATCATCGTCTATCAGCAACAACTCTGCAACTGTTTCCTTATCTTCATCTACCAGTACGAATGAATAAGGCTTCAATATCGTTACCTTATCGAAATCGCCTGCATCTTTCATTCTGCAAAGGATACTTTTTAAGCCAGGCTCTATATTCTCCATGAAATCATCTCCGTCGTATGTTGCCCACTCTTCAATCATTACATTAGCCAATTCCTCGTCATCGTCGTTATAAATAGTGAGTTGCCCCGATGTTTGGTCCGGTTGTAAATGAATATCGGTTACGGCTGTTTGGTCGCAGCCACATACATATTTGCCGGCTGCCTTTTGGATAGCCGATTCGATGGTAGACAGAGATTGTTGGCTCAGTTTCATAGGTTCTTCCTTTTTGTTACCTCAAAGGTATAAAAAAAATAATAATCAATGCATGATTTCCTTAAAAATCATCATTAAATCGCTCCATTTGCATTTTTAGCTTGGGCAATTGACTGTTACGCTCCTTTAATTCATTTGCATAAAGGCTAGTGAGATAGTAATTCGGTACATCACCAATGGTGGCGTATGCCGCATTTTCGGAAATGTTTTTCTTATCTACTTTTTTAGCGAGTTGTTGTGCTTTGACTGCCCACTCTTCTGCTTTTGCAAGGCTGTCTTTCATCTCATAATAAACAGCGATATTGAGGGCAGCTTTCATCTTTTTCTTTTCCTTCTTGGTTCCATTGTACACTTGTTCCCAAAGTTCGAAAGCTCTGTCCCATGAATTTTCACGGACAAAGATTGCCGCGTCACGCATCTGTACGGAGCCACCAGTGTACAAGTATCGTTTACTTGTCTTCCAGAGAGGGAGTAACTGTTTGACAGGAATAGTCCCGGCAAATTCAGAGGCTTCCCGTAGCATCTGTGCGTCAGGTATCATGTGTGCAAATGTTTCTGTTACCGATCCTCCGTATTCTTCCCAAAAGATACTGTCGGTGGGATGTAGCGTAGTCATTGGTTTGCTGCGCGAGGGCAGGTATACTTTCACTGTCGGATAGGCCTTTACATCAACCGTTCCCAGATAGCAATTGAAGTCACGGATATAACGGACTGTTTTGGTAGCTTTGAATTGCAGGTTTTCCATTGCGATGATGAAATCCACTCCCAGGTCTGTTGTCAGTTGCTCTACTTCCTCCTGACTCAGTGTGCTTTCACGGGGGAATTTGTCATTGGCCCGTAGAGCGGAGTCACAGATCACCACTACATCAAAATAGTTCTGATGCGCGATTTCTTCTGCCAGTGATTCAGTCGCAATCTTAACGTCACCATTGGCATACGCTGTGGCGTGGCTTATTTCGGGTACGTTTTCTTTCGGCTTTTCGGTCTGTGTGATCAGCTTGTTATCCGGTTCGGTGCTGGTGTTATTCACGATAGCCACTTTACGGAGTTGAGAAGGGAAAGTCATATCTCCGGGCTGCATATAGTCAATAGAAATCTGCTCCAGGCTCTGACAGCTGCCGAATGCCAACAGTAGCAGAGAAACAAATGCCAGTGAATAGAATTTTGCCATAGTCTTGATATCTTTAGTAGTTTAAGCAAAAGTACTATTTTGGATGAATAAAAGAAAGCCTCAAACAGTTTTTAACCGTTTGAGGCTTTCTTTTAGATTATAATCTTACATCGGACTGCTGTTAAGCATTCTGTCCGTGGCAGTTTTTATATTTCTTACCGCTTCCGCATGGGCAAGGATCATTACGCCCTACCGTCTTTTCCGCACGGATCGGTTCGCGTTTTTGTTGCTCGCGAGTATCTTGACTGGCAGCAGCCTGCTGGTTCGGATCACTGAGGTCTTGTTTCTGTTCACGATACTTGCTCATATCCTGACGTTGCTCGGGAGCAGCCTGGCGTACTTCTACGCGGCGTGGCTGTTGTTCGTCTGCCGGAGCTTCCTGTACAGGGATCTGTCCGCGCATCAGGATGGAGATAGTCTGGTTATTGATCTTGTTCACCATCGCGTCAAATAACGTTACGGATTCCAGCTTGTAGATCAACAGCGGGTCTTTCTGTTCGTAACTTGCATTCTGTACAGAGTGTTTCAACTCATCCAGTTCACGCAGGTTTTCTTTCCATGCTTCGTCGATAACGTGCAGCAGGATAGACTTTTCGAATGACTTCACCACCTCTTTTGATTCGGACTCGTAAGCGGCTTTCAGATTACAAGAGATATTGTACATTCGTTTTCCGTCCGTGATAGGGATCAGAATGTTTTCGTACATATGTCCCTGATTCTCGTATACCTGTTTGATGACCGGATTAGCGATTTGTGCCAGACGTTCCGTTTTGCGTTTGAAGTTTTCCATGGCAATGTTGAATGTCTTTTCTGCCAATGTATCTTTCTTCTCATTACGGAATTCTTCTTCGGTGAACGGAGTTTCCATAGCCAATGTCTGAAGCAGTTCCATCTGACAGCCTTCGTAGTCATTGTTCTCGATCGCATTCGCGCAGCGGTCCCAGATCATATTAACGATATCCATACCGATACGTTCACCCATCAAAGCGTGGCGGCGTTTGGTGTAAACAACGGTACGTTGCTTGTTCATTACGTCGTCATATTCCAGCAGTCGTTTACGGATACCGAAGTTGTTTTCTTCCACCTTCTTCTGTGCACGCTCGATAGAGTTGGAGATCATCTTGTGCTCGATCATTTCGCCTTCCTGGAAACCGAGTTTGTCCATTACACTGGCAATACGGTCGGAAGAGAACAGACGCATCAAGTCATCTTCCAGTGACACGAAGAATACAGAAGAACCCGGGTCACCCTGACGTCCTGCACGACCACGCAACTGGCGGTCTACACGACGGGATTCGTGACGTTCCGTACCGATAATTGCCAAACCGCCCGCAGCTTTCACTTCCGGACTTAACTTGATGTCGGTACCACGACCAGCCATATTGGTAGCAATGGTTACTGTTCCGCTCAAACCGGCAGTAGCAACGATGTCCGCTTCTTTCTGGTGCAGTTTGGCGTTCAATACCTTGTGCTCGATATGGCGCATGGCAAGCATCTTGCTCAACATTTCGGAGATTTCTACCGAGGTAGTACCCACCAATACCGGACGTCCTGCCTGAACCAATTTTTCGATTTCCTCGATAACAGCTTTATACTTTTCGCGTTTCGTCTTGTAAACGCGGTCGTTCATATCCTTTCTTGCAATCGGACGGTTGGTCGGGATCACGACTACGTCCAATTTGTAGATGTCCCAAAGTTCGCCTGCTTCCGTTTCAGCAGTACCGGTCATACCGGACAGTTTGTGATACATACGGAAGTAGTTCTGCAAAGTAATCGTTGCAAAGGTCTGCGTAGCAGCTTCCACTTTCACACGTTCCTTGGCTTCGATAGCCTGGTGCAATCCGTCAGAGTAGCGACGACCTTCCATGATACGGCCTGTCTGCTCGTCTACAATCTTCACCTGTCCGTCGATCACTACATATTCATCATCTTTCTCGAACATGGTGTAAGCCTTCAACAACTGGTTGATGGTGTGTACACGTTCCGATTTGATGGCATAGTTTGTCAGAAGTTCATCTTTCTTTTCAAGCAGTTGCTCGTTAGTCAGATGTTGGTTTTCCAGTTCCGAAAGTTGTCCGGCGATGTCCGGAAGAACGAACAATGTCGGGTCTTCAGAGTTACCGGTAATCAGGTCTACACCCTTATCTGTCAGGTCTACACTATTCAGTTTCTCGTCGATTACGAAATATAGCGGATCAGTAACTTCATGCATACGCTTGTTGTTCTGTTCCATGTAGATTTCTTCCGTCTTGAGCATACCTGCCTTGATACCCTGTTCACTAAGGAACTTAATCAAAGCCTTGTTTTTCGGCAATGCCTTGTGGCTGCGGTATAAAGCGAGGAATCCTTCTTCCACCTCTTTCTTATCGTTGGATGCGATCAGTTTCTTAGCTTCGGAGAGATATTTGGTAGCCAATACTTTCTGTGCTTCTACCAGACGTTCTACTAACGGACGGAGTTGCTCGAACAATTGGTCGTCGCCTTTCGGTACAGGACCGGAGATAATCAACGGAGTACGGGCGTCGTCAATCAATACCGAGTCGACCTCATCGACGATGGCATAGTTGTGCTGACGTTGTACAAGGTCTTTCGGGCTGATAGCCATGTTGTCGCGCAGGTAGTCGAAACCGAATTCGTTGTTCGTACCGAACGTGATGTCTGCCAGGTATGCCTGACGGCGTGCGTCGGAGTTCGGTTGATGACGGTCGATACAATCTACGCTCAATCCGTGGAACATATAAAGAGGTCCCATCCATTCGGAGTCACGTTTGGCGAGGTAATCATTCACGGTAACCACGTGCACACCGTTTCCGGTCAGTGCGTTAAGGAATACCGGGAGGGTAGCCACCAATGTTTTACCTTCACCGGTTGCCATTTCCGCAATCTTACCTTTGTGCAGAACGACACCACCAAAAAGCTGTACGTCGTAGTGAACCATGTTCCATACCGTATCGTTTCCACCGGCTATCCAGTGATTCTGGTAGATGGCCTTGTCGCCTTCGATGTGTACAAAATCTTTCGTTGCAGCCAGTTGGCGGTCAAAATCCGTAGCGGTAACAACGATTTCTTCATTTTCTGTGAAACGTTTGGCAGTGGCTTTCACGATAGAAAAAGCAACGGGCAGTACTTCGTCCAGTGCTTTTTCATATTTCTCCAGAATTTCTTTTTCTGTCTTATCGATTTGTGCGAAGACTTCTTCGCGGTCTTCCAGTTCCAGTGTCTCGATGCTTGCCTTCAACTCTTCCACTTTCGCACGTTCGGCGGTAGCCGATTCATGGATATATTTTTTGAGTTCTTCCGTTTTGGCACGGAGGGCGTCGTTGTCCAGTTTCTCAACCTCCGGGTAGGCAGCTTTGATCTTTTCCACCCAGGGCTTGATTTCTTTCATGTCTCGTGTGGATTTGTTTCCGAAAATCGAGCTTAAAAATTCATTAAATCCCATGTTATATTATTTAGTTTATTATTTATCTTTTTCTGCACCACAGATTTCACGGATTTACACAGATTTTTTCATATAGAACACGGATCTTTCTTTTTAATCTGTGCGAATCTGTGGGATTTGTGGCGAATAATCTCCGCAAAGTTACATTAAAATGCTGATTTATTTATGTTTTGCTCCCTGTTTTTGTGAGTAAATTTTTACCGTAGGTCGGTAATAGGAGCAGAAGTACAGGCATTGGGAGCCCGGATGCGCATGAAATGTGCCAGTGTGGGCGCAATATGTTCAATGGTTACAGGTGTTTGGATAATGGCCGGTTTTACGGAATGTCCCATGAAAATCAGCGGTGAAGGGATATAAGAATGACGTACCACTTTGTTTTCGCCGCCGTTCTCGTTGACGATGGTCCATCCGGGAAGGACGTCGATTACGAGGTCGCCCGAACGTTTGCGGTGGTAGCCGTTGCGTATTTTATGAATTTCCGGTGTCCATGAACCCAGCAACAGCCGGTTGGCTGAATATGCTTCGTTCACTCCGCTGAACTGCATCAGGAATTCTGCAGACTTTTGTTGGATCTCTGCCAGATTCAGTTCCTTCTTTTCCAGCAATTTATGATTCAGATAAATCTGCTGGTTGTGGTGAGCTTCCACATACTTTCCTTCGCCATACGTAGCCATCAGGTACATATTCAATAGGGCGGCACAACGGTTGAGATAAAACTCTCCGCCGGGAATCTTGTACAATCCCGAGTCAGCCGATTCGCTGTCCGTATATCCGGTGGAAGTGACGAAAATAAGCACGTTTTGTAGTCCTACTTTCTTGTCGAGCGCTTCGAGCAGGTTTTCGATGCTGCGGTCGAGACGCACGTAGGTGTCTTGTATTTCCATGGCACATTCCTGTACGGATTTATGTGCGTAGTTTCCTGCATAATAAGTGAGTGCCAATAAGTCAGTAATGTCATCCATGCCGATGGAGCTTTTGTTCAATGCCTCTTCGGCAAGTGCGTTCACTTCATCATTCACAAAAGGGCTGGCGATGAAGCGTCTGTACTTATTGTTACGGTCGTCATCAAATTTATATTTGAAGAGTATATCCCGCCAATCTGGCAGAAAAGTGTACATGCCACGGGGGAATACCGGTTCCCATGTCATACCTGCAATACGGAAATCAATCGCCTGCCGGTCATTGTATTGGCTTGCCCACCACGGAAATTCTCCATAATAGGTCGTTCCACTCCATTTTCCGGTGTTGGGATTGAGCCAGAAAGCACCGTTTCCGGCATGTCCGGCTGCGAAAAGCGCGGCGTCGCAATCGGGGGCGATGGCATATACGAGTCCTTTGCCTTGGGTCGCTATTTTAAGCTCGTCGGCAATGGTGGAAGTCAGTAATTTGGTGGGTGCGGCCGTTTGGTCGGTGTAATATCCCATGAATGCCGTGTCGTCTGTGCTGTTGACAGGGCGAAGGGTAGAGGCGTCCATCCATCGTTGGGAGATGATTCCGTTCATGGAAGGCGTCGTGCCGCTGTAAATGGCTGCGATGGCAGAAGCGCGGTCTACGTTGCAGAAGGTATATTCGGCATTATGGAACACTCTTCCCTCTTTCCAAAGACGTTTGAAGCCTTTCTCGCCGTAGAGTGACGAAAACGCTTCCAGATAGTCCGTACGCAGTTGGTCGATAGTCAGCCCTACCACTAATTTAGGGGCGGAAGGCAGTGACTGGGCTTGTAGCCCGGTGAAAGTCAGTACGGTGATGAGGGAAGTTAGTAGTCCTTTCATTATTTCTTTTTAGATGTCACAATCAGATTGCTTGCTGAACGTATCAGCAAAACGAGTGCCAAAGGTACAACAGCAAAGTCAAATCTTTGCGGAATTACAGGAAAAAGCACTATAAAAAGTGTTAAAACGACCAGATTCAAGGTCAAGTACCAGCATTTCTTCCCTTTTCGGACACAACATACGATGTAGGGAAGGAAAAGAAGTTGTCCCGGATGGAAAACCAATAACAGGAAATTGGAGCTGACTGCCGGGTGTTGGGAGAAGAGGGCGAGGAAGGCGAGGACGCATCCCACGATACCTGCCATGCCAAAAAGAACAAGGTCGATTCCCCATAATCCGGTTCTTCGGCGGATGCCATAGATCGTGGCGGCGGCTGTCAGTATAAATAAGAGCAACGAGCATTGGAGCGGAGTGGGCATCCAGCCGCTTTCATCCGCTTCGGGAGTGACGTCGATTATCAGTTCGTTGGTCTTGACAAGCGGACGGGAATAGGTATCTGTGAAAATCTGTGCGCCGTCGAAAGCATCCATCAGATAGAAGGGGGCAAACATCATTTGCCGTTGTGTGATGGGTTGGTCGGCTTCGCTTCCGATACAGAGGTCGATGCCGAAACGCGCCCACGGATGTCCTTTGCAATATTGATGTACGATGTCGCGGAAAGTGCGCGAACCATCCTGCGGTTCCGTCGGATAAACCACCTTTCCTGCAATGCTTTCTTCTATCTTGTCCCGGGGACGGGTGGCGCAATTGTCGTAAAAGAAATTATAACGGTACACCCGGTTTTCCGGGCGGTAATTTTCTTGTAATAACTGGATTAGTTTTGTTTTCTCTTCATCAGTCAGGTTTAGTGTTTGCTGCCACACGCTGCGTCCGTAGAATGCGTATTCAGCCGCAAAATGCTCATAATCCGTCACTCCCAGTTGGTAGTCGGTTTCTCCGAGCGAGAAGCGGAAGATGAAGTTAGGAGTGTTGAAACTGAATAATCCGTAATTGAACACAGCGTCAATCCCTTGTGACGGGTTTTCATAGCGGATGGCAGTGTGTCCGAACAGGGAATATATTTCTTCTCCGGGAGCGCAAGTCAACAAGCTCAAGCGGATGGAGTCGTTGCTGTTGGCAGGTGCTTGTCCGGCGGACGGAAGCAACAGGAAGAAGGAGAGGATTGTATATAAGAAAAAACGTTTCATTAGCAGGCTCGTTTTATTTTGGTGGCAAATATAGGAAGAATTGTTGGATTCGGGAAAACGGTGGTTCTATTTTATCGGAATAGAGTCTCTATTTCATACAAACAGAGGCTCTATATGGCTTAAACAGAGTCTCTGTTTCCCTCAAATAGAGCCTCTATTTTGGGGCTAAAAAATCGAACAGCCAAACGAACACCCCCTGGAGGTGGCTCAACTGCTTGTCTGTCATGCGTTTGCAACGCTCGGAAAAAAGTAGGCGAACCACCAACCGAACATATATAAATACTAAAATATAATAATC
>ERZ831634.2190-NODE-2190-length-17648-cov-5.532143_pt1 | contig 17648 bp, 18 predicted proteins | sample MGYA00519953_ERZ831634 | MGnify/ENA primary metagenome ERZ831634 (study PRJEB31850, sample SAMEA3708718) | human gut metagenome | biome: human gut; feature: human-associated habitat; material: faeces | place: China | collected 2014 ... | reverse complement strand
AAGGGTACATGTTTTTAATTATTTCACCTGTCTACTTGACAGGGGCGGTTCAGTTACAGCTCTTTTTTTCTTGCCCTTAAACCTTACTTTAGGGTTAAAATGAATGTAAGGAGGATATGTATATGAAGAAATTAGGATTTGGTTTAATGCGTCTACCATTACTCGATCAAAATGATGCAGGCAGCATTGATATTGAAGAAACTAAAAGAATGGTGGATACATTTCTAGAAAAAGGATTTACTTATTTTGATACAGCCTGGATGTATTGTGCCTTTAAGAGTGAGGAAGCGACTAAGACAGCTTTAGTCGATAGACATCCAAGAGATTCATTTACACTAGCTGATAAGCTTCATGCAGGCTTTATTGAAACAAAAGAAGATAGAGATAGAATCTTTAATGAACAGTTAAGAAAAACAGGTGCAGGATACTTTGATTATTATCTCTTACATGATGTAGGAACAGATCATTATAAGAAATATACAGAATTGGATTGTTTTACATGGTTAAAGGATAAGAAAGAAAAAGGATTAGTAAAACATATTGGTTTCTCTTTCCATGATAATGCAGACTTATTAGAACGTGTCTTATCTGAACATCCAGAAGTAGAATTTGTACAGCTTCAATTGAATTATCTGGATTGGGAAAGTGAAGGTGTACAGTCACGTAAATGTTATGAGACGGCAGTCAGACATCATGTTCCTGTATTTGTAATGGAACCAGTGAAGGGTGGTACTCTCGCAAATGTACCTGATGAAGTAGAAGAGACATTCAAGTCTTATCATCCAGATATGTCTATTCCATCTTGGGCAATTCGTTTTGCGGCAAGTTTAGATAATGTCCAGGTTGTCTTATCTGGTATGAGTAATATGGAACAGCTATTAGATAATACAGGTTATATGGAAGACTTTAAGCCTTTAAATGAGGAAGAACAGACACTTATTAAGAAGGCTGTTGATATTATTAATAGTAGTATTGAAATTCCTTGTACTGGCTGCTCTTATTGTACAGAAGGTTGTCCAATGCATATTGCGATTCCTAAATATTTCTCACTCTATAATGCTGATAAACAGGAAGTAGCAACTAAATCATGGAGACCTCAAGGAGAATACTATACACGTTTAACACATACTTTTGGTAAAGCAAGTGAATGCATTGGATGTGGTCAGTGTGAAGCGGCATGTCCACAACATCTTCCAATTATTGAGAACTTGCAGAAAGTCGCAGAATACTTTGAAAAATAACTTTTTCTTAAACATCATGGTAAAATAGTATCATGATGTTTTTATATAGGAGGAAATTATGAAGACACTCTATGTAACAGATTTAGATGGGACATTACTAGAACCAGATAAATCGATTAAACCAGAAAACTTAAAACTAATAAACCAACTCATAGATGAAGATGTGAATATTACTTATGCGACTGCACGTTCTCTTATTACCGCAAAACAGGTAATAGGTGATATAAACTTTATGCTTCCTGTAATTGTCCAGAATGGGACATTTATATTATCACCTAAAGGAGATATGATCCTAGGAAACTATTTAGGAGATTCTATACTAGACACTGTAAAGGATTATGATATCTCACCTATTGTTTATTCTCAAATAGGAAAGAAGACTTACTTCTCTTATATTAAGGATAATATGAGTGCAGGAGTAAAAGCTTTTGTGGATGATCATTTAGATGATCCTAGAAATCATCCTGTGAATACTTATGAAGATCTCTATGAGGGGGATATCTTCTATTTATTATTGATCGATGATTATGATAAATTAAAGCCTCTCTATGATTTGTTTAAGGAAGATTATTATGCTGTCTTTGATCAAGAAATGTATTCACATGATTGGTGGTTAGAGGTTATGTCACCTGATGCTTCTAAAGCGAATGCGATTAAATACTTAAAGCAGAAACTACAATGTGATGAAGTGGTTGTATTTGGGGATGGAAAGAATGATATCGAAATGTTTGAAGAGGCAGACTATAGCTGTGCTGTAGAGAATGCAGCTCCTGAACTTATTAAATGTGCAGATGAAGTTATTCATATAAGTGTGCCTCAGTATATAAATCAAAGAAAAAAATGAATTGTTTTTAAAAATTTTTTTGAAGTCTAAATAATGGCTTTATTATCGCAAAAAGTAAAGATATGTATTGTATTTTTTAAACTGTAAGCACCTTTGTAACATTGACTAATGTAAGCGTTTATGATAAAATTTTCACTAGATGAAAAGTTAGTCATCAAAGGTATTGTATAGGAGGAAATATAATATGAGATTTACATTACCAAGAGATTTATATCATGGCAAAGGTGCCTTAGAAAACCTTAAAAACTTAGAAGGTAAGAAAGCTATTATCTGTGTAGGTGGCGGAAGTATGAAGAGAAATGGCTTCCTAGACAGAGCTGTTAAATATCTTGAAGAAGCTGGCATGGAAGTTAGATTATATGAAGGTATCGAACCAGATCCATCAGTAACTACAGTTATGAAAGGTGCTGCAGTTATGGAAGAATTCCAGCCTGACTGGATCGTAGCTATGGGTGGAGGTTCACCTATCGATGCTGCAAAAGCTATGTGGATTAAGTATGAATATCCAGAAATCACATTCGAAGAAATGTGTAAAGTATTTGGTATTCCAAAGTTAAGAAAGAAAGCTCATTTCTGTGCAATCCCATCTACAAGTGGTACTGCAACTGAAGTAACAGCTTTCTCAATCATTACTGATTATGATAAAGGTATTAAATATCCAATCGCTGACTTTGAAATTACTCCAGATGTTGCTATCGTAGATCCTGACTTAGCTGAAACTATGCCAGTTAAATTAGTTGCTCATACAGGTATGGATGCTATGACTCATGCAATTGAAGCATATGTATCTACTGCAAACTGTAACTACACTGATCCACTTGCTATTCATGCAATTGAAATGATCCAGGCTAACTTAGTTAAATCATATAGTGGTGATATGAGCTGCAGAGATGATATGCATGATGCACAGTGCTTAGCAGGTATGGCATTCTCTAACGCATTATTAGGTATCGTACATTCAATGGCTCATAAGACTGGTGCTGCTTTCGTAGACCAGGGTGGACATATTATCCATGGTGCAGCTAATGCTATGTACTTACCAAAGGTTATTGCTTATAACGCAAAAGATGAAACAGCTAAGAAACGTTATGGTGTAATTGCTGATTACATGCACTTAGGTGGAGAAAATGATGATGAAAAGGTTGCATTATTAATTAAATACTTAAGAGGTATGAATGATGCATTAAATATCCCACATAGTATCAACCACTATGGTGCTGATGGTTTACCAGCTGAAGTTGGATTTGTACCTGAAGATGTATTCTTAGAAAGATTACCAGAAATCGCTAAGAACGCTATTGCTGATGCATGTACAGGTTCTAACCCACGTATTCCAACTCAGGAAGAAATGGAAAACTTATTAAAGGCTTGCTACTACGATACAGAAGTTGATTTCTAATGTGTAGAGATAAGAACGGTCTTACAGAAGAAGAATTTTTAAAAAGCTATAATCCTGATAAATATCCTAAACCTTCACTGACAGCTGATATTTGTATCTTTGCTCATTCTGATGTGACAGAGATTCTATTGGTTAAACGTGGTGGACATCCTTATATAGGTAAATGGGCACTGCCTGGAGGCTTCGCTAATAAGAATGAACCGATTGAAAAGACGGCTTCAAGAGAACTTAAAGAAGAGACAGGCATAGAAGGTGTGTCTATGAAGCTTGTAGGTGTTTATAGTCAGCCGGGAAGAGATCCCCGCGGATGGGTTGTATCTACTGCATTTTATGCAGATGTAGATAAGAAGAGTATTCATCCAAAGGCTGGTGATGATGCCAAAGAAGCAAAATGGTTCACTATTGTTGATGAAACACATTTAAGATGTGGTGATATCAATATAGGTATGAATGATCTTGCCTTTGATCATGCTGATATTATTCATGATGCTATAGATAAGGGTCTGTAGAAATACAGATCCTTTTTTTATGCACTGATATAGTTTAAAACTATGGTACCCTATTCTATAAAACTATAATCCTACTAAAGCAGTAGATATTATCGTGTTTTGTGTTGACGCACTAAATTTGTGGTGCTAAGATGAAACCACATCAAGAAAAGACAGTGAAAAGAAGAGTACTGTAATGAAACTTATACAGAGAGTTCCGTTAGCTGAGAAGGAATGAAGGGAAGTTATAGGAAGATGGTCTTGGAGTTGCATGGCTGAAATGTAAGTCATGACGGGAGCGCCCGTTACAGCGATAGAGTATGCAGGTACTCGAAGAGGTTATTAAGGTGACTTAATAATGAATTTAGGTGGTAACACGAAACATTACGTTCTCGTCCTATTATATGGATGAGAACGTTTTTTATTTAAGGGAAGGAGTGAAAACATGATCCACTTAGAACATGTTACAAAGACTTTTAAGACTAAAGATGGCGATGTCCATGCTGTCAAAGATGTCAGTCTGAATATTGAAGAAGGTGAAATCTACGGTATTATTGGTTTCTCAGGGGCTGGTAAATCTACATTAGTAAGATGTATCAACTTATTAGAAAAACCTGATAGCGGTGCTGTTGTATTTGGAGATAAAGATTTATTAAAACTATCCGATGCAGATTTAAGAAAAGAAAGAGAAAAGATTGGAATGATCTTCCAGCACTTTAATCTTTACAACAGTCGTACTATTTATGACAATATCGCTTTTCCATTAAAACATCTAGGCTGGAGTAAGGATAAGATTCAAAAGAGAGTCTTAGAATTACTCGAACTTATCGATTTGGTAGAAAGAAAGGATTCTTATCCAAGTCAGTTATCTGGAGGACAGAAACAAAGAGTCGCAATCGCAAGAGCGCTTGCCAACAATCCTAAAGTACTTCTATGTGATGAAGCCACAAGTGCTTTAGACCCTCAGACAACACAAAGTATTCTTCAGCTTATTAAGAAAGTAAATAAAGAACTTGGCTTAACAGTTATTTTAATTACTCATGAAATGGCTGTAGTGAAGGAAGTATGTGATAAGGTGGCAGTGATGGAAGATGGTAGAGTTGTGGAACAAGGAAACATTGTAGATATCTTCTCTAATCCACAGCATCAGATTACTAAGAACTTTATTGCAACTACAAACAATCTTAATAAGATTGATGAATTGATTAAAGACAATCATCGTATTACACAGTTAAATGAAAACCAGCAGATGGTAAAATTACAGTATCAGAGTTCTAATACAGATGTCGCATTAATCTCAGTATTATCAAGAGATTATAGTGTTGATTGTTCTATTATCTTTGGGAATGTAGAAATTATCCAGGGACAGCCAATTGGTACACTCATTACAATCTTTACTGGTGAAGATGTAGATATCAAGAAAGCATTAGAATTCACAAAACAGCAGGGAGTTAAAGTGGAGGTGATTAAACGTGGTAACTAAGTTATTTCCAAACGTTATAGAGTTTGCTTCAGATTTTCCACAGGCAATTATTGATACATTAATTATGTTAGTTGTCAGTGGTTTAATCTCAGTCGTTATTGGAGTCTTCTTAGCAGTAATCGTAGTAATCACTAGAAAAGATGGTTTAAAAGAAAATGAACCTGTTTTCTGGCTCTTAGATAAGATTATTAACTTGTTTAGATCTATCCCATTCATTATCTTGATTCCTACTGTTGCAGTACTCTCTCGTGCCTTATTTGGTACAACTATTGGTATCGAAGGTGCACTTGTTCCTCTAGTTATAGGAACAGCACCATTTGTCGCAAGACAGATGGAATCAGCCATTATGGAAATTGATCCAGGAATCATTGAAGCAAGTATTGCGATGGGACTCAGTACAAAAGAAATCATCTTTGATGTTTATCTAAGAGAAAATATTCCAGGGATGATCAGAGGTCTTACAATTTCATTTATTGCGTTAGTTGGACAGATTGCGATTGTTGGTTCTGTTGGCGCAGGCGGACTTGGTGATATGGCGATCAGATATGGTCTACAGAGATCAATGGGAGATATCACATTCGTCGTTATTATCTTAATTCTTATTTTAATTTCAATTGTTCAGGCAATTGGTGACAAACTCGTAGAAAAAACAACACATTAATTAATACATTGGAGGAAAATATTATGAACAAAAACATTTTAAAAGTATTTACAGCAGGTCTTTTAGCTTTCTCATTAGCAGGATGTGGAAGTAAGTCAGATTCTAAAACTATTACAGTAGGTGCAACAACTTCACCTCATGCTATTATCTTAAAGCATATCCAGCCAGAATTTGAAAAAGCAGGATATAAATTAAAGATTAAGGAATTCTCAGATTATCCTAACATCAACCCATCTACTTCAGATGGTTCATTAGATGCAAACTTCTTCCAGCATCAGCCATACTTAACTTCTTACAACAAGGATAAGGGTTATAAGAAGGGTGATGATGGATATCTAGTATCAGTAGGTGCAATCCACTTTGAACCTTTAGGATTATACTCAACTCAATATAAAGCAGTATCTGATATTAAAGATGGTGCTAAGATTGCAATTCCTAATGATGCTACAAATGAAGCAAGAGCTTTATTATTACTTGCAGACAATGGTGTTCTTACATTAAAGAAAGACACAGGTGTAACTGCAACTAAGAAGGATGTTGTTTCTTACAACAAAAAAGTTGAATTAGTAGAAGTAGATGCTGCACAGGTGGCTTCTAAATTACCTGATGTTGATTTTGGTATTATTAATGGTAACTATGCATTAGATGCAAAAGTAACAGATAAGATCATTACTTCTGAAGATTCAAATTCTGAAGCTGCAAAGACTTACCAGAATATTATCGCTGTAAAAGAATCAAATAAAGATAATAAAGCAATTAAGAAACTAGTTGAAATCTTAAAGAGCGATAGCACTAAGAAATGGATTGAAAAGAAATTTGGAGTATCTGTAAAACCTGCAGAATAATGAATTGAGGCGGTCATTCGACCGCTTTTAGACTGTTGACAAACAAAATGTTAACAGTCTTTTTTTAAGCAAAAAAAAATAAAAATACCAATTTGGGTTATCCCAATTGATATTTTCATTAAATTTGTTACTAGTATGAGGAATATACAAATGTAATTATAATCCAAGCTTTGCTTTCATAGCAGCAAGTTCGTCTTCTACAGAAGCATCACCTTTTGAGGTATATTTATCAGCTAAAGAAGAAGCTGCACTTGTATGAGCATTTAATTCGGCTTCAGCAGTAGCTGCATCCAACATTTTTTCAGCTTTCTTTTCATAACGTTCAAATGATTCCATAGAAGATTTAGCCTTATCTCCACCAGAGACTATTGTATTAATATGTTCTTGAGCTTTTGCAGAAGCAACAGTTGCTTTAATAGCATCTCTTCTAGCTTCTAATGTTTCAATATCATTGACAAGTTTATCATACATTTGACGCATTTTATCTTCATTAGCATAAGTTAGTTCTTGTGTCTTTTTATAAGAAACAAGATTGCTTTCATATTGTTGCTTTTTAGCAATTAATGTTCTAGCATCATCTTCATTACCAGCCTTTAAGGCATTTTGTGCAGCTGTTGTATATTTTGCGATTTCTGCTTCACATTCTTTCACTTGACGATCTGCAGTTTTTGCATCCGCAATAATATTAGCTGTTTCTTTTTTTACTTCAGCTAAATCTTCCTTTAAATTTCTTAATGTTTGATCAATCATTTTTGCTGGATCTTCACATTTGTCTAATAAAGCATTAATATTGCTTTTCATAATGTCAGTAAATCTAGAAATAATTCCCATAGTTATTCTTTCCTTTCTTCATTTAAATACTTCTCTCTTAATTCATCAGTTTTATCAAGAGGTGTTTTTAAAATTTCAATTGTTTCTTCGGCTTTTTCTTTATCACGTTTAAACTTTATGCGTAAGATATAAATGGTCCCACCTAAAACAATCATAATTCCAACTATAATACATATAATTTTTATAATATCTTTAGAAGTAGTTGTTCTTGTCATAATCGTTTTTGCGGTAGAATCATATACCTTTGTAAAAACATCTACTGTAGAAAGCGAACTATCACTCCAATAACGATCAATATAGTTCCAAAAAATATCAATCGCTTCACTATCCATTACAGAAGTAACTTGTTTCCCATTGACATAAGCCATATATCCAATTTCATTAGGATTAGAGTCCGCATAGTAGATGAGTAAAAACGTACCTTCATTATCAATATTTTCTTCATACCAAGTTTGTGCGTAACTATTTTTTTGATCATCACTTATTAGAGTCGAATCATAGCTTTTTAAATAAATATAAGGCTGAACTCCCGTTTTATTATAGAAGTTCATAAGATTTTTAGAAAGTCGTGAACTGTTTTCAATATAACCTAATTCATCTTTAATACAATTATTGTTATAAGGAACACGATTTTCTATTTTTTCACGATTAATTGTAGAAACAACTTTATTATGATCATTGCTTATCATGAAAAAACTAAAAACAATTATCGCAAAAATAATAATACAAACAATTAATGTTCCTAAACCACTAGTAGAACCTGTATAACCATGTCTGCTATTTCTATAATAGCCTCTTCGATAAGGAGAAGTATTATGATAATGGTTTATAGAAGGGCCTCTATTAAAAGAGGAACCTCCTGTAGGACGACTTGATTGACCAACGTGATGACCACCACTTACGCGACTACTTGAATGCCCACCAGAAGAACGATGCCCACCACTGCTAGTTCCAGGTCTTGGCATATTTTCACCTCTTTTCCTTGTTTTTTTAGTACAATAATTATAACTTAATTTAATTTTTAAAAGTAGAGATAAATAGAAAATGTAAGAAATGTAAGAAATTGAGACACAAGTAACTTATTTTGTTTATTATAACATAAAATAAAAAGTGATAGATTTTAAAGAACTATTATGAAGTGCTAGTTGTATTGTTTGCTTCAAATAGCAATTCTATATAAACTTACATTTTCATCTAATTTGTTGACAATCTAAAGCAATCGATTGATCGCTTTTTGTTTATCTAGAAGAGTATTTCTTATATAATAGTTCTATAAGGAGAAAATCTTATGGAATTTGATCAGTTATTAGAAGAAAGATACTCTGTTAGAAAGTTCTCTAATCAGAAGGTAGATAAAGAAAAAATAGATAAAATATTAGAAGCTGCAAGAATAGCACCTACAGCTGTAAACTATCAGCCACAAAGAATTCTTGTAGTAGAAGATCCAGATAATCTTGCGAAACTAAAGGAATGCACTAGATATCATTTCCATGCACCTCTCGCAATGATTTTATGCTATGACAAGACTGTATCATGGAAGGATATGCATAATAGAGAATGTGGTGAAGTAGATGTGTCTATTGTGGCTACATATATGATGCTTAAAATCTTTGATTTAGGATTAGGTTCTACTTATGTAGGTGCTTTTGATTATAAGGAGTTAATCAAACAGTTTAATATTCCTGAAAATTATGTGCCAGTATTGATCTTACCTATTGGTTATCCTAGAGAAGATTGTGTACCTGGACCAATGCATGATAAGAGAAAAGAGTTAGATACTATTGTATCTTATGAGGAATATACACAGGGGGAATAATAATGGAGTTATTAGTAAAACAATTAGAAGCACTTATTTCACCAAATGAATGGATTGTGACTAACTTGTCTAATGCGAGTGCTTTAATGATGGATGTAATTGATGATATTAGCTGGGTAGGCTTTTATGTGATGAGAGCAGGGGAACTTGTCTTAGGTCCTTTCCAGGGAAAAGTAGCATGTACACATATTAAGGTAGGTAAGGGCGCATGTGGTGTATGTGTACAGGGAGACCAGACAATTCTTATTGAAGATGTGTCTACATTCCCTGGCTATATTGCCTGTGATGCAGAAGCAAAGTCTGAAATTGTAGTCCCTTTACATGATGAAGAAGGTAAGGTGATTGCAGTATTAGATGTAGATTCTAATTCATTGGCTCGTTTTGGTGATCAGGAACAGGAGTTATTTGAAGCTCTTGGTAAGGTATTAGAGAAATCGTTATGGAGCGAAAAAGTAGACGCTTAAGTTATATTCTCAGACATTGTCCAGAAAGTATTGGACTTGAATTAGATGATCATGGTTATGGTGATGTTCAAAAGATATTAGATGCATTAAATATCACATTAACACAATTAGATACAATTGTGAGAGAAGATGAGAAACAGCGTTATTCATATAATGTCGATCATACAAGAATACGTGCGAATCAGGGACATTCTATTCCTGTTAATGTAGATTTAAAAGAAGTCCAGCCACCAGATATTCTATATCATGGCACAGCAACTCGTTTTGTTTCTTCTATTCTAGAAGAAGGTATTTTGAGTCAGACACGTTTATACGTTCATTTGTCTCAAGACAAAGAAACTGCAACGAAGGTTGGCTCTAGACATGGTGAACCGTATGTCTTTATTATTGATACAAAACAGATGTATAAAGACGGATACAAGTTCTTTCTCTCAGAAAACAATATCTATCTTACAAAGATTATACCTACAAAATACTTATTGGCTTCCACCTAAGGAAGCCTTTTGTGCTATACTTGTCTAGAGAATATAAAGGAGGGGTTTTTATGACTCTAGATGAGTTAAAGATTGGCGAAAGTGCTACAGTTACTTATGTAGGGGGATCTGGGTCATTAAGACAACATTTCCTAGATATGGGTTTAATACCAGGTTCTGTTGTAACATTGGAGAAATTCGCCCCAATGGGTGATCCAATGGAATTACGTATTCATGGCTATGAGCTAACATTACGTTTAGATGATGCAAAAAAGATTGGAATAGATATGACAACTAAAGGTGTGGAAGATCATACACCTATTCCACCTATTCAACACCATATTCACCCAGGACTTGGTGAAGGTGGTAAATATCATGATAAAGAAACTGAAAATCCTTTATCAGAAGGAACACAGATTACCTTTGCATTAGCAGGTAACCAGAACTGTGGCAAAACTACATTATTTAATCAATTAACAGGTTCTAATCAACATGTAGGGAACTTCCCTGGTGTGACTGTTGATAGAAAGAGCGGGTCTATTAAAGGACATCCAGAAACACTTGTAACTGATTTGCCAGGTATTTATTCTTTATCTCCTTATACAAGTGAAGAATTAGTATCTAGACAGTATATCTTAGATGAAAAACCCAAAGGAATCATCAATATCGTAGATGCAACAAATATAGAAAGAAACCTATATCTCACTATGCAGTTAATGGAACTAGATGTACCAATGGTTCTTGCACTGAATATGATGGATGAAGTAAGAGGTAATGGTGGTTATGTTCATCTAAATAAGATGGAAGAACTATTGGGTATCCCAGTTGTTCCTATTTCTGCAGCTAAGAATGAAGGTATTGATGAACTAGTGAATCATGCCATCCATGTAGCGAAATATCAAGAAGCACCTTTAAGACAGGACTTTTGTGATGAAAATGATGAAGGTGGAGCAGTGCATAGATGCTTACATGCCATCATGCATTTAATTGAAGACCATGCAAAGCGAGCTGGTATACCATTACGTTTTGCAGCTAATAAATTAGTAGAAGGTGATGCAAGAGTAGAAGCAGCCTTAGACCTTGATACAAATGAAAAAGAAATGATTGAACATATCATTTCACAGATGGAAGAAGAAAGAGGATTAGACCGTACTGCTGCTATTGCAGATATGCGTTTCACTTTTATTAATAAATTAGTCAAAGAAACAGTTGTTAAACCACATGAAAGTAAAGAAAGAGAAAGAAGCCGTAAGATTGATGAAGTCTTAACAGGTAAATATACAGGTGTACCAGCTTTTATCATTATTATGGCTTTGGTATTCTTCTTAACCTTTAATGTATTTGGTGCCTGGGGGCAGTCACTTATGGAAATGGGTGTAGATGCATTGACTAATATAGTTGATCAAGGACTCACTGCATGGGATATTAATCCAGTACTTCATTCATTAGTTATTGATGGTGTATTCCAGGGTGTGGGCTCTATTATCAGTTTCTTACCTATTATCGTTATTTTATTCTTCTTCTTATCATTACTAGAAGATACAGGATATATGGCTCGTGTTGCTTTTGTAAGTGATAAACTACTCAGAAAGATTGGTTTATCAGGAAGAAGTATTGTGCCAATGTTGATTGGATTTGGATGTTCTGTACCAAGTGTTATGGCAAGCCGTACACTTCCTTCAGAACGTGACCGTAAGATGACAATCATGTTGACACCATTTATGAGTTGTACTGCAAAGCTTCCAATCTATGCATTCTTTGCAGCTGCATTCTTCCCTAAACAGGCTGGCTTAGTCATGGTTGGATTATATATCTTTGGTATTGTGATGGGTATTATTACAGCACTTATTTCTAAGCGTTTCTTATTCAAGGGTGAAGCTGTTCCATTTGTGATGGAACTGCCTAACTACCGTATGCCTAGCGCAAAGACTACTTTCCAATTATTATGGGATAAAGCCAAGGACTTCTTACAAAGAGCTTTTGGAATTATCTTTATCGCTTCTATTGTCATCTGGTTCTTACAGAGCTTTAACTTAAGATTAGATTTAGTTACTAATTCACAGGATAGTATCTTAGCTATGATAGCAGGATTCATTGCACCAATCTTCAAACCTTTAGGTTTTGGTGATTGGAGAATCTCTACATCACTTATTGCAGGATTTATGGCTAAAGAAAGTGTTGTTTCTACACTCTCAGTATTATTCAAAGGAACAGAATCTTTAATGACAGTACTTACACCTCTAGGTGCATTATCACTCTTAATATTCTGTTTATTATATACACCTTGCGTAGCAGCTATTGCTTCTATTAAAAGAGAATTAGGCGCTGCCTGGGCTATGAAAATTGTGGTATTCCAGTGTGTTATTGCCTGGATTTGTGCCTTTATCGTACATACTATTGGATTACTCTTTATATAATTATTTTTTTCAAAATAGTTGTAATGTTTGATACATTTATTGTGATTAATTATAATAAAAGTATTGAAGGAGGTGTTCATCATGAAGTTATCTAAAATCATACTTTATTCAGATGCGAAAGGACGTGGGATTAAACCAGATGCTTGCGTAGAAGTCAGTCAGCGTTTAACAATCCTAGGTGATGGACACATCTGGTTTACCGGATATGATTATGGAGATGGATTTAACTCTAGAAGAATCACTAGACGTAAAAGAGTGAATATAGGTCAAGAAAAAGCAGAAACACTCTTAGAACTATTAAAAGAATTCTTTCTTGAATCTTCTAATCATCCATCATCTACAAATCGTGACTGGTGGCGTATTCAGTTAATTGATGAAGATGGACATGAATACAACTATAATGTATCTGCCGTAGGAGATGTTATTCTCAAAGAAATAGATATAACACAATACATGAGGAATATTATTCCTATAGATGATATGTACTTGTTTGGGAAAAAGGATTCACATAATTTGACATAATCGAATTATAATCTTAACACAATCTTTAAGTATTATATATATCGTAGTCAAGCAATCCCTTCCCTTCGTTAGACTACAAAGTACAAGTGTAAATACAAGAAAGAAGATAAGTGTTCCCCATGCTTATCTTTTTTCTTTATCATATAGTTTGTGCTTACTAACTAATTTATGTAATATGAAGGACAGGAGGTATTATATGGTTTTAATTATACCCTTTATTGGAACAACATTAGGTGCAGCCTGTGTGTTCTTTATGAAAAAAGAATTAAGTATCAATATACAAAAAGCACTTACTGGATTTGCGGCAGGTGTGATGGTTGCTGCCTCTATCTGGAGTTTAATTATTCCTTCACTTGAACAGGCGTCTACCTTTATTCCTGCACTTATTGGATTTTGGTTAGGTATTCTATTCTTATTATTGCTTGATCATTTGATTCCTCATATGCATCTAGACCATAGTCAGGAAGGACCACGAAGTCACTTATCTCAAACAATCAAGCTTGTACTTGCAGTAACGATTCACAACATTCCTGAAGGAATGGCAGTCGGTATTGTTTATGCATCTTACTTATCAGGAAATCATACAATTACGGCCATGGGTGCACTCGCACTATCTTTAGGTATCGCAATACAGAACTTTCCTGAAGGTGCTATTGTATCCATGCCTTTAAGAAGTACAGGTGCGTCACGATTGAAGTCATTTATGTATGGCACATTATCAGGTATTGTAGAACCCATAGGTGGTTTCATTACAATCTTACTTGCACGTTATATTATCTCAGTGATGCCTTATCTACTTAGTTTTGCGGCAGGCGCAATGATGTATGTGGTAGTAGAAGAATTAATTCCTGAGATGAGTCAGGGAGAACATTCACACCTAGGTGTCTTGTTTTTTTCAGTAGGTTTTACTTTGATGATGGTTCTAGATGTGGCATTAGGTTAATTCGTAGTATTCATCTTTACTATTATTTAAATTAAGCATAAGATAGAGATAAGAGGTGAAATAAATGCGAAAGATATTCATAGTTTTATTGATGTCTTTGTTTTTTATAAGCCCAGTTTATGCAGATAATCATGTAGTCAATGTCAGTTATGATGGAGAAGTAACAACAGCTTCTGGAACAGCACCATCACTTCCACTCAAGGCAAAGATTACTTTCTATGATGGGAGTGAGAAGGATTATAATATCGACTGGAATACATTTGATGAAAGCTTATATAAGACAAGAAATGCGAGTCAATTTACTGTCACAGGTTCAATTGCGGACTTACAAGTGACAACAAGTTGTATAGTGAATGTAGAAGCGGCTAAAATAACACATATCGATGAATTAGCCAATAAAACAGTGATTATAGGAGAAGCTCTCTCTTTACCTGCCACCGCTTCTGTGACATGGTCCAATGGGGATCAATCAAATGAAATCATACGCTGGGATAATTATGATGATAATGCCTTAAAATATGTACATACTTTTTCTTTAACTGGTCATATTTATGACCAGACGATTACACAGACAGTTCATGTAAAGTATGCATCTATTACAAGTGTGAGTGTTCCTGCAGTTGTTTCTACTACAGTGGGTGTAGAAGCAGAATTACCACAATATGCGACTGTTAGTTACTCTAATAAGACAAGTAAGAAGGTTAAGATTATTTGGGACAACCAGGTCTTTAATGAAGCGGGTAAGTATACAGTTTATGGGAAGTTATATAAGTCTACACATAAAGTCTCTATACGTGTAGAAGTAAAGAAAAATAAGGATACAACGATAGAAACACCAAAACAGGAAGAACCTGTAAAAAAGACTAAGAAAAAGAATAAGAAGGTTCAAAAAGAAGAGAAGTCATCTTTTTCTTATATGATCGCATTAGTTGTATTTTTAGCTATTTTATTTGGTTTTATCACATTTATTTCTTTTATTAAAAGAAAGATTAGAATTCAAGAGAATCGTTAAGGATTCTCTTTCTATTTTTGTTTATATAGTAAGCGCTTGCTGGAGGGTAGGATATGAATGAAATAAGGGGTGTTAGAAAAAAGAATGTGATAAAGATTATTCAATCATTAGTAAAACAGGGTGGTTGTACTAAGAATGAATTAGTATTCTATACAGGTTTATCTTTGTCTACGATTGATAGTCTTTTAGAAGAAATGTTGAAAAGTAATCTAGTGATTAAGGCAGGCTATAGAGAATCAACAGGTGGTAGACCAAGTATGTCTTATACAGTGAATGGAGAGTTTTCACAGACGTTATGTATTTATACATATAAGCATGATAAGACAATAACAGTTATAGGACGTCTTTATAATCTTTATAGTGAGATGATGGAAGAAAAGAGAAGAGATATACCTAAGTTAGATCATGATGCATTATGTTCTTTTATTGATGGAATGTTGAATGCTCAGGTGCATACAATATGTCTCTCTTTACCTGATTGTAATATAGATTTAAAGCACTATTATAAACAACGTGTACTTGTAAAGAATGATGTGTATATGGGGGCTATAGGCGCTTATATCAAGCATATGCAGTATGATTCTATCGTCTTATTGGATTCAAAAGTCAATTCACGTTTAGGAATAGTTATTAATGGACATCTTGTAGAAGGAAAGAGTTCTATTGCCGGGCAAATTCGTTATATGCCTTTGATAGAAAATAAGAATAGACGTTCTATGAAAGGCAGAAGCCAATTACTTGTCATAGAACTACAGAATATTATTGGTATGTTGAATCCCGAAGCCGTTGTGATATGTGCTCAAGCTATTGATCAACATTATGTAGAAGAAGAATTATTAAAGATCTTTAAGATGAATGATATGCCACATTTAATATATATTGATGACTTTATTGATGAAGTCATGTTAGGTATGGAGAGTATAAGCAAAGACAGTTTATTTGACAATCTATCAAGATAAAGTATGATGGTAGAAAGGGGTGAAATAGATGTCACAAACAGTATTAATTACAGGTGCTTCTAATGGAATAGGGAAAGCATGTGCACGTGTGTTTGCGAGAAAAGGATACGATCTTGTTCTTGTTGCACGTCATAGAGAAAAACTAGAAGCAGTAAAGAAAGAATTATCAGAATATGATGTACATATCAAAGTGGTTGCAATGGATCTTACAGGAGAAGATGCTGCTGTGGATTTATATAATAACTTAGTTCTTGATGATATAAGTATTGATATTCTAGTGAATAATGCAGGTTTTGGAGATCATGGAGCATTCCATGATGCATCATGGGAAAAACAGAAAAAGATGGTTTTATTGAATATAATGGCTTTAATGCAGATGACTTATGTATTTGGTCAGTCAATGAAACGTAGAAAGAAAGGCCGTATATTGAATGTGGCTTCTATTGCAGGACTTTGTGCAGGACCTTATATGTCTACCTATTATGCAACAAAAGCTTTTGTATTGTCTTTTAGTGAATCCATTGCGTATGAGTTAAAGAATTATAATGTAGAAGTATCATGTTTATGCCCTGGCCCTACTAAAACAGGATTTATGGATGTAGCTAACTTAGGGCAGTCTCCGATGTTTAAATTATTTAAACCACAGTCTGCAGAAGCAGTGGCTGAAATAGGTATTCAAGGTTTGTTTGATAATCGTTTAGTTCAGTTTACTGGTTTATCAGGACACTTATTAAATCTTGCAGCAAGACTCTTACCACGTTCATTTTTGAGTTCATGTACAGGATTTGTGAATGGAAAGAGAAAAGTATGATTGAACATCCATTAGAACCAATCATAGATGAACAATGTGAAGTATTGATACTAGGAAGTTTCCCTTCAGTGAAATCAAGGGAAATTTCTTTCTATTATGGACATCCACAAAATAGATTTTGGAAAATTATTGGTACTATCACAGAGACAAACTATGAAACAATAGAAGATAAGAAAAAGATGTTACTGGAACATCATATTGCGATATGGGATATCATCCACTCATGTACTATTACAGGAAGCAGTGATGCCTCTATTAAGGATGTCGTACCAAATGATATTAAGACATTAATACAAGGTACAAATATTAAAAGAATATATTGTAATGGAGGCACATCTTTAAAGCTATATAAGAAATATCAGGAAAAAGAAACAGGAATAAAAGCAATGGTATTAAGTTAAAGAAAACTAATACCATCGGGTAGTTAAGTTAAGGTGTC
>ERZ831634.2175-NODE-2175-length-17742-cov-5.365070_pt1 | contig 17742 bp, 18 predicted proteins | sample MGYA00519953_ERZ831634 | MGnify/ENA primary metagenome ERZ831634 (study PRJEB31850, sample SAMEA3708718) | human gut metagenome | biome: human gut; feature: human-associated habitat; material: faeces | place: China | collected 2014 ... | reverse complement strand
AAGACCCCCAAATATTTAGAGCGAAGGTCTGACCCCCACAAAAATTAAAGACCCTAATAAATCATAAGCTGTCATTGCACAGCTTTTTTTATTATTTTTTATTGACACCTATAAATAGGCATTCTCAAGCACTTACTCAATACATCTTTTGATGGATAGTACTACAATATAGTTGTCCAAGGAAGGGGATGTTGATATGATTTTATTTCTATTATTTTTAGTTTTACTTGTACTAGGCATTGTTTATTTCATTAAGTCAAAGAAAAACAATGAACCAAATGATAAGGCAAAAAAGACATTAATGGCTTCACTTGTTTTCTTTGTATTGTTTGTGATTCGCTGTGTATCAGTGGATGCATTCATGATGCTTGGCTTTATTTCTTTTGTGTTAGGCATTGGTTATTTTGCATATTGTCTATTCAAGAAGCAGCCTAAGAAAAAAGCGATCTGTATGATTCTTGCAGGTTTCTTTATCTTTGGATATGCGGGATGTATTAGTGATTCAGAACCAACAGAATCTTCACCTGAAGTATCTACAACAGAGAAAGTAGAGAAGACAAAAAAGGTGGAAAAAGTAGAAGTTGCTGATTTACGTAATACAGATGCACAGGCCTGGTGTGATCAAAATGGATTTAAATTGTCTAAAGAAGAAGATTTTTCTGATAATGTAGCAGAGGGCGGATTCATAAGTCAGTCACCAGCGGCAGGTACAAAATTAGAAAAGGGAAGTACTGTCACTGTTCACTACTCAAAGGGTAAAGAACCTACTATGGAAGATAAGAATGCTCTTGCGAAAGCAGAATCTTATTCGTCTATGATGCATATGTCTAAGGCAGCTATCTATGATCAGTTAACTTCGTCTTATGGGGAAGGTTTTCCAGCAGAAGCCGCTCAGTATGCAGTGGACCATTTAGTAGCAGACTATAAGGCGAACGCATTAGAAAAAGCTAAGAATTATCAGACAACTATGCATATGTCTCGTTCAGCTATCTATGATCAGTTGACTTCAAGCTATGGAGAAAAGTTCACTGCAGAAGAAGCACAATATGCAGTAGATAACCTACCTCAGTAATCGCAAAGTTGTATTTTTGAAAGAGTTGGAAAGAAGCATAAATAAATGCTTCTTTTTTTGAAAATACACAGGTATTCCATAAGTAATTAGTATAATGCTTACAGGTGATAAAGCATGAAGATACTTTTGTTAATTGTACTCTTGTTGACAAGTGGATGCTCAACACGTGCCAATTCAAATTATATAGCGCAGGAAGTACGCACATTCTATTCAGGATTATTAAATGGTGAAGATATTTCTATTACATGCATGGGCAAAGATAATAAAACAATTTTCTTTAAAGAGATGAATAAGAACCTTCATAAGAAGGAATATAAAGAGATTGATTCTTATGTCCTTAATAAACATTTAGATGTTGCTTATACGGCTAAGAAGGATAATAAGCTGATGCGTTGTTATCATGGTAGTTCTAAAGTATATGAGAAGCAGTATATGAATTACTTTTTTACTATTTCGGTTTTAGAGGCTGATTTGAGTAGTCCTCATGTAGAAACATCTTCTTTTACTTTTTCAGATAAACGCAAAGTATCTTTAAGTATAGAAGTAGGCAAGGATAATGAGCACTATTATGCGAGAATAATGGATAAGAAGAAAACAAGAACTTATAAAGAATTTAAATATAGTTTTGACTAGAAAGTCTAGAGTAATATCTAGGCTTTTTGTGTATAATATAAATAAGAGTGAAAGGAGAAAATAATGAATAGCGCTAAATTTTATAAAGTATCTTATGAACAGTTTCAAATGGGAATGGAAAAGGAAGATGTAAAGGACATCTATGATGCGATTAAGCTTCCACGTCGTGCAACTAAAGGATCTGCTGGATATGATTTTTATACACCTATTGATATACATCTAGAACCTGGAGAAACAGTCAAGATTCCTACAGGAATCCGCTGTGAAATGAATGAAAGATGGGTATTAATGATTTATCCAAGAAGTGGTTTAGGGTTTAAATATCGTCTACAGTTGAATAATACTGTAGGTGTTATTGATAGTGATTATTTTTATTCAGATAATGAAGGCCATATTTTTATTAAGATGACAAATGATTCAAATGAAGGAAAAGTTGTTGATGTTCAGGCTGGTCAAGGTATTGCCCAGGGAATCTTTGTGACATATGGTATTACTGAAGATGATGATGCGACTGAAACACGTAATGGTGGATTTGGTTCAACTACAAAATAATCTATGAAATATCAACTTATTCTTGCAGTTATGTTACTTCTTTCAGGATGTAGTGCACCTCCTAAAGAAGAAGTAAAGAAAAAAGAAACTTCGAGTGTTTCTTTTGTTGCAGTAGGAGATAATCTTTATCATCAATGTATGCTTGATGAAGCCAAGACTTCTAGTGGTTATGACTTTACAGGCTATTATAAAAATATTAAGAAGTATATTCAGGCAGATTATAGTTTTGTGAATCAGGAAACGATATTAGGTGGTGGGGAACCTTCTGGTTATCCTCTCTTTAATGCACCTGATAGTGTTGCAGGTGATTTACAGAAGGTAGGATTTAATGTAGTGAATGGAGCCACTAATCACGCTTATGATCAAGGGGCATCAGGTATATTGCATTCTATCCAGATATTTAATAAGTATCCTCGTATTACTTATCTAGGACTTTATGAGAATGAAGAAGAAAAACAGAATATCAAGATAGTAGAAAAGAAAGGCATTAAGATTGCGTTTGTATCTTTTAATCAATATGTGAATGGTGTGACTTATCAGAAAAAGTTACCTTATATGATTAACTTTCATGAATCCACTATGATGGAGAATATGAAGAAAGCAAGAGAGAATGCTGATATTGTGATTGTGTCATGTCATTGGGGTATTGAATATGATCAGTATCCTAATACATTCCAGAAGAATATGGCTAAGCAGCTTGCTGATGCAGGTGCAGATGTGATTATTGGAACACATTCACATACATTACAGGATGTAGAATATATTCAAAGAGAGGATGGCAAGCGTACATTAGTTGCTTATAGTTTAGGTAATTTTGTGAGTGGCATGTTGGAAGAATCATGTCAATTAGAAGGTATGCTTTCTTTTGATATAGAGAAGAAGAAAATCAAGAACGTTGTTTTTACACCACTTGTAAATTACTATACTTTAACAGGTAAAAGAGAAAGACATGATTTTTCTGTCTACCGTTTAAAGGATTATACAAACAAGCTGGTGGAGAAACATGGTTTTCCTAATCTGACTATTCCTCATATGAAAGAAGAAGTAAAACAGAAAGTAAAGAATATCAAAATTGATATGTAAGGCAGTCTTTGACTGCCTTTTGAGGTATATTTATGAAGGATTATAGACGTTATCACTATGATGAGAGTAAACTCATTGATTATGGATTTAAGAAACAAGAATACAATTATATATATAAGAAAGACATACTAGATGGTGATTTCAGGATTGAAGTAATAATAAATGATATATTAGAGGCTAAGGTTTATGATTCTGATACAGATGAAGAGTATACAAATATTCATCTGGTAGGTAAGCAGGGAAAGTTTGTACAAAAGGTGAGACAGGCATATGAAGGATGTATTGAGGATATTTTAAATCATTGTTTTGTATATGATTATTTTATTTTTCCTCAATCTAAACGTCTTATGCATCTTATTGAAGAAAAGTATCATGTTTTTCCTGATCATCCTTTTACTAGTGATGATTCATTTGTGTTTAGAAATAATGATAAGTGGTTTGGGCTTATTATGCATACAGATTATTCTAAGTTTCTAGATGAACAGGGAGAAGTAGAATGTCTGAATATTAAGGTTCCTATAGATACAGTTGATTATCCTTCTATCTATCCTGCCTTTCATATGAATAAGAAACATTGGATTAGTATACTATTAGATGAAACATTGAGTGATGAAGATATCATGTCTCTTATTGATCAAAGCTATCAGACTACTGTGGTATGTGAAGATTGGGTTATTCCTGCTTCTCCTAAGCGTTTTGATTTAATTCAGGCATTTGATCAAAGTGATTATATAAGATGGCATCAGAAAGGGAATATTCATCAAGATGCAATTGTATATATCTATTATGGTGCACCTTACTCTGCGATTATGTATAAGTGTCAGGTCATAGAGAGTGATGAAACAAGTATGCTTCTTAAACGTCTAAAAACATATGACCCTTCTCTTTATCCGTTAGAAGTGCTTAAGAAATATCAATTAAGAGCTATAAGAAGTGCTAGGCATATTCCTAAAGAATTAAAGGAGTATATAGGAAATACCGATAAATAAGTGAATTGTCTAGTAAATGTGATATAATAGGCGAAGGAGGACTTTGGGAATGAAGGTAGAATATTATAAAGAATACAGTCCATGTCTTAAAAGAGATATGGAGTTTAAGGTGTATGGACATGCAGGAACACCTATACTTGTATTTCCATCACAGAATGGTAGATTTTTTGATTTTGAAAACAATGGTATGGTTGCAACAGTAGAAGGCCTCATTGATAATGGGAATATACAATTATTCTGTTGTGATAGTATTGATTTAGAAACATGGAGTGAGGAAGGTGGACATGATGTTGACTATCGTTCTTACATGCTAGAACAGTATTATCATTATATTGTAGATGAATTAGTACCAAGAATTATTGATATTAATGCGATGTGTGGTACACATGCAAATGGTATTTATACTACAGGATGTTCATTAGGTGCAACGCATGCAGCGAATTTTTTATTTAGAAGACCGGATATCTTTAGTGGATGTATCGCGTTAAGTGGTTATTATGATAGTGATCTATTCTTCCATGATTATGTGGATGATAATATTTATCGTAATAGTCCTATCAAGTATATTGAAGGTATGAGTTATGATCATCCATATGTAGAAATGTATAGAAAACGTCGTATTGTATTATGTTGTGGTCAAGGTGCTTGGGAAGATGAAATGGTTCGTTCTGCTAGTAGAATGAAAGAACTATTAGAATATAAGAATATTCCAGCATGGATTGATTTCTGGGGATATGATGTAAACCATGACTGGGATTGGTGGAGAGTTCAGTTCCCATATTTCGTAAAGAGAGTTGTCTAGGAGGAAGAATAGATGAATGTTGTATTTATATCACCACATTTTCCAGAATATTATCATAATTTCTGTTCACGTTTAAAAGATCGTGGTGTGAATGTATTAGGTGTTGGGGACTGCCCATATGAAATGATCAGTGATGAGACAAAGAATTCATTGACTGAATATTACTATGTAGGTTCATTAGAGAACTATGATGAAGTATATCGTGCATGTGCTTATTTCTCTAGTCAATATGGTAAGATTGATTGGATTGAATCTGAAAATGAATACTGGCTAGAATTAGAAGCAACTTTAAGAAGAGACTTCAATGTGACTACTGGACCACAGATTCAGGATATGCGCTGGATGAAGTATAAATCAGCTATGAAAGAAGTTTATAAGAGTGCTGGTTTAAAAGTAGCGGAGTATATTAAGTTAGATACACTAGATGAAGCTTTAGAGTTTACTAAAAAGAATGGTTATCCAGTGATTGTAAAGCCTGATAATGGTGTAGGCGCAACGCATACTTATAAGTTAAAGAATGATGAAGAATTAAAGGATTTCTATAATCATAAACAGGATTATATTGATTATATTCTAGAAGATTTTGTGCCAGGTGATGTTGTAACATTCGAAGGTGTGACTGATAAAGATAAGAATATCTTATTCTCTACAAGTCATTTTATGGATACTTCTATTATGGATACAGTAAATGATGCATCTGATATTTATTTCCATTCTGAACCAGTAGAAGGTAAGCCTATTTATGAAATTGGTGAAAAGGTAGTTAAGGCATTTGATACAAGAAGCCGTTTCTTCCACTTTGAATTCATTAAGTTATCTGAAGATAAACCGGGATTAGGTAGAAAAGGTGATTTAGTTCCTCTAGAAGTGAATATGAGAGCACCAGGTGCTTTTATTCCTGATATGATGAATTATGCTTATGATGTAGATACATATACTATCTGGGCAGATATGATGATCTATAATACATGTTTCTATGAAATTGAAAGAAAGTATTATGTAGGTTATGTAGGAAGACGTCTTGGTATTGATTATGAATTATCTGATGCAGAAGTGGCAGACAAGTATAGAGAATATATCAAGATTGAAGCAGATATTCCTCAGGTTCTTGCACAGGCTGAAGGTAACCATATCTTTATCTTCCGTGCTAAGACTAAGGCAAAGTTAAATGAAATTACTAAAGCAATTATTGCGCATAAGAAGAAAAAGGCTGCACCTAAGAAAGCAGTAAAGAAGACAGTGAAAGCTGTGACTAAAAAGGTAGAAGAAGTTAAAGATCCTGTAAAGGAAGCAGTGAAGGAACCAGTAAAGAAGACTGTAAAAGCTGTAGCTAAGAAGATTGAGGAAGTTAAGGAACCTGTAAAAACAGTTGTAGAAGAAACCGTTAAGACAGTAGAAAAGAAAAAAGAACCAGTTAAGGAAACAGTGAAAGCTGTAACTAAGAAGGTTGAAGAACCTGTCAAAGCAGTTGTGGAAACTAAGAAAGAAGAAGTAAAAGCAGCTGTAGAAGAGAAGAAAGAAGAACTAAAAGAAGTAGTTAAAAAATCTCCTCGTGCTAGAAAAGCTGTTAAGAAACCTAGACATAAAGCTAAAAAGCGTTAATTAAGAAACTGATTAGAAACAATTTTGTTTCTAATCAGTTTTTCTGTATATACAATGTGTTGACTGTTAATTGAGTGATGTTTATAATAGTTGAGAAGGAGTTTATGAACTATGAAAAAAACAACACTAACAGTGGCTACAGCACCAAAAACAAGCACTTTTCAGATGCGTATTAATCCAGAAATCAAAGCACAGGTAGAAGGAATCTATGCACAGTGTGGTATGACACTTACTGATGCTATTAATACATTTATTCAGCAGTCTATTAATGTAGAAGGAATGCCTTTCTTAGTAACATCAAATAGTAGACAGGCATTAAGAGAACAAGCTATCTCTCAGTTAATGATTGAATTAGATAAAGGTGAAAAAGCACCTGCAGATGAAAGTATTTCTGAAGAAGATATCTTAAAAGAATTTGGAATTGAACTATGAATCTAAGATATACAAGACAAGCACGTGCTGATTTAAGAAACCCTATGCGTTTGAATCCAAAGATTGTAAAACTATGTGCTGTATTAAAAACACACCCCGAAATAGGTGGTCAGCTATCTAATAGAACTGGATGGACAACGGATCTTTATTATGTCATTGCAGGAAAATATAGTATTTTCTATAAATATGATCATGATACAGTGACAATCATCCGTATTCTAACGAATGAAGAAAAATATATGAATGTCATCTTTGGTGATAAGTAAAAAAGGATTGGGGCTCAATCCTTTTTTAGTGCTTCTTCCATTGTTTCTTCACCAAGAAGATTATCAGATACCTTGATCTTATAGACAGAACTCAAGATACATTTATTATATATGTCTGGTAGTTCTGAATCTAAATGATTTGTCTTAAGGACACGCTCAAATACAGCACAATACATATTATAGAATTCAGATAATTCTTTCTGACTCTGCTGTAATTGAATAAGCTTAGAAATCTCATCTAATGAAAAGACAGATTTTAATAAACAGATTAATGTGAAATAAGCAATCTGTTCTCTTTCATACTTCTTCTTTATAGGTGCTTTCACAAGCTTATGTTTGACATAGTTATTGATCATTGTTTTTGTGATAATAGCGTCATTGTCATTTTTTAAGAAAGACAAACTCTTTTCTATAATGGATACAACTTGATCTATATAGAGTGGAAAATCTGGTATCTCTTCCCATCTGGAAATATGGATATTATCGTAATTCATTTTCATCACCTATTTAAAAACTATCATTTATTGTATTTATTGTCAAATCATCTAGATAACAAAACAAACTGTATATATTTTTTCTTATCTGTTATAATTTGGTGGGTGATGAAAATGAAAAATAAATTTAGTTTAAGATCAATGATAGTCGTTATTGTGTTAGTTATTGTTGTATTTATGGGTGGTATGTACTTTGGAGGACGTAGTACACCAGCTAAAGAAGAAATTACTTCAACAGCTTTAACACAGAAAATAAGAGATATTAATGAATTAGCTGTTTCTGAATATGATTATACAAAAGTAGGGAAGTTCTCTAATTCATTAAAGTTTAATGGCTGGACTGTTCCTTTAACACAAAAGTCTTTCTTAATTACTTATGAAGGTAAGATAAAAGCAGGTGTGGATCTCTCTGATGTACAGGTAGAAAAAACAGATAATAAGATTGTTGTGAAAACATCTGCAGTAAAGATCTTATCTAATGAAATTGATGAGAATTCTATTAAGGTTTATGATGAAACTAAGAATATCTTTAATCAGATTTCTATTACAGACTACAAGACTTTCGCAAAGGAACAGAAGAAGAAAGTAGAAAAAGAAGCAATTAAGAATAAACTCATAGAAAAGACTGAAACAAAAGTGAAGAAAAACATTAAAGACCTTATTTATATGACTGTAGATCAAGATAAGTATGAAGTAGAGGTAGAAGTAAGTGAATAAGTTAGAAGTATGCTGTGGCAGCTATGAGGATGCAATAAATGCATATCATGGCGGAGCCAAAAGAATTGAATTAAATAGCGCATTAGCATTAGGTGGATTAACACCTACAATTGCATCACTAGAACTTGTAAAGAATAATACAGATTTAGAAGTTATATGTATGGTGAGACCTAGAGGTGCAGGATTTGTATATAATGAATTACAATCTGAACAGATGATTATCGAAGCAGAAGAATTATTAGAACATGGGGCTGATGGTATTGCCTTTGGGTTCTTAGATCCTGATGGTAAAATCAATAGCGCACGTACAAGCGAAATGGTTTCTATTATTCATAGTTATGGAAAGACTGCAGTATTCCATAGAGCCTTTGATGTATGTGATGATCTAGATGCAACGATTCATAGATTAATTGAATTAGGTGTGGATAGAGTACTTACAAGTGGTATGAAGTCAACTGTTAGTGAAGGCGTTCAGGTTATTAAGGAATTACAGGAGAAGTATGGCAATCAAATAGAAATATTAGCAGGTTCTGGTATTAATGAAACAAATGTCGTAGATATTATTCACTATACAGGCATTCATCAGGTTCATTCTTCATGTAAGAGCTGGAGAGCAGATCCTACTACAGCCAATGATCATGTATCATTTAGCTATAATGGTATTAATTATGATTATGTAGATAAAGAGAAAGTGAAGAGAATGGTTTCACTTGTAGAGGAGGCTTAGTTATGCAGCAGTATTGTGAAATTGCGACACCTAAAGGTGTTATGAGAGGATTCTTTCATGTGCCACATAGAAAAGAATTCCCCGTATTATTAATATTCCATGGTTTTACAGGACAATGTACAGGAACTAAGTTCTCTTATGTTTCTTTATCACGTCTATTAGAAGCACAGGGTGTTGGTACTTTAAGAATGGATTTTCTAGGCAGTGGTGAATCAGACCTTACCTTTAAAGAAATGACATTTGATGATGAATTATCATGTGCACGTATTCTATTAGAAGAATTAAAGAAGATGCCCCAAGTCACTGATATCTATGTCTTAGGACATTCTATGGGTGGTGCGATTGCGAGTGAACTTGCAAAACTTTATCCTGAAGATATTAAGAAGCTTGTCCTATGGGCTCCAGCCTTCAGTTTACCAGATTCCTTAGACTATCTTACAGGAACAGTTAAAGAAGCACCTGTCTATGATCATAGTGGATTTGAAATCAGCAATGAATTCGTGAAGGATATGCTTCAAAGAGATTTCTATAAGAACTTAGATATATATAAGAATGATTTATTAGTCATTCATGGAACTGAAGATAAAACAGTACCTTATGAAATAAGTGAAAGATATACAAAGCTATTTGGTGATCAGATGATCTTCCATCCAGTTGTTGGTGCATCTCATAATTATGATAATGCGGATCATATTCACGAAGTTCTTTCTACAACTTATAAATTCTTAACAGATCAGGCTATGTAAGCCTGTTCTTTTTTTGAAAAAGAGTTGAGTTAATCACTATTTTATAAATTTTCTTGTCTTGAAAACTATTCTTTATTGAAATGAAGACGAACTATGATATAATCTAAAAATTGAAAGAGGTGCGATTATGAATATTAGAAATATAGCGATTATTGCTCACGTTGACCATGGTAAAACAACATTGGTTGACCAGCTTATTAAGAAATCAGGAACACTTGAAGCACACGAAGAACTAGCTGAACGTGCTATGGATAGTAATGCTTTAGAAAGAGAACGTGGTATTACTATCTTAGCAAAGAATACAGCTATTCATTATAAAGACTATAAGATCAACATCATGGATACACCAGGCCATGCTGACTTTGGTGGAGAAGTAGAACGTATCATGCACATGGTGGATGGTGTTTTACTTGTTGTTGATGCTTATGAAGGTACAATGCCTCAGACTCGTTTCGTATTAAAGAAGGCATTAGCTGCTCATGTTAAACCTATCGTAGTTATCAACAAGGTTGACCGTCCAGTTGTCAGAATTCAGGAAGTTATGGATGAAGTTCTTGAATTATTTATGGAATTAGGTGCTGATGATAATCAGCTTGATTTCCCAACTGTTTTCGTTTCAGCATTAAATGGTACAAGCTCATTAGATCCTGATATTAGTACTCAGGTTCCTAATATGGACTGTTTATTCGATATGATTATCAATGAAATTCCTGAACCAGCAGTAGATGTTGAAGGTGGTTTACAGTTACAGCCAGCTTTATTAGACTACAATGATTATGTAGGAAGAATTGGTATTGGTAGAATCCAGAGAGGTTCAATTAAAGTCAATGAAAATGTTGTATGTTTAAGAGCTGATGGTTCTAAGACACAGTTCCGTGTACAGAAGTTATTCAGTTATTTAGGTATGCATAGATTTGAAGTAGAAGAAGCAAGTGCGGGTGATATCGTAGCTGTTGCAGGTTTAGCTGACATTGGTGTTGGTGAAACAATCTGTGAACCAAGCTGTGAAGAAGCATTACCATTACTTCATGTAGATGAACCAACTATCCAGATGATTTTTGGTACAAACACATCACCATTTGCTGGTCAGGATGGTAAGTTTGTCACTGCATCTAAGATTGAAGAACGTTTATTCAAGGAAACAAACAAGGATGTATCTTTAAAGGTAGATCGTATCCAGAATAAAGAAGAATGGATGGTAAGTGGTCGTGGTGAATTACACTTATCTATCTTAATTGAAACAATGAGAAGAGAAGGATATGAATTACAGGTATCTAGACCTCATGTTATCTTAAAGGAAATTGATGGTGTTACTTGTGAACCATATGAAGATGTGGAAATCGAAGCACCAGATGATTGTATTGGTTCAGTTATTGAATCATTAGGTTTAAGAAGAGGAATCATGGAAAACATGGATTCTATGGATGGTATGACTAAGGTTCATTACATTGTACCTTCTAGAGGATTAATTGGTTTCATGACTAACTTCTTAACAATGACAAGAGGTTATGGTATTATCAACCACTCATTCTTAGAATATCGCCCATTAGAAGGTGAATCAGTAGGTGAAAGACAGTTAGGTGTTCTTATTTCTATTGAAACAGGACAGACTACTGCTTATGCACTTGGTGGTGTAGAAAGCCGTGGTGTAATGTTTGTTGGTCCTGGTGTAGAAGTATACGAAGGTATGATTGTTGGGGAACATGCAAAGGACAATGACTTAGTAGTAAACGTTACTAAGGGTAAACAGCAGACAAATACACGTTCATCTACAAAAGATACAACAGTTGTATTAAAGAGACCTAGACACTTCAACCTAGAAGCTTGTCTTGACTATATTAATGAAGATGAATTAGTAGAAGTCACTCCAAACAACATCCGTTTAAGAAAGAAATATCTTTCTGAACTTGATCGTAAGAGAGCTTATAGAGCTAAAAATTCAGCATCAGAATAAGGGGAGTAATGAGAATTACTCTCTCTTTTTTTAAGGAGCATGTTATGAAGATAAAAGAACTCACAACGATTGGTTTTAAACCAACCCCTAGGAAAGACTATTATTACTATATTCAGGATCATTTCTATCTTTTACTACAGGTATTACCTCATCATAAAATCGCTTTATTACTAACAACAGAAGATACAAAAACACAAAGAGATATATTAGAACAGTTCTTTATTAAAAGAGATGCAGTAGAGCGTATATATTCTAATGAAGAAGGTGCAGGACTTGTTCTTTCTTCTTCTATAAAAAAAGAAGAGTTAAAAGAGATTGTCTTAAAACTCAAGGAAGAAATCAATCAGTCACCACAATGTCATCACTGTCATCATAGTATTCCATTAAATGTATATTTATTAGATGATGAAATAGATATATTGTGTTCTGATTGCTTTGAAAAACATGAACGTATTACTAAACATACGGCTTCACCATTAGGAATACTTGGGGCTATTATTGGTGCAGTCATTGGTGGAATCATCTGGGCTTTTGGATATAATCTAGGTTACATAATCTGTTTAGATGCGATATTACTTTCATTTCTTAGCTTTATTGGTTATAAGAAGCTAGGACACTATATTGATCAAAAGGCAAAGATTCTAATACCTCTTATAGATCTCCTTGTTTTACTATTTGCACAATATGCATCATGTGCTTTCTCAGTTCAAGCTGCTTTTAAACGCATTGGTGCTTCTAGTGTTTCCTTTATTCAGGCACTTGTTGTCGTACCAGGGATGATGTTTGATTCAAGTCTTATGGGATTATTACTTGTTTATTTATTTTATGGTCTCATTTTAATGATTATTACTTTGGTTATTTTGTTTATATATGATAAGCGTAAATACAGTTATTATTTTAAGTATGAGTGTATAAATGGTGAAAATAGTTGATGTTTTCAAGAAAAAATAGTTGATTGTAAAAAGAAAAGTGATATATTAAAAGTGGTTTTTATCATATTAGGAAATGGAGGACCCAGGCATGAAGACAAAAATTGAAGTACAGTTCATGAATAAAGATGTTAATGTAACTGATATCGAAAAATTAGTTAAAGAAGATATCAAGGAAAAGGGAATCAAGCTTAACACTCTTGAAACTTTAGAAGTTTACTATAAACCTGAAGATAGCGCAGTATATTATGTAGCGACTACTAAAGATAAAAAGGTTTATGGTGTAAACAACGATCCATTACATATTTAATGTAAAAGAGGCCTTTATAAGGCCTTTTTTGTTGTATAGTGGACTACCTCGACTTAATACTCTGTATTTTGAAGTTAAGAAGACAATCTAAAAGCCTGATTACGGTATTATGTGTCTTATTCTATTCTGGTAGGTTAGCTGTTGTATTCTTGAGTTTCCTATGGAATGTAAATTATCGTTTTTTAAAGATTATAAAGTGAGAGGGTATCTCTCATTTTTTTTACGTAAAGAATTATGTTATAATGATTGTGTATAAAAAGGAGGCAGAGTATGAAAAAGGTAATAGGGATCCTCACTGCTGCTTTAATATTAAGTGGCTGTGGATCATCATCCGATAATCATGATGTTAAAAAGAGTTCTTTCATGAAAGAAGGAAAGAATAGTTTATATGCTCTTTATAATACAAAAGGGCAGCGTTATACCAAAGATATGTATAAGGCATATACGCCTTTTGAAGGCGGTTATTTAGTGACTGATGCAAATGATCAGACTGGTTATATTTCTAATACAGGTAAGACTATTGTAAAACCAGGACGTTATACAAGTTTAAAGACACAGGGTAATATGCTTGTAGGTGAAACTCAGCCACAGACTAGACTTTATTTAAGTGCATCTTCTCTAGAGATGACAGAAAATACTTTGACACAGGTATTTGCGAATGATGCAGTTGTCTGGTCTACAAATGATAATGATGTGATTGATATTAATCAGGAAGGCTATGTTTATGCAAAACATGCAGGTACTGCAGTACTTACTGCAACTAAAGATAATGCATCTGTGACTTGTGTGATTAAGGTAGCAGCGTTACATCCATATTTTGATCATGAATCTTTAGATGTTTATACATCAGAACCAGCTACATTAACAGTAAATGACTATGGGGCTCGTACTATTGAATGGAAGTCTAAGGATCCTAAGATTGCGACAGTAGAAAATGGTGTGATTCAGGGATTAAAACCTGGTACAACAACTATTAGCGCAAAGGTTGGCGATGATACTTTAAAGTGTAAGGTAAAAGTAAAACGTAAGAAGTTAAAGATCTCTCAAAATGAAGCAACACTTTATACAGGTGAAGAAGGTCAGTATGGTATTGAAAATGCATATCCTGATATTAAGTGGGAAACAAGTAATGCGAATGTAGTGACTGTTGCAGATGGACATATCTGGGCTATTAATCCAGGTAAAGCAACTATCAAGGCAACAAGTAATGGTCAGACAGTGAAATCTAAGGTTACTGTAAAGAAGAGAGTGCCAAGACTAGATCAGACTAAGGTGACTCTTTTAACTGATCAGAAGGTTGTTTTAAATATTTTAGATAAGGCCAATCCAGAAGATGCTGTACAGTGGAGCTCTAATAAGAAAAAGATTGCTTCGGTCAATGAATTTGGTGAAGTCACAGGTCTTAAGAAGGGTAAAGCGGTCATTACTGCAAAGATTGGTAAGAAGAAATATAAAGCAACAGTGACTGTTAAGAAGAGACAGATTAAGATCAATCCTGCCAAGACAACTATTGAAAAGGATCAGCATATCTTCTTACAGCTATTAAATAAGAAGGATGAAGATCAGGCAGTATGGACTACAAGTAATGATAAGGTTGTTATTGTAGCACAGAGTGGGGAGATTGCAGGGGTTAAACCTGGTAAGGCTACTATTACTGTTCAGGCAGGTAATCAAAAAGCTAAGGCAGAAATTACTGTAAAGGCTAAACCTCTTTCTTTAAGTGAAACAAAGATTGAGATGGATGAAGGATCAGATGAAGCTCTTTCTATTAATAACTACGAAAATCAGAAGGTAGAATGGACAAGTTCTGATGAAAGTATCGCTACTGTAGAAAATGGTATCATCCATGCGAAAAAAGAAGGAAAAGTGACTATTACTGCCACAATTGATAAGAAAGACTATACATGTGATGTGACAGTTCATAAGCTTATTAAAGTTATTGATCAAAAAGAAATGACTGTTATTAAAGGTAGTCAGGGACAGTTAACAATCACAAATGTGGATCCTGAAAAGATTAAATGGGATTCAAGTGATTATGATATTGCGACTGTTGCGAATGGTACTGTTTATGGTATGAAGACAGGTAAAGCGACTATTACAGGTAAAGTAGGTAAGAAGACTTATACATGTAAAGTAACAGTAGTAAGAAATCCAGATACAGAAACAAAAACAAAAGCTGCGGATGTATCACTTGGTGGTATTGAAGTATTAAATACAAAGGGTAAGGTACTTTATAAATCATCTACTAAGAGTGGTTTATTAAAGACTGATTTACCTGTTATCGTAAAGGGTAAGACTTATAAGGTAGTGAATAACGATAAGACTCTATATGTTGGTAAGAAGAAGGTTTATTATGCATCTAGTTATGAAGATGCTTCTATTGTAGCTTTCAATGATTCTATTAATATTTATTTAAAGAATGGTAAGAAGACTTCTATTAAGGAAGTAGGTAACTATTCTATTCTTGCATCACGTAAGAATCAGGCTATTTTATATGATGCAGATAACCAGAATACACTTGGTGTTATTGGTACTAAGGTCTATTCAAATGATTATGCGTTAACAGGTGCAGAGATTACAAATAAAAACAATGTTGTATTAACTGCAGGAGATGTAGTTAGTCTTTATAAAGATGGAAAGATTATTCCTACAAATTCTAACTATAAAGACAATACACAATTCATTTCTAGAAATAAGAAGATTGCATATGGACCTCATACAGTCTATAACGGTAAGAAGACATCTGAATTAAAGGGTGTACAGGTTTATCCTTATGCTTATGAATTAACAGTATCTCGTTATCCAGGATTTGTGAAGGGTAAAGGTTATGCTTATTATGACTTCAATGGTAAGAAAGTGAGTCCTTATTATCAGGAAGCAAATCAGTATGATGAAAATAAGTGTGCAATTGTACAGCTTAAGAATAATAAGTATGAATTGATTAATGCGGAAGGTGAAAATGTATTAAAAGAATCATATCCTCGTTTAGAATTCATAGGCAATTCATATTATGCAGCCTATAATAAGAACGGCCAATTTAAGGTTTATGACTGTAATGGAAAAGAAGCTCTATCAGATATTTATACAAAGATTCCTGAAACAGCTGCAATAGTCTTTGATGGACATCCATATCTTGCATTAGAAAAGAATGGACGTTCTTATATCTATGATGTGGATAATGGTATGAAGGAAATTTATTCTATTGAAAAAGAAATAGTTCTTCATGAAGAAGGTTATTTCACAATTGGAGATAAATACTATACTCTTACAGGTCAGAAGATCAAATAAGGGGGAATTCTATGGCAATTTTACTTGCAACTTTATTGGTGTTTGTTGGATTAATGTTGACATTCCAGCTGATCTATTTTGAAATCAGCCGTAAGCGTGCATTAAGAGTGAATAACTTAGTATGGTTTGAACAGTTCGATCGTCCTTTCAACTATACAGGAACAGCAAGCATGGTTGTATTATGTATTATCTGTTTTATGTTTGGTGGTACTGAAGCAGCATTTATGTCAGCACAGTGGTTCTTAGAACTCATTATCTTTGTGGCATGTGGTGTTATTGCGGACGCTATCGTACAATTTATTATTATCAAGTATGGTAAGTTCAGATGTCGCCAGCAGATTAAATCTGCAACAACTTTAATGAAAGAAATTGAAGATTTAAAGCGTGGAGATGAAGATGACTATGGTTATGAAGTCTCTACACCACTTTATGATGAAGTTTCTATCACTAAGAGTTATGTACATCCAGAAGATCATCTAGCTTTTATGACAGTGGATAAAGGACAGTTTGTAAAGGATTATAAAGACTATCCAGCTGCTACATTTGATATTGAACCTTATAGTGAAACAAGCGAAGTAGAAGCAACTTTAGAAGGATTACCTGTAAAAGCAACAAAACTTACAGAATCTAACCTACTTCCATTTAAGGATGAACGTATTGATGTATTAATGGATCAGTTCTCTAACTATGATAAGAATGAAGTATTACGTGTACTTAAACCAAATGGTACTTTTATTGTTAATCAGAATGGTAGTGATAACCTTCATGAATTCTTATCTATGTATATGCCTTTCAAGATGAGAGGTGTCTGGGATATGAATAGCTGTGTTATGACTCTTGCGGACGCAGGATTTGAAGTCGTAGAAACAAAAGAAGACAGAGGATACATTCGTTTCCATAATCTTCGTCAGATACAGACATATTTCCATAAAGTGGCTCCAGAAGTCGCTGAAAATGTAGCACAGTATAAAAGTTTCTATATGCATGCATTAGATCAGATTAAACAGAATACATATTTCCAGTTGACAACATATCGTTTCTTAGTTGTCGCAAAGAAGAATTTCTAATAGGCTTTCTTAATTGAAAGCCTTTTTCAAGTGTGCCGGGCATGGCACTGATTCAGTCGGAGATAGTCCGACCACAGGT
>ERZ831634.2145-NODE-2145-length-17936-cov-3.513506_pt1 | contig 17936 bp, 22 predicted proteins | sample MGYA00519953_ERZ831634 | MGnify/ENA primary metagenome ERZ831634 (study PRJEB31850, sample SAMEA3708718) | human gut metagenome | biome: human gut; feature: human-associated habitat; material: faeces | place: China | collected 2014 ... | reverse complement strand
ATTGCAAATAAAATCATGCAACATTCTGGCTATGGTGAAGAGGCTGTTGACACAGCAAAAAAGTAAAACAGCTCTTTAAAGAAGGAGATTCCGATACGGTGGCAGCATTTTGGTGTTTCAGAAGACTTCATTGGAAGCCTTCTGAATATCTAAATTTACCAATTTCAGAAAAAGCCTGTGTGCTGGCATTTATTGAAATCGCCGCTAAACAAGATGCTGAATTACAAAAGAAAACGAAAACATAAAAGATAGCGAGGTTAGCCTATGGAAGTCAGGAATACATTATATTTAAACGATCAAATGTCCCCTGTGCTAAATAAGGTTTTAGCCTCGCTTCGTCTTACTTTAACGGCATTAAATCAAACGCCGGGCGAAGCGAGTCTATTTAAAGCAGCTTCGCGGGATATATCAAAAGCTAATGCTTTACTTAAAGATTTTAATTCTGATGTTAATCGTTCTCAGAATTTAATTAAGGGGCTTGGCTTTAAAGATGAAAATCCTATTGGAAACGTATTTTCAAATGCAATGAATCCTTTAACAGAATTATTAGCTGGTGTGTATTTGTTGAAAAGTACCATTTCAGAAATTGGACGTGTAACAGATATAGGCGATGCCTTAATGTTAAATGCAGCGAGATTAAATATTATTAATGATGGTTTAAGAACACAAGATCAACTATCCAGAGATATTTATGATTCTGCACAAAGATCAAGAGCTGACTATTTAGCTACAAGCCGAGTTATTGGTCGTATGGGTATTCTTGCAGGACACGCTTTTGCAAATAACAATGAATTAATAGCTTTTACTGAGTTAGTAAATAAGGCTTTCCTTGTTGGTGGTAGTACACCACAAGAACAAAAAGCGGCCATGTATCAGCTCACACAAGCTATGGCCTCTGGAAGATTGCAAGGCGATGAAATGCGTACTATTCGCGAATCTGCTCCTTTAATTAAAAAAGCTATACAAAATTATATGGGACTTGATGATGCAGCTTTTAAAGAAGCACAAAAAAATGGGGAAATAACCGCTGAAGTAATTAAGAATGCAGTTTTTCAAAAAGCTACAGAAATTGAAAATAAATTTAATGAACTTCCTATAACATTCGGTCAAGCTATGACGATGGCTGGAAATAGTCTGCTAATTGGTATGGATGAAGTATTTACAGGCATTAGTACCAGTGGCGTAGGAATGATTCAAACACTTGTAGAAAATTTTGATATATTAGCTGGAATTTTAGGCTACATTGCAGGCGTTTCTCTTGTTATATTAGTTCGTAATATTGCAGCAGCGCTTCCTGGAGCCGCTGCGTTGGCATTAAGTTTTATTGCTATGAATTGGCAAGTATTGCTCGTAGTAGCCGCCGTCGGAATGTTAATGAAATTATTTTTAGCTTTTCCGGAAGCTTTTGGAGTTATTATGGGTGGTATTAATGCAATGAAAACAGCCTTTATGAATTTAGTAAAAATGGTTGCCGATTATTTTATCTTACTATTTAATAACATAATTCTTCGAGGAATGAATTTTGTTTTAGATAAATTAGGTAAAGAAAAAATTGGTTATGTAAGTATGTTTGCGATGGAAGATGTAGGAGCTAGTTATAAATCAGGTTATGATTGGGGAACTAATTTTGCTAAAGATACTAACACTAAAATAGACAGTTTTTTAAATACCATGAAAAATACATTTAATCCAAATGGTGTTGGAGCTACTGGTGGAGTTAAAGCTAAACCTATTACGGATCTTGATACTGTTGGAGAAGTAAAAAATGTTAAAGGTGGTAAAATTAGTCTTGATGAAGATAGTATTAAGTGGATCAAAGAATCTCAGGCAATAGAATTTGTGAATAGGTATACTACAATGCGTCCAATTATGAGAGTTGTGTTTGGAGATGTGCATCAAAATGCAGATGTAGGACAAATTGCAGATGATTTGGCGGATATGTTTGAAAATGCCTATAATTTAAGTGTTGGAGAGGAGTAGGATAAAATGGTTGCACAATCCGGAAAAATAAGTGATACTACCACACTTCTTGAGAGCCTTTCTCCAAATTCGGATTCTATAAGTAGGGCTAGAGGCGATGTAAAGATATTTATTGTGTATAAAGGAGATACAGTGCAAATTCCTGTAAATCCTTCAGACTTAAAAATCGCTACTCCAGGAAATAACAAAACATACCCTATTGTATCATTAGGAGAAATAAATGTTTTAAAAAATCCTAAATTAAGCACGATTGGATTTAGTTGTTTTTTTCCAACAATAGAAACACAGAATTATCCCTATGTACTAACAGGCAATTCAGAACAAACTTTTTATACTGCATTAATTAAGCAAATTTTAGATAGGCAAAATAAAGCACAATTTCATGAACCTTCATTTTATGTAAGTTTATTTAGTAAGATTAGGGATAGCAAAGAACCTATAAGGTTAATTATTACTGGACTTGCTGTTGGATTTAATAAACTTGTATCTATTGAAAAATTCGATTATGATTGGAAGGAAGCAGATCCCGATCCGTATTATGATATCGAATTTAAGGTTTATCAGATTTATGCAGTTAATAACGCTACCGTTGATGAAGATGGTACAATAACTGTTGATACTGGTGGATTAAGAACAGATGAATCCGAGGCCTTAACAATGGGGGATGAAGTAAGTGTAACAGGTACAATTTATAAAGATCCAGCTATGCAGTTTGTAGATAGGTATGTTAAGAATAAAACTGGCTGTTACGTAAATCTTTTAGATTTCGATAATAATGGAGCAATCCATATAACTGATAATGAAGACCGTTGGATTGGTTGGGTATCCGAAACAGCGGTAAATAAAATATCGGGTATACTGTAATGAATATTTTATTAGCTGTACAACTTCCGAATACTAAAGTTTTTGAAATTTCTCAAGTTGTCTTTGATATATCTTGGACAACGACATTGCTAGAACAGCCTGGAAAATTAAGATTCTCCGTACCTAATAATATTGAATTAATTTTAGAATTTGCAACCACAGTTAATTTAAGAATTGACGATATACCAATTTTCTATGGATATGTTGTTAATATGACAGCTTCTGAAGATACTATTACTTATGAAGCTGTTGATCAAGTTTTTTATTTAAAAAATAAAGAATCCTATGTCTTTTCCGGAAAGACAGCAACTCAGATTTTTAAAGCTATTTGTGAAGACTGGAAATTTACTTACAAAATAGTTGATGATTGTTCATGGGAAGTTTCTCCACGAGTTCATGATGGAAAATCCTTGTATTCAATAATTAATTATGGCTATGACGAAGCGTTAGTGAATATACAAAATTGGTTTATTCTAAGAGATAATTATGGTACATTAGAACAAATCAGTTTATTATCAACAAAAACAAACTACTACATTTCAGATGATTTAAATATTACAGGTTACAATTTTAAGAAAAACATTGACAGGGATTCATATAATCGTGTAAAATTAGTACAAGACAATACGAAAGAAGGAGTTCGTAAAGTTTATGTGGCTCAGGATGATGAAAATCAGCGTAAATGGGGCATATTGCAATATTACGAAAAAGTAGATAAAACAGCAACTGAAAATCAAATCAAACAAAGAGGCGATGCTCTTTTGAAGGTTAAAAATAGGGAATTAAAATCTTTAAGAGTTGAGTGTGTTGGTTTACCCTATTCTTTTAGAGCTGGAAATTGGTTAACCGTTAAATTAGACCCTTTAACTAAAGCTGGCTTCGTTAATATGCAGGAATATATTGCAACAGATTGTTCGCACACTTGGAAAAATAATGAGCACATAGTTAAATTAAATTTAAGTCAATATAGTTTGGATGTAGGTGTTTAATATGGAAGATTCTGGAGTTGTTCGGATTCTAAGTATAACGCGAAAAATGGTAAAACAGAGAGCTCAAAGTTCCGATATGTCTGATTGTGTATACGGAACAGTGCTTTCTGTTTCTCCTTTAAGTGTACAATTAGATTCGAGAACGACATTAGGTGAAAATCAATTAGTTGTCGGAGCTTTATGTAAGGAAACAATAATTAAGATTCCTTTTCCGGAAAAAGGACAAGTAAAACATAAACATCAAGCTATTCATAATGGTATGCACAATACCACAGAAGAGCTTCCTGAGATACAATTATGGCGTGGCTTGAATCCCGGCGACAGAGTTATTTTAATTAGATTTAATAATGGACAGAAATTTTTAATTCAGCAAAGGGTGGAGGGAATACCATGATACCCACAAATCGCAATATTATTGTAAATCAAATAGGGCAAAATGAAGTTACAAGAACCTATAAGGTTGATAATTATAATAAACGAATTATAGGTACAACAGATGGACAGCCTGCTATTGAACAAGCAATAATGAAAAATTTCGATACTGAAAGATATGCTTATGTTATTTATTCTAAAAATTATGGAATTGAATTAGAAAAGTATATCGGTAAAGATTTTGATTATATTCAAGCAGATTTACAGAGAGCTTTGGAAGATTGTTTATTAGCAGATTCTCGAATTTATGCTATTAGTAATTTACAATTTACACAAGAAGGACTTGACTATATGTCAATTACTTTAGATTTACAAACTGAATCTGGCGTATTGCCAATAACTTTGGAGGTGAAAAAATGAATGTTTTAAGCGAATATCTGCAAAAATATACTTATGATTATATTTTAACGGAAGCATTAAGCAAAGTTCCAGATAATGTTGATAAACGAGAAGGTTCGATTATTCGAGATGCTTTATCACCATGTTGTTACGAAGCCGCAAAACACATATTATATTTAGCTGATATTATCGAACAAACATATATCGAAACTGCAAATGGATTATGGCTTGATGGGCGTGTAATAGAGGGGGGTATAACTCGAGATCCCGCAACATACGCTAAAAAATTAGGAGTATTTAAAACACAGCTAGATGAACCTTGTCAAATTTCTATTGGACAATCTTTTTCAACCGTTGGAGATACTATCTTAAATTATACCGCAGTACAGGTATACACAAATGAAGATGGGGATGTAGTACCCGGAAGTTATATTATGCAATGCAATACTGTTGGCAGCGTGGGAAATAGTTATATAGGTAGAATCGTTCCTAATGATTATATTGAAAAGTTGGCAAGTGCTGAAATTACTACTTTACTTTATCCGGGAGAAGAAGAAGAATTAGATGATTCTCTAAGAGAAAGATTTTTAGCTAATTTAATGAAAACAGCGTTTGGCGGTAATATTGCACAGTATCGGCAATGGGCTAAAGAAATTCCGGGCATTGGTGGTGTTCAAGTTTATCCTGTATGGGCAGGAGGAGGAACTGTAAAGTTAAGTATTATTGATACAGATTACAATTCTTGTTCTTCAGAATTTTGTCAAACTATTTTAGAAAAATTTGATCCGGAAAATTCTGGCGGGGAAACTGGGTTAGGTTTAGGTATTGCTCCCATTGGGCATAAAGTAACAGTAAGCACTCCATTACCTAGAACAATTAATGTGTCTGGAAAAATCACTTTATTGCCCGGATATAAATTAGAAACTTTGATGCCTGATATTAAAGCCGCTTTAGAAAATTATCTTTTGTCTTTAAGAGAAGCTTGGGAAAATAGTGACGATGAAAATAATTATTCTGTAACTGTTTATTTAGGTAGAATTAATTTTGCTATTCTAAATGTTAAAGGTGTATCCAGTGCCTATGAATTAAAATTAAATGAAACAGACACAGATATTAAATTAACAGAAACAAGCTCGTTGCAAGAAATTCCTGTATTAGGTACGGTGAGTCTAGATGAACAATAGGTATGGTTTATACAGAACTAGAATTGGTCGTTATTTTCCTCGTTATTATGAAGGTATTTTAGAAACAGATGAATTAATTAAAGTTGAAAATGATATTTGGAATAACTTATACTTGTTATTAAATAAAGCAAAAAATAATCAATTTATTGCATACGCAGATGAAGATGGTATTTATGCTTATGAACAATTATTCCAAATAGTTGCAGATCCGGAAACAGAAACATTGGAGGAAAGAAGATTTAGATTATTAAATAGGATACAAACATTATCCTATTATACAATGATTTATCTTCGTCAAAAATTAGACTCTTTATTTGGAAAAAATAATTATGAAATAGAAATGGATTATCCGAATTATACCTTATACATTAAAAGTAATGCTTCTAATTCTTTTATTTATAAGGAAAGTATTGCTACTATAAATAAAATAAAACCTGCAAACATTGTATTTATCAATGTTCCATTTATTCCAAATACGATTGAAGTTGGCGAAGAAATTTATCAACAAAAATGGTGGTGGAATTATATTTTAGGTGGTAAATGGAAAGTAGGTCAAAAACCTATTATAAGTGTTCAAGAATTAGCAAAATTAAAATCTGAGGAGGTGCAATCCTTGACTCCATTAATGCTTAATAAATTAAAAACATTTACAGGGGAAGAAATACAGGCAGTTCTTATAAATGATACTTATAAGATAACAAATTTTGTTCAAAAAATTATTACTGGTGGGTATTTAAGAATCCAATATAATATTGAAAATTGGGAAGAAATAAAATTAATCACTAATATTAAATTTTTAGATGGGAAAGATTTAATTCTTTCTAATGATCCTGTTTATATTCCTATTGCTTCAGATACTATGATTGAACATCGAATTAATATTCGGGAGGTTGGAACAAATGGCTAATAATATTGTTATGAAAATTACTGATTACATCGCTCATTTATGGCATGACACAGATAACGACATTGTAATGGCTAAAAATGTTAATGGTTGGGAAAATACATTGCAACAGCATGCAGAATTTTTAAAAAGATTTTCTTGGCAACCGAATACAGCATATCCTAAAAATTCTGTATTACTTTATCCTTTTGGATTGCATACTAAATTAGTATCTAAAAATGCTGGTACAAGTGGAAGTAATGAACCAACATGGTCGGACGCAAGTGGACAAGAAGGTTCCAGAACGATAACAGATAATGATATTATTTGGGAAGAACAACCAATTCAAGTATCTGCAGATACTACACCAATAGGAACGATTAAACAGCAATTATGGAATAGCGCTCCTCCAGGATACTTAAAAATGACACAAAGTCATGTATTAAATAGATCAGAATATCCAGAATTGTGGGATTTTGTTCAAAAATATTATCCTTTAACTTCTGAAGTTGAATGGCAAAAAATGTTAACATTAAATAAAACTTCTGTTGGCTATTTTTCAACTGGTGATGACAGTACAACTTTTAGAACTCCATTTATATTAGATTTTGGTCGTGGTGGAGAAAATGCTGGTTCTTTCTTTAAAGATCAGAATAAGCTCCATAACCATAATTTGGCCACTGGAAATAAGACTGGAACTACACAACTTCGAGGAACTTTCATTGCAGGAAATCAGGTTGGAGGCAGTTGGGGTCGAACAACTGGCGTATTTTCCGGAACTGGTACATGGGCTGGCGAATGTGCTCATAAAAGTGATACTCGTGAAGTTATACAATTTAATGGCGACCATAATCATGATATTAAAATTGAATCTACAGGCGTGAATACAGGTGGAGAAGAAGCTTATCCAAAGCATATAATTATGCCATATTATTTAAGAATATTAAATATTTAAAACTCTCAGGTAATAAGGCATTATAACGTGTTTTGGAAATCCTTCAGATTCTCCAGAATTTCCAATAGTAATATTATTTAATGTATTTGCTAAATTAAAGTTAACTTGCCACATGGCATCATCTCCGCCATTTTTGCTATTTGCCCATCGTCCTAAATAGGTAGATGAAAACACTCCGGAAGCTACTGGATCAAACTTCCAAGTACGGAAAGAACCTTGCGCTGGAGTAGTATTTATATTAGCCGTATGGTTATGGAGCTTATTCTGATCTTTAAAGAAAGGAATTAAAAATGATAAAATTTAGAATATTTAAACAAAGATTGAGTTATTATGGAGATTCTGAAGTTGTTGCAGATAGTAAGGGTTATTTAACATTTACACTTGAAACCTCTGAAGATTGGGCTAATTATGTAGGTAAGACAGTACAATTTACCAAGAATGGAAAAACTTACAATGTAACCAACATTTCAGATGGCGTAGAATATCCAGTACCGTGGGAAGTTTTAGTTGGTGCAGGAATAATGCAGGTAAATGCTTTTGCCGTATCTATGGATAACAAAAGAGCAACAACTAATGAAATCGATATAGAAATTATTGATAGTGGGTTTAATGAGGATAGTCTACTTCCTGAAGATCCTACTCCGGATATATTTGAACAATATGTTCAACAAGTTCAGGAAAATGCAGATAAAGCTGTTAAAGCGGCTGATGAAGCTAAAAAGGCACAAGAAGCCTCCCAAAATATTAAAAATCAAATTGATGTAATTTATCAAAATGTTAAAGATGTTAAATCAGATATAGAAGAGTTACTTCATCAAGTTCAGGAATCAACAAATACAGCTTATCAATACGCAGAAGCAGCTAAAACTTCTGCAGAGGCGGCTAGTAAGTCAGAAACAGAAGCTGGACGTTATGCTGGTGAATCTAAAATATATTCACAAAATGCTAAACAATCTGAAACAAATGCTAAACAATCTGAAACAAATGCTAAATTGTCAGAGGAAAACTCTAAATTAAATGCAGATAAAACACAAGCTAATACAGAAATAGTATTAAGCACCAAAGAAAGTATTGATACTATTTATGCCGATATTCAAGATCGACAAAAGGTTATTGAAGATTTAAATACTAATGTTAACAATAAAGCAGAACAAATAAATATTCAATATAGTCAAATTGAAGAATGGTATAATGGATTTTTACAAGCCGCATCTTATTTGATTTTTACAGATGAAGTTAGCGAAGATTTATGGGCTTTAGAAGAAGATGATTATGTATTAACTTTAGAAACTTCAGGAAAAGCTATATTAAATATTCAAATATTAGAAAATGGTTTGTATACAAGAACTCCTTTTGTTGATATGGAATTTCCAAATGATTTAAGTGTTAAACTTCGTTCTATTGCTCCCTTTGCTGGAAGGTTGTGCCTTTACGATTTAATGAAAGGTAGTGAAACTAATGTTTGAGCATATAACTAAAGTTTTGACTGGATTAAAATTGATAAAATTTATTAATTCTTTAATTGATTTAATAAATAGTCATTTATCTAATTATAATAATCCGCATAAAGTAACAGCCGAACAGTTAGGTTTATCCAATGCTTATAAATACAAAGGAAGTGTTCCAACTTATCAAGATTTACCTTCTACAGCAGAAAGTGGAGATGTATATAATGTTGTGAAAGGTGATAAAGAAATAGGTGTTGCAGATGGAGCAAATTTCGCTTGGAATGGTTCAGAATGGGATAATCTTGGCGGGCTATTAACCGGAACAGGTGCAATTAGAGTTGAATTTATGGTTATAAGCTGGCAAGAGGACACATCTACAGGTTTGTATAAACTACCATTAAATATTTTTGAACAAGTGGATAGTGTTGGTGTTTTAAGTGTAGAAGCCATTGAAAATGGTCAAAGGCATAGTGTGTTATTAGATACGATTGGAAATGATTTAATTTCTATGAATGCTTTTGACGGCGCAATTTATTATACTACGTTTAGGGAGGTTTCCTAATGCAAAAAATTGATAAGCAGCAAAATGTTACAGTGCAGAATATTCTTCGTTGTTTAAATGAATTAAATGATGAAAATATGGTGTATGTAGGTTCACAACCGCCAACGGAAACAAAAAAAGGATTAATATGGATTAATCCAGAGGAATTATCACAAGAGCCAGAAGTTCGTTATGTTGGGCATATGGTCGGAGATATTTATCCTATTAACTATACAGAACTTGAAGAAGGTCAAATTATACTAAAAGGCCAATTAGTTAGTCGTCAAGTATATGAAGTTCTTTGGAATTGGGTAGAAAAGCATCCTAGCTTACTAAAAACAGAGCAAGAATGGAATGAATATTTTAATAATACAAATGGACTATGTTGCCCTTATTTCAGCTATGGGACAAATAATACTAATTTCAGACTTCCAAATTATTCTGGAGTATTTATTAGAGCTGATTCTGATATAACTAAAATTAATCAATTTAGTGAAGATACACAAAGAAATATTCTTGGACAATTTACAACTTTTCGTACAAGTTGGGATGATGGTACTGGAGAATTACTTTTTGGAGTGAGTGGAGCTTTTGCAAAAGTAGAAACTGGTAATAATATGGACAGTATTCATCAAGATGGCTCAGACAGACAACAGCAAACTATAAATTTCGACGCTTCACGTTCAGTAGGCGCAGAGCATACTGGCGAAGAAGTAAAACCTAAATCAATAAATCAAATATGGGTTATTCAAGCCATAGGAGTAATAACAAACGCCTCTAATTTGGATATTAGTCAATTAGAAGAAGCAATTCAACAATTAACTAATTATAGTAATTATGAAGTTGCCTGCATTAAAAATAATCCAAATTATTATAATCGTGATGAATTATTTACTACAAACAAAACAACAGTAACAATTCCGAAAGATTTAAAAATCAATATTAATGGAAATTGTTATATTAGTATAATTAATAAATCTTTACAATTATCTACAGTAGATACTCCAGCTAATTTAGCAGGTAAAGATGTTTATATTTATGCTTGTGAACCAACTTCAGGAACAGAGCCTATTTTCGTATTATCTTTAAATAGCACAGTCCCAACAGGTTACACAGCTAATAATAGCCGTAAAATAGGTGGATTTCATTGTTTGTGTAAAGATGTTGGAGTTATAGAAGGGCATACGTTATCTGGATATGTTACTGGAGATATATTACCAGCAACAAGATGGGATTTACTACATAGACCAAAAGGAGAACCTGAAGGATTCGCTTATGAAGAATTAACAGATTGTTGGATTGCGATTTATCTGCCAAGTTGGGACGGAACTAAATTAGTCAGTGTTTATAATGGAGTTATTGCTGATGGAGCTTCGACTAAAAAATGGCATGGTGAAGCCTTTTATGAGCAATTTGCAAAACAAGGAATGCGTTTAGTTTGGCGACACGAATTTCAAATGGGAGCAAAAGGTTCTAATGAACAAACAAATATTCAAGGTTCTTCTGATCCTAATACTACAGGTGGGCATGTAGATACAGCTGGAAGAAGAATGATTAGTAATATAGGATTAGAAGATTGTTGCGGTGTATTATGGCAATTTGCAATGGATTTAGGCTTTGCAGGCGGGTCTGGTTGGACAAATTCTACTTATGACTCTAATGTAGACGATAGAAGTTATGGACAAACATACGGAACGCTTTATCGCTTGCTTTTGGGCGCTGCCTGGGATTACGGCGGTTATTCGGGTTCGCGTTCTGCTTATTGCGATGCTTCGTCGGCTGATGTGTTTGTCGCTAACTCTGCTCGCGGCGCGTCGGAGCCGAAAACGGTTAAAGGATTAAACTAAATAACAATTGAACGAAATATTGGTAAATCGGAGAAAACGTGGCTAGTACATTTGTACTAGCCAATACCGAATTTTTAGTGTATAATATAAATAGGTAGATATGCTATTAGTCTTTGGCTTCGTACTTGCTATTGGGCGCTAACTGGGATAACAGCGGTTATTCAGGTTCACGTTCTGCTAATTGCAATAATTCGTCGGCTAATGTGAATGTCAATAACTCTGCACGCAGCACGTCGGATACGTGGGGAAAAATAAGAGGCGCGTCTTACCCCATGGCTGAGCATATTTACCTTGCAGTTTTGCAAAATACAAGAAGGGGGAAAGCAGTGGTTAGTAGTCAAAAACGAAAATCACTGTTTTCAATTTTTTAAATGAAAAGACATGGAGATCTGTGGAATAAAATCATTGATAAGGATAATTTATTATTAGCTTTTAAAAAGGCAAAACGCCATAAAAGTTGGCAACAAAAGGTTATCAAAGTTGAACAAAATCTAGAGGAAATGATTGAAAAATTAAGAGAATCTTTAATAAATGGTACATATAAAACATCTGGATATCGACAGAAGAAAATTTATGAACCAAAAGAAAGAACTATTTATATTTTACCTTTTTATCCGGACAGAATAGTTCATCATGCAATAATGAATATTTTAGAGCCAATATGGGATAAATTATTTATTTCACATAGTTATGCTTATAGAAAAAATAAAGGTCAACATAAAGGCAGTATTAAATGTATGGAGTATGTTCGCAAAAATAGATTTTGTCTAAAATGTGACATAAGTAAATTTTATCCTTCTATTAATCATGAAATTCTAAAAAGAATTATAAGAAAGAAAATCAAATGCAAAAGAACCATAAAATTATTAGATAAAATAATTGATAGTATAGATAGTCCAACAAATGTTCCAATAGGAAATTATCTTAGCCAATGGTTTGGGAATTTATATTTAAATGAGTTGGATATGTTTTTAAAACATGATTGTAAGATAAAGTATTATTTAAGATATTGTGATGATTTTCTTTTATTTTCTAATGATAAACAATTCTTAAAAGATATGTCTGTTAAAATAGAAGAATTTGTAACAACTAAATTAAAACTAAAATTAAGCAAATGTAATATACTATCTACGTCGCAGGGTGTGGATTTTTTAGGTTATAGGCATTTTTCAGCTGGCTATATTTTAGTTCGAAAGTCTACTGCAAAAAGAATGAAGAAAAATATTAAGGCTTTAAAATATAAATTAGCTGTAAAGAAAATATCTAAAGAATCTGCTTTATCTACAGTGGCAAGTGTTGAGGGTTGGTTAAAATGGGCTAATGCTTATAATCTTAAAAAGTCTTTACAATTAGAAGACTTAAAGAAGTCCATAGGAGGTTCTGTTGGTGAATAGATTTAGTGACTTTTCTACCGAACAATTAATAGGTGAAAAGATTAGTATTGATAAAATTCTTAATAAAGAAATTAAAGTATTAGCTTTTAGATTAAAAAATAGTAAAATTGAAAAAGGTAGTACCTATGCACAAATTCAAATTGAATTGCATGGAGAATTAAGAGTAATATTCACAAATTCAACAGTATTAAAAGAGCAATTACAAAGATATAAAGAACATTTACCATTTTGCACTACTATCATTAAAAATAACAAATATTTTTCATTCAGTTAAGGAGGATAATCATGGTAGGATACCCAAAATCTTTAAAAACTAAAGAAGATTATGAATATGTTAGAAATAATTTTTCAAAAGAAATGTGGAAAAAAGATTTTCAGGCTTTATTAGATAGCTCTTATGATTGGTTTTTTGTTGAAAAACTTTTAAAAATTGAAGAAATTGTTTTAGCTAAAAATCAGAGAATAGAATATGACGAGGAAAGAGATGAAAGATATCTTTACGAGTATAGGTTTAATCCGGATTGTAAATTAATGCAATTAGGCTATACGGTGCAAGAAGTACAACTTATTTTATGGGAGGCAGAATAATGTCAACTATACAAATTTATGATGGAGAAAAATTTGTACCCTTTAATATTTCCAATGCTATTGAAATGCCTGTAGGTTTTGAAGATTATGTATCTTATACAGAACTTGATCCTGGACAATTAATTAGAAATGGTCAATTAGTTAGTAGAGAAATTTATTCAGATTTATGGAATTTTGTTCAATCAAAACCTTCTATGCTTTTAACAGAAGAAGAATGGCAAGCAAATTTAACAGCAAATGAAGGATTAGCCTGTAACTATTATTCGGCTGGTAATGGTAGTACAAATTTTAGATTGCCTAAAGCTAGTGTAATAGTTCTTCCAGATCCTAATCCGGAAAATATTAATAAATATAGCGCTGATAGTATTAAAGCACATAACCATAGTAATATAACAGATCCCATCAGTGGTAAAATATTTAATCCAATTTATTGGAATGTTACAGATAATGGTGGAATAAATAATAATGACAACTTTTATAATTCAAATAATACAGGTTCTTTAGCTCCTTATTTTGCTCCAATAAAAAATGGGGATATTACAAATTTTGGTGTAAATGAAACTAAACCAAAAACAATAACTAAATTGCCTATAGTATATGCCTTTGGAAGAATTGTAAATGCTGGAGAATTAGATTTTCAAACAGTTGTACAAAAACAAAATGATTTAACTCTAAATCATAAAATTAAATCATTTACAGATTTAACTCAAATTGGCTTAACTAATGGAATTGAGCAGTTACAGGATATTGGTAAAAACTTGCCTGAAAATTCTCAAATAACTTATCGAGTTTGGGAGAAAGATAATCATAATCACGTCCTTTATCCTAGTACAAGTGGAATATTCACAATGGAAAAAGCAATAACATTTTGCAGATGTTTTTATAATAGTATAACACCTAACAAACAATGGCAAATGGCTTTTGATTATCGTGATGAATTTTATCATGATCCAACTTGGGAATTATTAGCAAAAAATAATAAATTGAGTATGCCGTCTAATAACAAGATAATTATTAATTTAAAAAATCAGGGAGATTCCTGGACAGCCCCCTGTGATGGTTATATATGGGGAATGAAAATTGGAGGTAGTGAAGTTGTAAATAGTTGGTTAAATGTTTGGGACTCTGCTAATGCAGATACAACTAATTATGGCACTTTAATTTATTGTGATTATGGTCAACCATATATTAATTTATGTGGTAATTTAGCTGTACGAAAAGGTCAGACTGTTTATTTTAATTGGAGTAATAATTGTAGAGTATATTTTTATCCAGCTTTAAATGCTAATTCATCTGTTTATGGTGAAGATGTAAGAATTTATATTCAAGTTGTTAATTCTCAAGGTATAGTTAGAGGGGCTACTGTTAACATATCAATAGGTTCTGAATATACAGAAACAGGAAAGACTCTCACTGATGGTAGATATTTACTATCATCCGCTGGTTATAAGGTATTAAAAACAGCAGAATCACTTAATGTTGAAGTAACCTGTGAGGATGGTACTACTGGTCAAACACAAGTTCCTGTTGGATATTTTGAAGATAAAATAAATGAATTGCAAGTATTAGTATCTTAATAAAGCTTGACAAAATAAAAATAATATACTATAATTAAGGAGTATAAGATGAAAGATAAAATACTTAACTGGTTTAAAAAATTGGTTGAAAATACACCACAATTAATAGGTAACAAATACATTAAGTATATAGCTTTCTACCTTATATTGGTGTATCTCGGCTTTACTGTAATGTTTGTTTACGGATGGATACATAACCTAAATGTAACAAACGAAGCAGACTTGCCGATAATTATTTCATTTTTGACTTTCTTTGTAAGTGGGTCAACTGTTTATGCCATTACATTTTTAGCTAAATTATTTATTGATAAAAATAATAATGGCATATCAGATATTCTTGAAGGAAAGGAGGAAAAAGACAATGGTAACTATAAATGAGATTATTGCACTTGCTGAAAGGGCTAAAAATAGTGGTATTAATCGAATCTATTGTCATCATACAGGTGGATTATACAAAATGAATAGTGTTGAAAAAGAACATTATCATATTTGTATTGAAAGTGATGGAACTGTTCGTATTAATGGTGAACTTACAGACTACAAAGAGCATACATGGCATCGAAACAGTAATGCTATTGGAATCGCTTTATGTTGTGCTTATGGGGCGACTGTTTATAAAAATCCTGAAAGAATTAATTGGAACGGTTATCCACCAACACCAATTCAAGTCGAACGGTTAGCCGAGGTAATTTGTTTTATAGCAACTGTTCTAGAAATTCCAATAGACTCAGAGCATGTTATGACTCATGCAGAAATCGCTGATATTGATGGTTATGGTCTTTATGGTAATGATCCGGATTTAAGATGGGATTTACTTCTTTTAGACGATCCCGGAACAGGTAGAAAAGATCAGCCCGGCGGCGATGTAATTCGTGGATTGGCAATCTGGAAACAAAATAATTGAGGAGGAATCTAAAATGGAAGAAATTAAAGAATTTTTTGATAAAATAAAAGCTACTTTTAATCGTTATCCAAAACTGATCTCCTTTGGACTTGGATTTGCAATCGGAGTTTACTTTACTTGGAAGCATTGGTAAATGAAAAGAAAAATATTTTTCATGCTTTTGTTGTTTGGTTTATCATTGGGTTTATGTCAGCAGGCTTATGCACAGGATTATTATTTAGTTCCAGCGAAGAAATTCGAAATGCAAGAACAACAAATAGCGCAAGCGATATCCCTAAACGAACAATCGATAAACAAAATTCTGACGTTGAAAAAACAACGGACGGAATTAAACAACAACTTACAGAAAGCCAATCAGTCAGTAATAACATTGGAAAAACAGCAAACGATGTTGAAGACATCTTACGACAACAAAATCAAATACTTAGAGAGTTGCAATCAGACTTTAGAACAGGAGTCCAAAGAATACAAAAAGAAGATTAAACAATTAAAAGCTGAAAAAACTTTATTGTATATTGGACTTGGCACTGTTTTATTAATTGCAATATCCTAGGAGGATGTAATGGAAAATCCGAATGATAAAGATTTGCAGCACCTAGATAAGTATCTGGAGAGGTTAATGCAAAGACAAGATGAAATAGATAAAAAAGCAAAAGACGCTCAAATTTATCGGGACTATAATGTAAAATTATTAGGACTTTTAAAAATTTTAGTCATTGGTTTTCTCTGTTGCATCTTTTTTTGTGCCTGTGCATTGGGTATTTCGTCGGTGCTTATTGCTAAAGAATATTTTACTTATGAACAAGGTATTGTAAGAACTGTTACGGAAGAATCTGATACTATTTCCGGTGCTGGAAACAGTGTTATTATGAACAGAAGTAACGGAGCAACAATAAATGGAAAATGAAAAGGTAATTGCAGAACTATTACAAAGGATTAAAACTTTAGAAAGCCGTTGTGATAGATACGAAAAACGGTCAGAATTATTTGAAGAACAATTCCGTCAAACCTGTAAAGATGTGCAAGAGATAAACTTTAATGTCGTTACTATTTTAAAATTATTTGATAAATTAGAATCTAGATTAAATAAAGATCAAGAAATTCTCCATGGACGTATAGGTTCTTTAAAGCGAGATTTTGAAGAATATCAAATGAAAGATTTAAAGGAATTACAAACCATTATTAGTAATGAAAAGGAATTAATTCCGGACGAAGTAAAACCATATATTGAGCTCCTATTGCAAAAACAATAGCAAGGGAATAAACAGACAAACCGTCTACACAATTTAGGATATGTGTGGGCGGTTTATTTTTGTTACAATAATTACAGGTAATAAACCATGCGCCACTACAAAAAAGTTTAATATCAACCAAATATGGTGGCGGCGGTAGGAGGACAAATGTATGTATCCCGATAATTATATGAATCCTATGAATAATCCAATGACAAATCCTAATTATGGTTATAATCGTATGCAACAAGTTCAGCAAATGCAAAGAGCCATAAATCCTCAAGTTCCAAATATGTTTGGACAAGTAGAACAGCCACAACAAATGCAATCATTTATATCAGCAGTTCCTGTTACCTGTTTAGAAGAAGCTAAAGCCGCTAGAATTGCTTTAGATGGATCTATGAGTGTATTTGTGAATATTCAAGATGGTGAAATTTATACAAAACAATTGAGTATGAATGGTTTAGCCGAATTAAAAACTTATAAGTTAGTAAATCCACAAGAAAATAAGATTGAATATGTAACATCTAATGATTTTAATGGTTTAAATCAGCGGGTACAGAATATAGAAAATTTCTTAAATCAGTTAGGAGGTCAGCAAAATGAATCTAATGCAAATGATGCAAGCATTCAACCAACTCCGGCAAATGCAAAATCCTCAAACGGCAATGCAGCACATGTTCGGAAATGACCCTAAATTTCAACAGGCCATGAAAATGGCACAAGGCAAAACTCCGGATCAATTAAAAGAAACGGCTTTTAATTTAGCTAAAACTCAA
>ERZ831634.2142-NODE-2142-length-17954-cov-8.837980_pt1 | contig 17954 bp, 13 predicted proteins | sample MGYA00519953_ERZ831634 | MGnify/ENA primary metagenome ERZ831634 (study PRJEB31850, sample SAMEA3708718) | human gut metagenome | biome: human gut; feature: human-associated habitat; material: faeces | place: China | collected 2014 ... | reverse complement strand
GGGTTATGAGACGATTTGAGACGTTTCATCATGCCCGGTAAATCCTGCCGTGGCAAATAAAAAGCACTTTTATCATAATCTCTATATTCCTCCATAAGCCTCGAAAACGCTGATATTACAAGGTTTTTCGGACTTTCGGTTTTTCTTCATTTTTTCATAAGTCTCTATAAATCTATGTAACTACACCACCAAGTGGTGTAGTAAATGGTGTAGTAAACGTAAGATACTACCACCATATTTGCTGTTTAACCAACAGCAAAACCCCTGTCTTTTTTTGCTTCAGGGGAATGGCGGAACTGTGAGATTTCCGCCATCTGCTCCGCAGCGTGTGCGTAGCTTGCGTGGGTGTAAACATTCAGTGTCACGCCCGCATCCGAGTGACCCATCAGGTACTGAAGATTTTTAATGTCCATGCCGTCGTTTGCATAGTTCGTGCAGAAGGTGTGCCGGAACACATGAGGGGTGATGTGCGGCAGAGGGCTGTCCGGATAAAGCTTCTTGTACTTCTTCATTGCCCAGCGCATCTCGTTTTCGATGTGTAATGCTACTTTGGGATTCCCGTTCTTGTCCAGCATGATGAAGCCGCTGTAGCCGTCTACCATAGGCTCAGTCTTGACCTCGGGGCGGCGCTCCAGCATCTTTTTCAAAGAGTCATACACCGTTTCGTTCATCGGCAGAAAGCGGCGGCCGCTGCTCGTTTTGGTCTCCTCAACATAGTATTTTCCGCCACGCTCACGAATCAGCTGGTGATCCACACGGATTCTGCGATTTTTGAAATCCAGATCTTTTCGGGTCAGACCGCAGAACTCGCTGACTCTCATGCCGGTTTCCAGAAGTACCACGAACTCATCGTAGTATTTGCAGTAGGTATTGTCTTTCTCGATGAAATTCATCCAGATTCCCAAGTGTTCCTCAGTGAGTGCAGCTCTCGGCACCGTATCATTGACCACCACATCTGTCAGTTTGAAAACAAACGGATTCTTTCTGACAGCATCCTCATCATAGGCCATCTGAAACGCTGGTTTGATAACACCTCGCACACTGCTGATGGTACTAAAACCTCTGCCATCTTTTTGCAGCTTCGCAAACCACTGCTTCGCATCCGATACTTTGACGGTGCTGATTTTGCGGTAGCCGAAATCTTCTTTCCTGACCAGATTCAAAACAAACCGATAGCCAACCTGTGTATTGTAACGCACACCTTTCTTCAAACTGATGTACTTCTCCAACAGCTCAATGACCGTAATCTGTCCTGCTTCATAGTCAATTCCATCGTCAATCTGCTTCTGAATTTCCTTCTCTTTCTGACGAAGCTCTTGCAAGGTAGGGGAATAAACGCATTGTCTTTTCCCTCGGCAATCTGTGTACCTGTACTGATAGATCCCGTCCTTTCTCTGGCTCTCTCCTGCTTTCAGGATACATCCTTTATGATCTTTCCGTTTTTCGCTCAATTTTGATCTCCTTTCATTCAAAAGGAGTCTCGATGTGACACCTACATTGTATCACACCAAGCTCTCTTTTTCTATTACAGATCTGCAGATATTAGATGGAAAACACCTGCTCAATAAATTTATCAAATAGGCGTTTTTTGATCAGTCTCTTGTTGCCCACCCAAAGAACAAAATTGCAGTTCTTATCGTTGGTAATTTCACGCAGCTTTCCGGTTCCAATGCCGGAATACGCTGCCGCTTCTTCCAATGTCAGATTTGCTTTTTCCCAGATAGGAATTTCTTTCATACAATGCCTCCAATCTCTATATCCAAGTGGCAAAGTGGCAGGCTTTGGGTTCTATAAAACCTTTGCCGCTTCATAGAATGCCGGTTCACGATTTATTGTTTAAACCAGATCCACCAATCTTTTCCCTGACGTTCACTTGCGATTTTATCTCCCATAGAATTTCTTGCCAGACGCACTGTGCGCTCAGAAATTCCTCGTTCTGCTGCTTCCTTGTTAATCTCTGCGATGGAAACTTTTTTGCCCTCCGACAAAAACTCCTCTATTAGCTTCACCGCCTGTTCCTGCTTCAGCTCCGTCTTGCTGCCCTCACCACCGGCAAGCAAATCTTCTGCGCTGATATCATAGGCTCCAATCCAACGGAAGCCCTTTTCATCTCCCAGAGAAAATGCCAAGGACTGCCCAGGCGGTGCCAGAGAACTTTTCTCATGGACAATCACCCGGGTGGTCGGATCTGTCTTTACCTTGCCGATAAACAACAGGCTTCTCACCACAGCAGTAATGTCAATAGAACCAAGTCCACGGTAGGTGCTTTGGCTGCCTGCTGCCTTATTCAGATGACCGATCATCACAATGGCGCAGTTGGTAGCCTGTGCCACATCTGCCAGCCTGCGGAAGATCGGCCGTACCTCATTGGCTCGGTTCATATCTACATTGGCTCCAAGAAAGGCCTGCAACGGGTCAATGATAACCAGACGGGCATGGTTCTCTCTGATCGCATTTTCAATACGCTCATCTGCCAAGGTCAACGGATTTTCCGCATCGTCAATAACCAGCACTCGCTCCAGATCTGCCTCAGCCGAAAGCAACCTCGGCTTTACCGTATCCCCCAGACCATCCTCGGCTGTCTGAAAAATCATATTGAATGGTTTAAAAGGTTCCATCTGAGGCAAAAACTTTCGGTTGGTGCAGGCTGCCGCAAGCTGCATAGCAAAGAAGGTTTTCCCCTCGCCGGGGTTGCCCTGTATAATCGTCAGCTTTCCAAATGGGATGTAGGGATACCAAATCCATTCCACCTCTGTTTGCTGAACCTCGCTCATGCGAATCATGGGAACCGCTTTCCTTTCCGATTCCCCACGCAGCATGATCCTTCGGGAAATATATTTTCTGTCAGGCAGCTTGTCCTTTTGTTTCAGAACTTCGTTCCAGTCTTTCTCGCATGGGGTCAGACGAATAACCATCATATATTCGGGAATACTTTCTAACAGACGGTTTACGGCATCATTACCGGCTTTATCCGAGTCGGTGCAGATATAAACGGTTTCTATATTCTTGCGTTCAGAAAGAAAACCTTCCAGCGCCTTCGCTCCCACACCACCCAAGGACAGATAATTTCGCATTTTCCAATCATTCGGGTACAGCGCAATAAAGGACATCAGATCAATCGGCGCTTCAAACACAAACAGGCTTTTTCCATCGCTGCGATAGGCAAAATTGTGGGACTTGTCCGAACCTTGTACATCCATACGGAAAGAACCTTCCGTCCCTTTGCAGTGGGCATAACGGGGAATCCCTGTTTTATCCTTTCCCACAAACACAATGTTGTGGTGCTGGGCATCCTCGTAAATCAGTCCTTCCTTGTAGAACTCCTGAACCAGTTCTTCCGGGATGTTTCGCTGATGGAGATAGGCCATCGTTCTTGCAACATATCGGTTTCTTGGCGGAAGCCTGAAATCTGCCGAAATAGCTGCTGCGCCGTTATTTGCTGGTGCTTCTCCAATCAGCATCAACATTGCTTCCGGGAAGGTTTTCCCAAAGAACTCCATTACAAATTCAACAGGGTAGCCCCCTTTGCTCCGGCTATGGCGGAACCATTTGTTTTCCTGAATGGTCAAACTGTCATGCCCTTTCCATCGGTACTCGTTTCCACTTTTTGTGACCTGCTCACCGTGTGAGCATAAAAATTCTTTCAAATCGACCTGGTTGGCACGGTCGATCTGTTCTTGCGTATAATTCATATTCCACCTCTCACTTACAGTACAGCTTCTGTTTTTTGGGCTTTATTGTGGTGCAGCATTTCGGGATGGGTTTCACGCATCGCCTGATCCACATCACCCTTAATCTGATACAGCATCGTCAGATCCTTTTGCAGCAGCTTATATTCCTGATATTCAGCTTCTCGCTGTGCCGACAGGTCGGAAAATTCTTTCTGCCAGGCATCCAGAGGAAAAGGAGCTTTTTCAAAGCCACTCTCTTTCAGTTTTCGCTTTACCATATAAAACCGGCGAAGCTCACCTTCGTGTTCCACCTTATACTTCTCCTTGGCTCTGGTAAAACGATATTTTTCTTTCTTCATTTCATCCAAGACGGGCTTTAACGCAGCATAGCTCTTTGCATCCTCCATCAGCTGCTGAAGTTCTTTCAAACGAGTCTGTTTCCGGTGCATGGAAGATTTTCTGCTTTCCACCGTTTCGCTGACAGAAGAAAGATGTTTTTCAAAATCGCTGAGCGTCAGAACCCCTCGTTGTTTCAGATAATCGCACTGATTCATAAAACGCTTTAGGTTGTTTTTCTTGGCTTTGGCTTTTCCTCGGGCATACGTCATTGCGGTTTGGTTGCGCAAAGCATGAGCATCACTGAGCAGCTGAGCAAGGCAAACCTCCTGCGGTTCTTTCAGAATTTCCTTCGCTTCCGCAAGCCACTCTTTCAGTGCCGCAAGGGTGGCTTGTATATTGCGGATCATCCGGTTGGTGGCTTTGATCCAGCGGTTCAATTCGCCCTTTTCAGTGCGAATGCCTTTCTTCTCCATTTTGCGCACATGGGGGCCTTCGTGGACAGTTGGAATCAAATCCAGCCCCTGATCTACATAAGAACGATGATCAATGCGGCAGTCCAGCCCTTTTTCTTCCAATCGGGCATTGACCATATCTGCCCAGGCTTTACGCCATAAGTCCAGCGTTTCCGCCTTGCCCCAATTTGTAGTTGGAACGGCATCGAAAGCCCAGCTGCCATCTTCTTTATTGATGCGGTTGCCATCCTTGTCCAAATGATAAACCCGGTACTGTTTTGCTCCCCAGGTTCCGTCAGCGTTCAGCGGACGAATGGGAACCAGAACATGAAAATGTGGGTTGGGAATACCGCCATCTCCCCGGTCAGGTTGATGTACCGCAAGATCGCAAATCATGCCGTCAGAGACAAAGTATTTCTGTACAAATTCTCTTGCCAGTGCGATGTTCTCCTCTAAAGAAAATTCATTTTGCAGAGCCATGTCAAAGCTGTAAGCAAGCTGCGCTTTGTAATGCTTTTCTATCTGCTCCACTTCATTCCAGAGGGTGTGCCTGTCAGAAAATCTTTCAGGCGCATACTCCGGAAGCATAATTTCTGAAAGAATCACGCCGCCTTTCTTGGTATAATCGTGGGTTTCTCCGTCCCAGAGATTATGAAGCTTTTCACCGGCACGATAGGCGGCACTGGCAACGGCAGTTCGTCCCTCGCTTCGCTTGATCTGCTCCACATGGAAGTGATACAGTGCCATCAGCTATCACCTCCCAGCTCATGGTTCTGCATGGCTGCATCTACAAGTTCCTGCACCGCAGGCAGCGCAAAAACCTGTTCCATCAGAGAGTAGAACTCTACCCTTGTCAGGGCGTCTGCTTCCTTGGAAATGATTTGGATGGCACCGCCCATGTTGCAAAGATGGTGCGTGCGCTGACGATCAGCTTTCTTCTCCAGATGCTGCTTGCGATTTTCCAGAAGCTGAATCTTGTTTTCATACTGTTTCACCTTCAATCGTGCGGCATCTAATTGTGCCAAAGTTTTTTCTTTGTTTTCCATTTTCTTTTGCTCCTTGTCTTTTATTCATCCTTGCCATAGCAAGGTATGTAAAAAGAGATAGGCGGTAGCCGCAAGAGTTTTCTCTTGACCGGAATGCAATTCCGGTATATGTGAATGTGTTCAGACACAGGAGCGTTTACCTTCGGAGAACGCACATACCGGAATAGAATAACCAGTATAGAAGTGCGCCCTTAGTTCCTAAGGGAAGTTGGCTTGCTTTAGCTTTGAGAAAAGTATAATGGATTTTGAAGTATAGTTTTATTGCCTCGTAGGTAAAGTAATTTCATTTTTACAGTGTCTTTTATAGGTTTTTATTACCCTGTACAGAGGAACTTCCACTGTGGTGCGCCTTCGACAAAATGCTCAATCTACGATGAATAACAGTTTTTAGGAAAAAAGAAAAGCACCCAACCGTTGAAGTTGGATGCTTCCTATCAACCATATTGAATTTTAATTGTTTTTCTGAAAACGCATAGTTTTTGTCAACGCCAAGCAGAAGCCGAACGGATAATGCCTGCTTAGGAGCCAGCCGTTGTTTACTTGCAAAACGCTATGTGACATCTTTGTGCACCGTAGAAAATCCATTGTATAATTGGCGAACCGCACATGCATTGAACAATACCTTTATTTCATCAACACAGATAATCTATCCTTGAAATATTCCGGATACGAATCAAGACAACTAAAGATTTCTTCACTATGAGCTTTCAACATATTAAGTATCTTGTCCGTTCCAATATTCGCATCAGATAAAATTTGAGCTAATTCTATAGCTAATAGACGATCATTAAAAATACTCTCACAAATAGAAATTGCTGTCATATTTGGAACGCCATATTTTACTTTCTTTTGTAACAATGTCAAGATGTTCCTTTGATCAACTTGCTCCTCATTTTCTCCGTCAACTTCTATCAGATCACAGATATTGCCGATAAGAAAATTCATTTCATATGAGATTCTTTTATTACATAATGATTCTACTTCTGCAATTCCAATAGTTTCTTTGTTGTTAATTTCCATTGGAGTCTGGCCATCAATCCATTTTTTACAAATGCTTTGTATATGCTCTTGGTATCTAAAGTCTCCACAGATTTGCAGATACAATTCTGCAATAACAGATAACAGTTCTGTTTCTGTATATATCTTCTCTGTAAGTTCATTCTGAACAATCCATTCCTCTATTAGAGAAGACAAACCTATTCCTGACATTGCATTAGAATATCTGCTCAATTTTTCAACAGAATATTGTTGAATATTCTCTTCTATCTTCTGAAAAACTTTAATCAGTAATTCTTTCTCTTTTTCTGTTGCCATAGCATACGCCAATGTATTTGTACAAATATCCACAACACTTTTCTTACTATCATTGACCAATGTCTCTGCGGAACGTACTAAACACAAATAATTTTCTATATTTGATATAATATCCTGACGCAATAATATTTCCTGCACAATCAGATTTTGTGTTCTTTTGGGATTGGTTTTTAAGTATGCTTTTTCTAACTTCTTTGCGTAATCAAGCAAGAAATCTCTTTCGTCAAGGTGATCTATCACTATATCAATAAATTTCTCACCACTTACGGTCACATCATAATCTATGTTAAAATCCTGGACTAACGAAAGAATAGAACTGCCACAAGGTTCTGTCAATTTTGTATCAAATAGCTTCACACAATCATTCCATAAATATCCTCCACCATTTTTCCAGTTGGTACGGTTGTCGTATATTTTGCAATCCGTAATAATAATACTTCCTTCTGTGTATATACCTGCTCGTGCTGTTCTACCCATCAAGTTTTGAAAATCTCGAGCTTTTACTAATTTCAATCCATTTCGAATGCTGGTAACCAATAAATATTTTATCGGGATATTCACACCCTGTGCAAGTGTCGATGTACACACTACGCAAGAAACATATTTATTCTTCAATGCATGTTCAACAACAAGCTTAACTCCATTTTGAAGATTAGATGAATGGGGCAAAACACCCAATTCCGCTGCTTTCGTATAATAATGCTCTGAACCATAATAGCTTTCTATAAATCCCTTGATTTTGGAAAGCTCTGCTTGATTTGTATTATCTTTTAATGCTTTCAAATCATAGTTTCGCTTATCCAAATTTATAATTCTTTCAAATACCGTTTTCATTGAACGTTGCTGCCCAAGATAGATAGCAACACCGCCGTTATGACACAACTTTATTGCATTATAAATGGCCACATCTATAGATGATGATAAATCTGGAAAATATTTATTACTTCTTTCTCGGGGTAACTTCTTCAATTGTTCAACTCGAAGGATTCGGGGAATATAATAATCTTCATTTGATTTATCATCAGAAAAGAAATGAATATCCCTTTGTGTCGATGAAAATCCTATTGATTTAGGTGTAGATACAATACTATCATCTGTCGCCAAACAATCTCTATCCTCAAACAACCACTGTGCAATATCCCCTGAATTTGGCAGTACCGCAGATAGCAAAACCAACTGCTGTTCGCTCGTTATGTTCTGACGTATATGTGTTACTAATAACTCATATGTTGCACCTCTCCCTCCATCATCAAACATATGACCTTCATCAAACACAAATAAATCTATAGCACTTAAGAAAAACGGATCATGATGTAATACATAACTCAGTTTCTCTGGCGTACATATTAGTATCTGCCGTTTAATATCTTCAGAAAACAAGTTCCCAAAATCATTTTGAAGTACATCAGAAAACTGATTTATCGTGACATCATTTCCAAAAGCTTTGTACATATCCATTGTTATTTCGTTGCACAACGCTCTTAATGGTGCCACTATAATAGCAATATTCGCTCGTTCAGATAAAAAAGCTGCTCTAATAATTAGTTCAATACTTCTTGTCTTGCCTACCCCTGTCGGAAGTTGAACGATAGAACTTTCTCCACGCAACAATCCCTTTTCGGCTATTAATCTTTGTGCTGGCCATAACATCTTTATTGACATCTTACTTTGTAGATATGACTCCCATTCTTCATCCAAGATACCTGAACTACTCGGCAAAAGACTCCATGACGAATTTTCGCACGCCACAATAATAACTGCCACTAATATATCTACATAAAATATACTATCCGGATCTCCATTCTCATATATTTCATTTCTATATACCCATAAGTTTGACTTTAATGCTTCTAAAGACTTACCCTTTCCAAAGTAATCCAAGAAAAAATTATTTATTCGCTCATAGGTATCTATAACTCTCAAATATGGCAAATACACTCCACCCAGAAGATAATTATAGATATTCGTCAACAATTTCTGCGGAGATCGCTCCTCATCAATTAAATCAACTACTCTTGCTGCCAACACTTTAGCACAACCAAAATCCTTTCTTAGGAAGTAGGCAGATGCTCCCGATAACAAAAAATCCCAATCATATTTTGGTCTATCTTTGGACTTAAAAGCTGAATCATAATATTCTGCAGTTGTAATCAAAAGTAACTCCAGCTCTTTTAATTCGTCATGCTTATTTTCTATAATACATTCTGAGTATCGTGACAGCACATAAGTTGTTGGATACGATAATTCATTAGAATTCAGCGGAAAATGTGGATACTCCTCCTTTGAAACATCGTATTCTACCATTTTTGCCTTTGCTTTTTGATATTTTAACATTAAGCCTGCATTTTTCCCAAAAATCATTTACAACACCTCTGGTAAATGTTATGAGCCAATTCCATCAACTTTTTACCATGTACATAAAAAATCAGTTCATTTTTTTTAATTTCAAGTTCTTCACCAGAAAAATCTAATTCTATGGCATCATCTACGTTTTCACGACTACTAACTCCTGCAGCTACATATGTAATACGATAATTATTATCTGGTTTAAATAAAAATCTCTTTACCTCTTCTGCCTCTTCCATTTTTCCCAGTTCTTTTAATCGCTTTCTGCAGTAGTTTACTGATCTTGCTAATCGATGTTCATCTTTTCTGGAATCGATAATTGCATTTTTGATTGGTGTATACTCCGTATTAGAGAGGGTAGCTTTAACTTCTGCTGCTACCAATTCATCTTTATCATTTGGAGTTTTATCTTCATTTTTGTACTTATATGCAATGACATCAGTTCCTTGTTGTGAATTGTTTTTTCCAGATCTGTTCTTCAATTTATATCTCGGAACAGAATACTGATGAACAAACTCTAATAAATCGGAAACTAAAATTTCTGTTATGTCTGCAGAACGTACCGTAGCTCCCAATTCTTCTCCTTTTTGTGGAATTACATAATCATGTAAATACTGTTCAATAGTCATTGCATTGTCATCTGCGTCTTCTTTAAGTTCAGTATCTTCTATGTAATTTCTTCGAATGTGCAATGCCCAATCATCAAGAATACTTTCATCATCTTTATAATCAATTTTATAGCATTTTAGCGGTATGTCATCTTTAATTACAATACCAGTTTCTTCAACTATCCAATCGATGTATTGTGGCTTTTCCATGTAGTATTCCTTTCCTAACTTTTAACCTTTATACAGCCTTCAACAACATCCGGATTATTCTTAGATGTGATTTTATATGGTATCTCATCAATCTCATTTTTCACAAAAAGGATTGTCGGGAAAGCAACAGTTGTATTATGTTTTATATAATCTACTTTAAGCTTTACAATATACTTATCTTCACTTGAATAAAATCCATAACAAAACACATCTTTTATCTCATCAGTGAAATCATCACTATAATCCGGAACATATCCTGGCAAACCATATGGACGTGCTCCATATGGAGTTCTTCCATTTTGCTCTGATTCTGAATATTCAATATATTCAGATGTGCCTTCAATTCCGAACAAAATACTCATATCACAATCTGTAAGCAAATATCCCATCTCTGCATTATTAAACTTAGGGAATTCACCTAATGTAAGCAAGGATTCTTTTGGAACTTCAAACGTAATTTCGGCATCTTCGTCGATGGCCTTACCACAATTCTGAATTGCTAATTTAATACAATTCATTCCAGAAAACATTTTCTCAACCGGAGCCCATTCCAAAGCTTTAGAAATAGTTTCATGCAATCTTTTGATTGTCCAATATTTCTGCTTTTCTTCGGACGTTCCATTCAACTTAGGACCAATGAGTAGATTTGATGTTAAAGTATCTTTGTTTAAATTTCCAAGTTCAAAAAAAGTATCGGACAACTCACACTCCAACTGTTCAGCCGCAACAGTAATAAACTCTTTCTCATCTTCATCTATGTCAACAGGGCTTGTAAATCCAGCAAAAAAAGTATTAGCTGTAACAGATCTACCACCTACATTCATATCAGAAATCTCCTGATACATATTCTTAATCGAAGTAATGTATTCTTTCATGGTAATCTCTGCATTTAACACGAATGGGCATACCACCGCTTCTTCAGTCAATCTTCCAGTTTCGTCAATACCTAATAACTTTAACTCAGAACGATATTCATTGGCCGTTTCACTTACCCTCTTTTCTGTCAAAAAATGCATGGAAAGATGGGCAAAAAACATCTTTTTAAATTCTTCGTCGGATGAATAAGTGAAATATATTCCTTTGTCTTTATATTTGTCACGGAATGCTTGTATTTCCTCATAGCCATCACCATTTATTTTTGATGGTGGGATAGGCTTATCCGAAAAATACATAAACACTTGTTTTCCAGATCGAAGCATAATTTCAATTTCTTCTTCTGTTCCAGAACCATACTCATCAGTAGGTGAGCCAAATCTTGTCCAGAAAATCGCAACTGCTGCATCACATTTATTTACAAACTGCTCGTTAAGTAATGCCTGTGGTTTTCCTCCAGACTGAGCATAAGAACTCTTACTCCAATGGCGAGTTTTTATTGTGATTCCTAAAGTTTCAGCATATAATTCATTAAACTCATCTACTGCAGCTTCAATCAATGTAACTTCTTCCTTAATATCACCTGGACAAGAAATCAAAAGGTTATACAATGTCACATTTTGAGCCATTGATTACACCTCCCAAACAGTTTCATCCCCACAAATATTACGAATTTTAAGGCGGAGAGGTTTCTTTGTGCTGCGGATGTAACCATCCCAGAACTCCTTGGTTTTATTGCCGTCTACGATAACATAGCCATTTTTATCAATCTTGATTTCACTATCAGAATGCCACTCACCACCGGTCGCAGTGCAATCCAGGCTAAGGAATTCAATAAGTTCCAAGCCTTCTTCACTGATTTCAATCGGTTTATACGGTTTCTTTGCAGAAGAATTAAGGAATGCTTTCTGATTGAATTCTGCAATTTTAGACAACACACGATCACTCATAAATTTATCAATAGCAACAGTATATCCGCCTGCAATTTCTTCTGCATGGAATTCTGCATAATCACCAATGACAACATCATCAAGAATTGATTTAAGATCACGCAATTCAATTTCTACAGTTGTACTGTCATCTTCTTTGATGAAATTCATAATCTCCACTTCATCAGTAATGTCGATATAGTAAACAATAACCTTTTTAATATTATTATCCAATTCCGGAATAGCCTGATGGATAATACGGTTCATGGTCACTTTATCAAGAAGTTTTGATGTACTATCCATTAGATTTGGTACATAAACAGGAATTGTACCAAGCTTGCTGTCAGAGATAGCACCTTCCCAGAAAGAATCCAGAGAATCTTCATTTTTCAAGCCAGGAATCAAAGATTTAATTTTATCCATTGTTTGAACAGGATTACGATAAAGCTGAACCCCATCTTTAATTTCAAGCACATCAAATTCAGCGTTATCAGCGATAAGGCGATCACGAGTTGTCTGAATAGAGTTCAATCCAATATCACAATGAATAAATTTACGTTCAAGTTTATTTGCAACAGCTGCCGTTACTCCGCTTCCACCAAAGAAATCTGCAATTAGCATTCCTTTGTTAGACGAAGCCTGTAGAATATATGTTAGCAATCTCTCGGGTTTTTGCGTTGCATAAGAAAAAGCTGCGTCTAATGATTGATCGGAACTTTTAGAAATATTCCATACATCGTCAAGTTCTTTTCCTTCTTTCATATAACTGCGATTTTCTCTGCCTTCAAAGTAGGTGATTTTATATCTTCTACCATCTTCGTCTATTTTATCGTATCTTTTAATCGTCGTATCTGAGTATTCTTCGTATACTGGATTGTATACAAATTCTTCTGAGTTTACATATCGATAAATAACATCATGTTTTTTAGAGAAATCTCTTTTTGGAGCAACGCCGCCTGTATATGACCAAACAATTTCGTTGCGAAAATTCTGCTCACCGAAGATTTCGTCTAAAAGTATTTTCACATAGTGACATATATGCCAATCAAGATGAACATAAATGGACGCGGTCTCACTCATTATCGATTTAATTGCCATAAGGTTTTCGTACATCCAGTTGAGATATTTTTCTTTATCCCAAACATCTCCGTACATCTTTTCTTCAAAAACTTTCAATTCATCAATATCAAGTTCTTGTTCTGCTTGCACAATAGCCTCTGCCACTTTTGGATTACAGCGAACATATACTTTCTTTGCATAATCAGCACCACTGGCAAAAGGCGGGTCAATGTAAACAAGGTCAACCTGAATCCCCTGCTCCTTCAGATAAGCGCAAGCAGAAACACATTCTCCACGAATAACCATATTGCCGTCAGCGTTTTCGCCCACGGTTTCCTGTTTTTCCATTTCATACAAAGGCATACCACGCTGTAATGTCATAGAAATATCGTCAGCGCCTTTGTATCTCAATATTCTATTAAAATTTCCAAGCACAGCTTGTCCTTCCACCGGCTCTGGTATAAATGGTACATATTTAATTGGCATTATTTGATTCCTCCGTTTTTCATATAACTTACAAATTGTTCAAAAGAAATTGCCATACTATATGATGTTATAAATTCATGTGCCAATTTTGCTTTTTGTATGTCATTCAACTCGTCTAATGCCTTAATAAAATCAAGCAATTTATTTTTTGCATTAGTATATTTATCATCAAACTCTATGCCTACAGTAGGTCTAAGTCCATTCATTACGCTTTCTCCTTAAAAAACTCACAGATTTTTTTATGTGTCTGTGTCAATCTATCTTTCTCTGGCATCGTATCTTCCAAATACAGGTAATCAAAACGTTCATAACCATACGCAGCATTATTCTGTTTTGAAAACTCTGTTTCCATAAAATTCTTCTTATCTTTAAAGACTGGATCTTTGGCATAAATCTGCCCCTTGGTTTCCACTACAATAACCTTATGGATAACGCCATCTTTTCGTTTAATGATAAGGAAGTCCGGTGTGTAAATACCAATGTAATTCCATTTTCCACTGGTTTTCTTATAGCACTTGATCTTAAACTCCGTCATAGCACGGTCGCCATTGTAATACACTTCCAGACCTAATTCTTCGATAATATCGAAGGACAATACTTCTCTTAAAAATGTTTGTTCAAAACCACTGTCTGTACGATATGGCAAGTAGTGGAACGAACGATTCTTATTTGGGTGAGATGATACACGCTGTTGCAATTCCAAAACGATTCTATCGTTTCCAGTTTCTATAGCGAGATCAATTAACTGCTGTGTCTTTTTATCAACTTTCAATTTTCCCTTATCGTCAGCCATTATGTTTTCAACAACATTTTGTCTTGGATAGTAGTCATCCAGATTATCTGCATATATCTCAGAAGTAAAATTCGCAATGTTCAACAAATTAGCTTCTTCTGGTATCAGTTCTTCTGTTGTATTGAAATCCGTTTTGTCACAAAAAGCTTTGCGAATATTGGCTTCTACCAACTTTTTATTGTACTTCGAACTGAAATATCGTGAGCCACCTTTTTCGTATGTGATTTTTTCATATACTACTTTTAACTGCTCTGTATATGCATTTAATTCTGCCATGGAAGGTGTTCCAAATCCACTTCTCATAATACCATAAATCCAAAAATTAAAGGTTGCATATTCTTTACCATATTCAGCATCATCCACCTGGATACTGATATTATTTACATCCATAGAAAGATCTGTTGTTTTGATAATATTACCTGCAATTTGCGCTGAATCAACAGATTTTTTAATAGAAACTTCAGGATTTGCCTTTTCAACAGTAAGTGTATCATAGTTGATTTTCAGCTGATAAAACTCTACTTTAGGCAGCTTTAAATAAGCCGTACGATTATAACGTTTCAAAATAGTCTTACTGTTGTCTGCAGAAGAAAATTCTTTAAGCGAAATATGGTGCTGCTGCTCAAGCTGCATATTTAATTTTTCGGCATTGCTTTCATTCAAATATATCAGTGCCGTTTCCTGACCGTTTTTAATCACCTGACGCAAGCATCGACAAGATGTCTGTAATACCATATTAGTTGGACAGTCGCCTTCTTGTGAAAGGATAATACCTGTAAGACTTCTACAGTCCCAACCTTCTTTACCAATCTGTACAAGCAAAACAATACGAATTTTGGAAATAGATTTATCCAAGATATCAAACTGCATCTGACTATCGGCTGACATCTTATACTGTTTGTTTCCTTTATGGAATTTAAGTATAACATCCGTTCCAAGGTCATATTCAGTCACAATACGAGATACTAATGGATATACTGTTTCTTCTAATTTTTCGATAGTACCACAATAAATACCCAACTTAGCTGTTAAACCATCTGCATAAACAGTATCCTTGTAAGTATCAAGGAATTCTCTGACACCCTTTTCAATAATCAGACTGCTATCTGCAATATCTGCGATTTTTACAACCGGACGTTTCAGGAAATTACCTACACCATCTATAAGAGGATAGTAATATACAATATTTGTGATTTCAGCTGTACCGACAGACAGTGAATCTACAACTTTTATTTTCTCAATCTTGTCCAGATATGGTGTACCAGAAAAACCTATTACTGAATTAACTGTATGGTTCTGAGCCCATCTTGTAACCACGGCACGAAGTTTAATTTCATCACTTACCGCATGATGAACTTCATCAATAAAGATAGACAATGATGGTAACTTACCAATTAAGTTACGAAGTTCATTTGCCTGTTTGTCTTTATCGTCATCACTTTCTTCAAACATATTTATCTGTCCCTGTTTTTCCTGAATACGGTCAAGAATTACTTTTTCCGCATTGGTAACAGCAACAAGCCCAAACAACTCAGAAAGCGGCTGATGATTAGCAATTTTCTGTACATTAGGATTCTTTGTCTTATTTGATTTTTTTGCAGTTTTGCTTTGATCCAAAACCTCAAAAGAAATCATTCTCTTGATATCTGTTGCCGCCGGTTCCGGAAGAATCCATGATGGATTAAAGTTTTGAATGGTTTTAAGACTTGGAACCACTGATGATTTCAAGCCTGACGGTGCAAATATGATAAAGTTATGTGCAAATGCCGAATTTGTTGGCTCGTTATAAGCAAAATATAAATCCAAGTAAATAAATGCCGCCATCAAATACGTTTTACCTGCACCCATAGGAAGGCTAAACAGATAATCCGTATAGGAAACACCATAAAACGCATTACGAAAGAATTCATTATAATCAATTCCCGCTGGATCTTTCTTTATCTGTTTTTCCAGTTTTTCAGATACCTGTTCACCTTTATCATTTGTCAAACATGCATATTCAAACAATGCCGCAGCCGCTGGATTCTGAAACAAATATTCACGAGTGGATTTTGACAATTCTATCTCATTCAAATCAATAGAATTAAAGAATCCCTGTCTAAACAGCTGTGTCAACGGCTTACATTCACAGGCAATTTTTAGAAACAGATATACCTTAATAGCCTCAATCTGAGCATCACGCATCTGCCCTGTTTTCTCTATATACTCAATTAAGTTTTTAACCGTACACCGTTCTGATTCATACCATTGTGTACACTTATTTTCTATCATTTTATAGAACATGTATTTACTCCCGTCTTTAAAATGTATATCATTATTTTTTCTCAAAGCGCAAATTTTTCACTTTGAATCACGTTTAATATGCAATTCTAAAATAATCCAAATACGCCTTATACTTATCCTGTGCGGTCAGGCAGGTATCTGTCAGATAGCCTTTTTCGCTGTCCCATTCCTTCAATCCACGGTAATAGAACATCTTCAGATTGTCCTCGATGATGAACGGAACGATATTGTATTTCAGGCACTCCTTAAATATGATCAATCTGCCCACACGCCCATTGCCGTCCTGGAACGGATGGATCCGCTCAAACTTCACATGAAAGTCCAGAATATCCTCAAAAGTCTTTTCTTCCTTGGCGTTATATTCCGTCAGCAAGGCCTTCATTTTATCGGCAACTTCTTCCGGAAGGGCTGTATCCCTGCCGCCGACTTCATTCGGAAGTTTCTTATAATCTCCAACAGCAAACCATTCTTTTCTGGAATCACTGGTGCCGTTCTTCAAAACCAAGTGAAGTTCTTTGATGAACTTCTCCGTCAGAGCTGCTTTTGCATGATCAATAATCATGTCAATGCAGCGGAAGTGATTTGCTGTTTCGATCACGTCATCCACATTTAGCACTTCTTTTTCTACGCCAATGGTGTTGGTTTCAAAGATATACCTGGTTTGATCGTGCGTCAGGTGGCTTCCTTCCATATGGTTAGAATTGTATGTCAAATCAATCTGCGTTTTATGGTAGATCCCACCGGAATATTTACTTGTCTTCTGCTCTTTCAGAATATCCAACAGAGTGATCGGTTCGGCTTTTCTTTTATTGGTACGATCCGGTTTTTCTGCGTTTTCCGGAATGTTCCATGTCTTGCCGGTAAGAAACGCACCGTTCACACGCCCCTGGGCACAGTAATTTCTAACACTGCGCTCGGACACATCCCATTTTTTCGCTATTTCGGTAACTAAAAGATATCGCATCTATGATCCTCCGCCATAAAATCTATCCCAAAAACTACGTTAATCTATTATATAGTATACCACGTCATCGGCAAAAATATCAATACCATTCAAGGTGAAATTGCTATGCTTTTTGCCGACACAGGAAATGCTGCTTCTGGATATAGAAAGCCGGACTCCATCAAAAATGAAGTCCGGCAAAATATTATCTATATACGATTTCTTCCAACACAATTTCCTCTGCCCGATTGTGGATACTGTTCATGGCTCGAATCCAAGCCATTTGGTCTGCTGCTTTCAGTTCCTCAGTCACGCCCTCAGCGGCCTTCATCTGCTCAACAAACAGGGACAAACGCTCTTGTGCTTGCTCGTTCAAATCGGCAAGGTAAGTCCAGAGTCTGATAATTAGCCAGTAACTCATTTAATCCGTTTCTGAATATCTTCAACAGATGGCAGTTGCTTTTCCAGAGCATCCGGCAGACTACTGGTTATTTTATATTCGCTTACACCAATCGGCTTTGAAATATCTCTGAGCGAATATTCTGCAACCACATTATTTTTGCTTTTGCACAGAAGCAAACCAATGGACGGATTATCCTGCT
>ERZ831634.2113-NODE-2113-length-18147-cov-10.744031_pt1 | contig 18147 bp, 13 predicted proteins | sample MGYA00519953_ERZ831634 | MGnify/ENA primary metagenome ERZ831634 (study PRJEB31850, sample SAMEA3708718) | human gut metagenome | biome: human gut; feature: human-associated habitat; material: faeces | place: China | collected 2014 ... | reverse complement strand
ACAGCACGATGAAGGGGGACAGCAGGCTCTGGAACTGTGCCACCATGACCAGATATACAAAGGGCAGGGCCAGAGCCATCCACTGCACCATTTCGTTCACCATGTAGTCGGTGCCCTCGGTCTCGCCGCCCAGCGTGGTGCTGCAGCCCTCCGGCATCTCACCGCTGGCTGCGTACTCATCCAGCTTCTTCTGCAGCACGCGGGACTGCACCATGGTGTTGTAGCCCTTCAGCGTATCTGCCGTCACAGTGACAAACTCGGTCTGGTTCTCGCTGGTAATGGCATCCGGTGCGGTGCCGGTGGTCCAGCTGGCGATATCGTTCAGGGTGCAGGTACCATTGGTCACTGTGCCGTCTGCCGACATTTCGGTGGTCTCAAAGGTAAGCTCCATCATGTTTTCCTTGGTGACAGGGTCCAGATTGTCCGTGATCTGGACATCCATGGTGGTGCCGTTCACCGTGACGGGGGTCTGGGCCGTGGCGGTGGTGGTGAGCTTTGCCGCGATCTGCTGGTACACCTGCGCAACGGTCAGTCCGTAGGCGCGCACCTTGTCGCGGTCCACCTTCAGGATGATGGTGGCATCGCCGCTGCCAAGGCCGTTGTCCGCATTGGCAAAGCCCTCGGTATCGTTGACGATCTCCATTACCTTCTCGGAAACGGTGGTCAGCGTTTCCGGATCCTTGCCGTAGACCTTGACCGACAGGCCGGTGGCCAGCTGGCTGGTCAGATCATCGGTCATGCCGTACAGCTTGACCTCAGCGGTGCAATTCTCGATCTGGGACACTGCATCCTCCATGGCCTGCCGGGTCTTTTCCACCTCACGGGAGGAAAGGCTCTTGCTCATCATAACGTTGATCTTGTATCTGCCGTAGGCATTGGCGGAGTTCAGGATATCGGTAATGGCGGTGGGCAGGCCCAGCTGGCTGATATCCAGACCGGCCATGCTGGTGTCGAGGGTGATGCCCACCTCTTCCACGTTTTCTACATTCAGGGCCGCCTCTGCCACCTGACCCGCAATGGCATAGGATTCCTCCTTGGTCAGGCCGTCGGCGGTGGACAGGGTGATCTGCGCCTCGTTGCTGGTGATGCTGGGCAGCAGCTCCACGCCCATGTTCAGCACCTGCCAGCCACTGAACACCAGCAGTACCACCGCCGCGATCAGGGGCAGGGCACGGTGCTGCAGGCACCATTCCAGACTATGGGCATACTTTTCCTGCACCTTTTCAAACCAGGCAAGGCGCTTGGGTTCAGCTTTTTTCAGCACAGTAGAGGATGCCGCCGGGACCACCGTGAGCGCCACGATGAGGGAGGCCATCAGGCAGTAACCGATGCACAGGGACATGGGCATCATCAGGCTGCGCACAATGCTGGCCGAGAACACCACCGGCAGGAACACGCACACCGAGGTAAGGGTGGAGGCCACCACCGACATGCCCACCTGTTTTGTGCCCTGCACGGCAGCGCGGGCCGCAGGCACGCCGCGGCTGCGCAGACGGTAGACGTTCTCAATGACGACCACCGAGTTATCCACCAGCATACCAATGCCGAGAGAAAGGCCGGCCAGGGTCATCACGTTCAGGTCCAGCCCGGTAAAGTACATGAGCACCACCGCGAACAGAACGGACAGCGGGATGCTGATGCCGACCACGAGGGTGGGCTTGATATCCTTCAGGAAGATGGCCAGCACGATGATGGCCAGTGCAGCGCCCACCACCATGCTGGTGAGGATGCTGTTGATGACAATGGTGATGTAGTTGCCCTGATTGGACAGCACCACCATGTGCAGGCCGTCGTATTGTTTTTCCAGCTCTTTAAATGCGGTCAGGCAGTTGTCGGAGACCTCGCCTGCACTGGAAGTCGCATTCTTATAGATTTTGAGGATGGATGCCTTTTCGCCGTTCAGGCGGGTGTAGCTGTCGGCGGAGTTATCAATGACCTCCACATCCGCCACATCAGAAAGGCGCACGTCGCCGTAGCCCTCCACATGCAGCAGCAGGGCACCGCTGATATCCTTCACACTGTTGTACTCTTCGCCGACTTTCAGCAGCCAGGACTCGCCGTCCTTATCCTGCACGTAACCGGCCGGCATGGAGAAGTTCTGGGCATAGATGAGCTGCGCCAGCGTTTCAATGTCCAGCTGCTTTGTCACATCGGCCTGTGCCAGAGCGTTGGTCTTGGCCGTCTCGTACTCTGCCTTGGCAGCCTCCAGCTGCTTTTCGTACTCGTTCAGCATTTCACGCGCTTCGGTGAACTGCATATAGGCGTTGAGCTGCTGCTGGGAGAAGCTGCCCAGCGCACCGGAGAACTCGCTCATCAGCTGCGGCACATTGTCCATGGCCTTGATGGTGCTTTCCAGCGCGTTGTAGATCACATTCAGGCTTTCCTGCAGCTGCATCTCATTGGCAAGATCTTCCGCCGTGCTGCCCTCGGAGCCGGTCTCGGTATTCACGCGCTCCTGCAGCTTCTGCAGGGCGGTAGTGAGCTTATCGGTAATGGTGCGCAGCTCAGCCACAATATCGATCAGAGAGTCGATATCCCGCATACCGGTCTCGTTGAACTTGTCCATGACCTTCTGCAGACCGTCGCGCACCTCGATCAGGGCCTGCTGGATCTCAGGCTCCTTGACCACAGCGATCAGGTCGTTCACGCTCTCCAGAAGAGCCTGCGCCTGCGCGCGCACCGTTTCCACTGCGGCGCCCACCTCGGTGCTCATCTGGCTCATGACCGAGTTGGACACCGTATTGCCAAAGTTTTTCAGCTGCTTTTCGTATTCCTTGCGTCCGGCGGTGATCTGTGCCTCGGCGCTTTCCAGCTGGGAGCGGGCTGCAGCCAGCTGGGTATCGATCAGTTCCAGCAGCTTTGCGTTGATCTCGTCGATCTTATCCTGATTGAGCTGCACCTGCACCAGCTTTTCCACCAGACCGCTGGACGAAACGCTGGACACACCGCCCTTGCGCTGCACTTCCGGCACAAGGGTGTTCTGGATAAACTCAGAAAGCTCGTACTGGTCGGCACCTTCGCGGCTGACAGCCACCGTCATGAAAGCGTTCATGTTCAGGCTGTACTCAATGATAGAGGGGGTTAGGCAGGTGCTGGGCAGGTCGCTTTTGGCCTGATCCAGCTTGTTGGACACCTTGACCAGCGCGCTGTTCATATCCGTATCCTCGGTAAACTCCATCAGCAGCAGGCTGTAGTTTTCTGCCGATGTTGCGGTGATCTTGGACACGCCCGGCACTGTGAGCGAGTTCTGCAGCACATCCGAGACCTCGCTCTCCACGCGCTCCGGGCTTGCACCAGGATACACGGTGACCACCATCAGATACGGTGTGTTCACGTTGGGCAGCAAGTTCGTATCCATCTTTGTGACCGCCACAAAGCCCAGGATCAGGATCATGACCACTGCAACCAGCACCGTAAACGGCTTTTTGACACTGAATTTTTCCATTTTCTCCTACCGTTTCTCTGCCTTGCCGCAAAGCAGGACAGCTGCTTTCCCTGCGGGAAAGGCTACACTTCAACATTTTTATTATACACGCAAGCCCCCGCCTTGCAAGAGCGGGGTGGGATTCTTTTGCGATTCTTTGGATACTTTCGCAAGATTTTAACATTTGCCGTTCCGTTTTTCCATTTTCCGGCTGCGGGTGCGACCAAATTCGGTCAGTCTTCCTTTATGGATACGCAGCAGCAGGGCAGATTGTTGCACCTTTTTAAAATTTTTCTGCCAAAGCGCCAGAGCCGCTTTTTGTTTTTTGCGTGGAAATGTGCATTTGAATATGTTATACTAGAGTACAGAATGGATCAGCAGGCTCTTTTTCGGGCCTTATCCTATAGATTCGACCAATAAAAACGAGGAACACTATGAAAAAAGTCATCTCCGTCCGTTTCAAAGAGAACGGCAAAAGCTATTATTTTGATCCCGCCGGGGCCGACATCAAAACCGGCGAATACGTGATCGTGGAGACCGCCCGCGGCATTGAGTGCGGCGAGGTGGTACAGGGCGTGAGGGAGATCGCCGATGCGGCAGTGCCCAAGGCCCTCAAGCCCATTACCCGCATGGCCGACAGCGTGGATATCCGCCGGATGCGCCAGAACCGTGAGGACGAAAAGCGCGCCTACCGCACCTGTCAGGAATGCATTGCCCGCCACGGCCTGGAAATGAAGCTTGTGGAGGCCGAGTATACCCTAGACCGCTCCAAGATCATGTTCTACTTTACCGCCGATGGCCGCGTGGACTTCCGCGAGCTGGTCAAGGATCTGGCCGGTATCTTCCACACCCGCATCGAGCTGCGCCAGATCGGCGTGCGGGACGAGAGCAAGATGATCGGCGGCCTTGGCATCTGCGGCCAGCCCTTCTGCTGCAGCCGCTTTTTAAAGGACTTCCAGCCCGTCTCCATCAAGATGGCAAAAGAGCAGGGCCTTTCGCTGAACCCCACCAAGATCAGCGGTGCCTGCGGCCGGCTGATGTGCTGCCTTGCCTACGAGGAAAGCGCCTACGAGTACCTGAACAGCATCATGCCCATGGTGGGCAGCACCGTGCGCACGCCGGACGGTCTTGGCACCGTGCTGGAGGTGAACCCGGTTTCCGGCTACCTGCGGGTGCGCTGCGGCACCGAGAGCCTTTCGCCCCGTTACTATAAGGTGGGTGTGTGCGAATATATCAGCGGCGGCAAGCGTGCGCCCCGCCGCCCGGACCCGGACGACGATTACTCCGGCGTGCGCAACCCGGCCCCGGTGGTGGCTTCCTCCGACGATGGCGAAAAGCGCTGCGCGGGCGGCGGCTGCGCCCGGAAGCGTACTGCCGAAAAGGAGTGAGGGACGCGCCGGAGGTTCCGAGGGGTTAGTCTGCTAAAACTAACCGTTCTTCGTGATTTTTGCCAAAAAACTCCTGCAAATTTGGCCATAAGTTAGCCTGTGCTTTTGTGCAACCCAACAAAAAACAGACTTTTGTGTTTTTCGGGTCACGGTTAGTCTTGCCTTTTCTCACCTGCTTTGTTAAAATGCAGGCAAGGATATGATTTCCGGAGAGACATGCACAGCCGTGCCATACATGACTCTTCATACATACTTCGGGCACGGAGATAAAAAGGAGAGTTTATTATGGCACACAAGGTTTCTGACGCATGTGTTGGCTGCGGCGCTTGCGAGGGCGCTTGCCCGGTTGGCGCTATCACCGTTGATGGTGTTGCTTCTGTGAATGCAGACGCTTGCATCGACTGCGGCGCTTGCGAGGGTGCTTGCCCCACCGGTGCTATCACTGCTGAATAATTTTAGCAGCTGCACAAAAAACGCATCAAAAGCAGCAGGCCTGTCCAAAGCAGGTCTGCTGCTTTTTTGTTTTGCAGTAATTCGCACAAATTCCCCGAGCAATTCCACGCATTTTTTTGAGAGGGTACGGCACACTTATCTATGGAACATTCTACCGAAGTCTTGTATAATAGAACTATGGTTTATTGCTCGCCGGAGCATCGTTTTGGCTCCGACGCGCTGCTGCTGGCCCGTTTCTGTGAGCCAAAGCGCGCCCAGAAGGCCGCAGACCTGTGCTCCGGCTGCGGCATCGTGGCGCTGGAATGGCACGACCGCGGCCACCGCGGCCCCTGCATGGGGCTGGAGCTGCAGCCCGAGGGCAGCGCTCTGCTTTCCGCTGCGGTGCAGGAGCAGGACATCGGGCACATTGAGCCTGTCTGTGCCGACCTGCGCGCTTTCCGGCAGGGCGAGGGCAGTTTTGACGTGTGTGCGTGCAATCCGCCCTATTTCACGGATGGGCCCCAAAGCCAAAACGCAGCCCACGCCCTTGCCCGGCACGAGAACACCTGCACACTGGACGATGTGTGCCAGTGTGCGTTCCGCCTTTTGAAGGACGGCGGGCGCTTTGCGCTGTGCCACCGGCCGGAACGACTGGCGGAGGTGCTGGCGGTGCTGCGGGCCAACCGGTTGGAGCCGAAGCGGCTGGCCTTTGTAAAGAACAAGGCGGACGGCGCGCCATGGCTCTTCCTTGTGGAAGCGCAGAAGAACCGCAAGACCGGCCTGCGGGTGGAGCCGGATGTGTTGATCAGCGCCGGTGCGGCGTTATATGGGAGGTAAACTATGGCAGGAACTCTTTATATCGTGGCAACGCCCATCGGCAATCTGGACGATATGCCGCCGCGCGTAGCGGCCACCTTTGGCGCGGCAGACTTTATTGCCGCCGAGGACACCCGTGTGACCATGAAGCTGCTGAATTTTCTGGGCCTGAAAAAGCCCATGGTCAGCTACTATGAGCACGCCCTGCAGAAGGGTGAGGGCATCCTGCGCCGCATTGAAGCAGGCGAGAGCTGTGCCCTGTGCAGTGATGCGGGCATGCCCTGCGTCTCCGACCCGGGCGAGGTGATCGTGCGGGACGCACTGGCCCGGGGCATCAAAGTGGTGCCGGTGCCGGCGGCTTCCGCCTGCGTCACAGCGCTGGCCGTGTCCGGGCAGGACACCTCCCGCTGGGTGTTCGAGGGCTTTCTGCCCGTGAACCGCAAGCAGAAAAAAGAGCGGCTGGCTGAGCTTTTGCAGGAAAAGCGCACCACCATCTTTTACGAAGCGCCCCACAAGCTGCGCACCACGCTGGACGATCTGGCCAATGCCTTTGGCGCAGACCGCAGCATCACCCTGTGCCGGGAGCTGACAAAGCTGCACGAGGATATCTGGAAGACTACCCTCGGCGAGGCGGTGGAGCACTACAAGACCAACGAGCCGCGCGGCGAGTATGTGCTGGTGATGGCCGGTGCGCCTGAGACCGCCGACCCGGAGCAGGAGCTGACGCTGGAGCAGGCAGCGCAGCGGGCGCTGGAGCTGACCGGGCAGGGCTTTGGCCCCACCGCCGCAGCCAAGGCGGCGGCACAGGGCACACCTTATTCTAAAAGCAAAGTGTACAAGCAGCTGCTGGTATTGCAACAGGGCCAGCAGGCTGGTGAATGACAGCATCTCAGGTAAATGGTAATAGAGGAGGACCCCTTTTGTGACAAAGCTTCTGGTTTTGAGCGACAGCCACGGCGGACGTGCCGCCATTGAGCGCGTGCTGATGAAAGAGAGCAAAAGCATCGATGCCCTGATCTTTCTGGGCGACGGCCTGCGGGATCTGGAACTGGCTCTGACGCTGTGCCCCAAGCTGCGGGCCTACTCGGTGGCGGGCAACTGCGATTACGGTGCACTGGAACCCACCGACGGCCTTGCCGCCTTTGACGGCGTGGTGATCTTTTACACTCACGGTCATATGTACGGTGTGAAATACGATCTGGATACGCTGGCAGATGCCGCATCTGCCCGGGGTGCCGAGGTGGCGCTGTTCGGCCACACCCACATCCCCCATGCAGAGACCCGCAGCGGGGTGTTCCTGTTCAACCCCGGCTCCTGCGGCCGGTGTTACACCGGGCCGGACACCTACGGCATCCTGACGCTGGACGAAGGCAAAGTGACCGCCTATGAACATAAAGAGGTACCCAAACAATGAGCATCAATGAGGTGCGCTATCTGCCGGAATGCGGCAGCACCAACGCTTACGTGAAGGAGCATTTTGAAGAGTTCGGCCCGGTGGGTGCGGTGTATACCGAGAACCAGACCGCAGGCCGGGGCCGTCTGGGCCGCAGCTGGGTGAACGCCGAGGGCAAGGCCCTGTATTATACAGTAGCCATCCGGGAACCGCTGGCCCAGCCTACCACCCTGCCGCTGCTGGCAAGCCTTGCCGTGCGCACCCAGCTCAAGCTGCGCTACGGCGTGGACTGCCAGATCAAGTGGCCCAACGACCTTCTGCTCAACGGCAAAAAGATCGTGGGCATCCTGTGCGAGGGCGTGAGCTACGGCTACCAGCAGCAGGGCCGGGGCATTTTGTGCGGCATCGGCATCAATCTGGCCCAGCCGCAGAGCTACTTTGATGCCGCCGGTCTGCCCAACGGCACCTCGCTGGCGCTGCAGGGGGCAAAGGTGGATCTTTCCACCGACCCCGCATGGCTGGCCGAGGGCCTGACCGACTTTGGCTTTGACCGCAACATGTATGTGTTTGCCCGCGATGGCTTTGCCCCCTTCCGGGAGGAATACAAAGCCGCCTGCGTCAATCTGGGCCGCCGGGTTACCTTCGACCTGCCGGACGGCGGGCAGGGTGCAGGCGAAGCCGTCGATGTGGACGAAGAGGGCCGTCTGGTGGTGCGCACCGACAGCGGCGAAGTGCACGTTTTTACCGGCGAAGTATCGGTGCACGGCATCTATGGGGCCGTGTAAAAGCACTCTTTATCATAAAATATCACCGCAGGGAACTGATGAGGGCGCAGGACAGCCGCGATAGGTAAACCCTCTCAGTCACGGCTTACGCCGTGCCAGACTCCCCCTTTTGTCACCTGCGGTGACATCCGTTCCCCTCTTTGTCACCTGTGGTGACATTTCTCCCCGACCGGGGAGAATCTGTCCCGGAACGGGGGAAGTCTTTCCTCTCAGGGGGAGCTTTTTTGCTATCCTCCGGACAGGCGCGCACGCTGTTGAAAGGCATTCTTTTCCTGCAGAACTGTTTTTCATGTGCGTACAGTTTTGGAATTATATGGAAATTTTTCACACGCTTTTGCCCGAATTTCCCGCAAAATGCTTGAATAAACGAATTTTTTGTAAATTTCTTGTGTACATTTCCAGTTGCCAATTCAGTCATACTTTAGTATAATGGAGTACGTGCCAGCGCGTCCTTTTGGATGGGATGCGCGTGTTTAGGAAATCGGAAAACGGACAGCACAAGCGCCCTGCCCCAAAAAGCAAGGCGCTTGTGCTGTCGCAAGGAGAGCAAACATGAAAGATCAAGAATCCTTCAAGCCGTATATTCCTGCGGAAAAGATCACCGCAGAAATGACGGCGACCTCTGTGATCATGGGCATCATCCTGTCCGTGGTCTTCGGCGCTGCAAACGCTTATCTGGGCCTGCGCGTCGGCATGACTGTTTCTGCCTCCATCCCGGCAGCAGTCATTTCTATGGGCGTGATCCGCGTCCTGCTCAAGAAGAACTCCATTCTGGAGAGCAACATGGTGCAGACCATCGGTTCCGCAGGCGAGAGCCTGGCCGCCGGTGCCATCTTCACCATGCCCGCACTGTTCCTGTGGGCAAAAGAGGGCCTGTGCGACAAGCCCAGCATCCTGGAGATCACCCTGATCGCCCTGTGCGGCGGCATTCTGGGCGTTCTGTTCATGGTGCCCCTGCGCAACGCCCTGATCGTCAAGGAGCACGCCACCCTGCTGTACCCGGAAGGCACCGCCTGTGCAGACGTTCTGCTGGCCGGTGAAGAGGGCGGTGCAAACGCCTCCACCGTGTTCTCCGGCATGGGTCTGGCAGCCATCTTCAAGTTCATCGTCGATGGCCTGAAGATGATCCCCGCCGACATTGCCGTGGCCTTCAGCTCCTTCAAGGGTGCTCTGGGCATGGAAGTGTACCCCGCTCTGCTGGGCGTGGGCTACATCGTCGGCCCCAAGACCGCTTCCTACATGTTCACCGGTTCTCTGGTGGGCTGGATGGTCATTATCCCGCTGATCTGCCTGTTCGGCGCAAACATCTCCCTGTACCCGGCAGCAGCCGGCACCACCATTGCTGATCTGTATGCAGCAGGCGGTGCAGACGCCATCTGGTCCAACTACGTCAAGTATATCGGCGCAGGTGCCATTGCTACCGGCGGTATCATCTCGCTGATCAAGAGCCTGCCTCTGATCGCATCCACCTTCCGTGATGCCATGAAGAGCATGAAGGGCGGCAGTGCTTCCGGCACCTCCCGTACCGAGAAGGACCTGCCCATGCCCTTTATTCTGGGCGGCATCCTGCTCATCATCCTCATCATCTGGCTGGCTCCGGCCATCCCCGTCAGCCCGCTGGGTGCTCTGCTGATCGTCATCTTCGGCTTCTTCTTCTCCACCGTCTCTGCACGTATGGTCGGCATGATCGGCAGTTCCAACAACCCGGTCTCCGGCATGACCATTGCCACCCTGCTGATCGCTACCATGATCCTGAAGGCCACCGGCAACGTTGGCATCGAGGGCATGATCGGCTCCATGGCCATCGCCTCTGTCATCTGCATCTGCGCTGCCATTGCTGCGGATACCTCTCAGGACCTGAAGACCGGCTACCTGCTGGGTGCGACCCCGGTCAAGCAGCAGATCGGTGAGCTGATCGGCGTTATTGCCGCCGGTCTGGCCATCGGTGGTGTGCTGTACCTGCTGGACAGCGCATGGGGCTACGGCGGTGCCGAGGTCCCCGCACCGCAGGCTACCCTGATGAAGATGATCGTCGAGGGCATCATGGGCGGCAACCTGCCCTGGAACCTGGTGTTCACCGGTGTGTTCCTTGCCATTGCTCTGGAGGTCCTGCGCATCCCCGTGATGCCGTTCGCCATCGGCCTGTACCTGCCCATCTACCTGAACACCTCCATCATGATCGGCGGTGTTGTGCGCTGGTTCATGGACAGCCGCAAGAATGTTGACGCGAAGCTCAAGGAAGAGCAGACCACCCGCGGCACCCTGTTCTGTGCCGGTATGATCGCAGGCGAGGGCCTTGTGGGCATCCTGCTGGCTGTGTTTGCCGTGTTCGGCATCAGCACTGCCCTGAGCATTGATCTGGGCAACATTGGCGGCGTGGTCCTGATGATCGTGATGATCGCATGCCTGCTGGCCTTCTCCATGAAGAAAAAGAAGAACTGATGAGTAAGAAAAAGCAGTCCATCAACTATCTGGACCTCATTCCGCAGCGGGCGGAAACCCTGCGCTGGCACACAGACGAAGCCACCGGCCTTATCACCCTTGAGGTGGAGAACACCGGTGTGTTCAATACGATCGCGCAAAAAGTGTTCCATAAACCGCGCACCACACAGGTGCATCTGGACGAGACCGGCAGCTATCTCTGGCCGCTGATCGACGGCCAGAAGACCGTTGCACAGCTTGCTGACTGCATGAAGCAGCAGTTCGGCGAAAAGGCCGAACCCCTGTACCCGCGCATCATCAAGTATTTCCAGATCGTGGAATCTTACCACTTTATCAAGTTCCTCAACCAATAAGCACAAAAGAAGCGGCGCTCAGAGCCTGTTGCAAGGCACTGAGCGCCGCTTTTTCGCTGTTCTTTATTGTTTTTTGCAGTTTGCTGTGATATTCTGTAATTGCCGCATTTGCGGTACGAAGGCGCTGTGTCCCAAAACGCAGGCGGCTGTTCCTTACCGGCACCTAGGCGCGCCGGGCAAGGCGATTTTTTCTTTGGATCTTTCGCACCCCCGGTTTTGCCCAAGGGCAGAAAGGGGGGATGCACCATGACGTTTGAACAGGTCGTGCTTCTGCTCACGCTTCTTGGCGGGGCGATCTACGTTACGTTTGAAATTACATGGACTGTTTCTCACAGTGATGACAAAAAGAAAAAATGACCGCCTCTTGTTCCCCAACACGACCGGTCATTTTTCTTTTTGACTAGTATGGTAAGGAACTAGCCGTTTGTGGGCCAGCGCCTTTGTATTTTCAGTATAGCTTATTTTCCAAAATTGTCAAGCCCATGCACTTTATCTGCGGTGCTTTCTCCTTTTAAGGTTCAGCGAGCCACCGCCCGCGGCAAGAGTGACCGCTGTTAATGCAGCGAGGATGAACAGCAGTGCACACAGCAGAAGCGCTGTGGCTTTGGTGTCGGTGCGGAAATCGGAGACATACTCCTTGTGGGTCACAAGGTCCACCGTGCCCACTTCATCGCCGTCCAGATACACGGTGGCTGTACCCACCACACTGCCGCTTTTAACGGTGGCCGCAATGCTCTCCGGCAGGTCGAAGGAGTAGGTGACGATATCATCCGCGTGGCCGTAGCCGCTCACCGGTGCGGCAGCATACAGCTCCACTGCCGGTTCAGTGCGGCACTTGGTCAGGTCTACGGTGGTCAGCACGGTCTGGGTGTCCACCAGCGGGCGGTCGGCAAAGCTGGCAAAGGCCCAGTCGAACAGATCATCGCACTCGGCAAAGAGGTGGTCCGGCGTATCGCAGCCAAGGATCACCAGCCCGTAGGTGTGGCCGTCCTTTTCCGCAAAGGCCACGATGCAGCGGCCTGCCAGCGTGGTAAAGCCGCCCTTGACCCACCGGACATACTCCCGGTAGTTGGCGCTCTCGCTGTTCATCAGGCTGTTGGAGCTGCTGATGGTGTGCTCAGCCTTGCGGAGGTTCGTGGCCGGCAGGACATAGCTGGCGGTGCCCGCCACCTGTGCAAAGGTCTGGTTTGCCGCACAGGCGGCGGCGATCTTTGCCAGATCCTGCGCGGTGGACACGTTGCCGTAGTCAAACAGGCCGTGGGCACAGGTAAAGTTCGTGCCGGTGCAGCCCAGCTCCTGGGCACGGGCGTTCATCTGCTTGACGAAATCCAGCACGCTGCCGCCCACATCGTAGGCAATGACACTGGCGGCGTCGTTGGCGCTGACGATGAGCATGGCGTTCAGCAGGTCGATGCGGCGCACCGTCTCGCCGATGCGCAGGCCCATGGTGGTGCCGTTGGCGTTCTGGATGTCCCGGAACTCCTGGGTCAGCGCGGTGGGCACGGTCACTTCACCGTTCAGATCCTTGCCGCTTTCCAGCAGCAGCAGGGCCGTCATGAGCTTGGTCAGGCTGGCAACATACTGCTGCTGGTCAGCATTCTGGTTCAGGATGGTCTTGCCGGTGTCGGCGTTGAACAGGTACACCGCCTCGGTCTCGCTGGCGGTCTGGATGGGCATGGGATATACCGCAAGGCCCGGCAGTGCAGCAGCAGCGGCCAGTGCCAGCGTGAGCACCAGCGCCGTCATGCGGCGGAAGATGGTGTTTTTGAACATGAGCGTGCCCCCTTGTATCTGCTTGCCGACGCACGGCAAAAATTTTTGTTTTGAAACAGCTCCTACTTGCCGGAAAGGCTTTGGCTTGCTATACTACTTTAAAGAATACCATAAACCAGCCAAAAGAGAAAGAGAGAAAGGCGGTTTTTAACAATGTTTCTGTCCTTTTGTGGAAAAGTTCCCCGCAACGAGGGGGCTGCTTTTGTAGCGCCCAACGCCACCGTGCAGGGCGATGTGATCCTGAAAGCCGGTTCCACGGTGTGGTACGGGGCCGTGCTGCGCGGCGACGACGGCACTTTGACCATTGGCGAAAACTCCAACGTGCAGGATAACGCCGTGCTGCACTGCGATGTGGGCGGGGCCGTGACGCTGGGCAGGAACGTCACTGTGGGCCACAGCGCGCTGGTGCACGGGTGCACGGTAGGGGATGGCAGCCTCATCGGAATGCACGCCACCCTGCTCAACCACTGTGTCGTGGGCAAAAACTGCATCATCGGCGCGGGTGCGCTGGTGCCGGAGGGCATGGTCATCCCGGACGGCTCGGTAGCCGTGGGCGTGCCCGCAAGGGTCATCAAGCAGGTGAGCCCCGCACAGGTCAAGGCCAACCTGCACAACGCCGCCCACTATGTGGAGCACGGCAGAGTGCACGCAGCACAGTGCAAAATGGATTGACCCCCGTTTTTAGCCATGGTATACTGTACAAAAAGCCCTTGTTTTGGGGGCAGGAGGTAAAAAACATGAAAAATCTTTCAAGACGCGCATTCCTTAAGCTTTCCGGCGCAGCACTGCTTGCGGCAGGGCTCACCGGCACCCTGACCGCCTGCGGCGGCACAGGCAGCATTGACATCCCCGGCACTGTGAACGGCATCGGATACGTAAGCGGAAGCGCAAACCGCACGATCCTTGGCACGCAGGAATACGGCACCATCCATGTGGTCAAGGTGGTTGTCACCCTGAAAAACGTCAGCAGCCGTGCCGTCACCCTGACCGCCGACAACTTCCCGGCTGAGATCGACCATTCTGCTGCATCGCCCATCTACTTTGGCTTTGCGGACAACGCCAGCGGCGACAGCTGGTGGACCCAGAAGGACTACGAATTGCAGCCGAACGAAGAAAAGACCTTTGTGCTGATCTACCGCATCAGCGAGAGTGCCTACAACAGCTGGTTCAAGCAGGTTCATACTGTCAGCCTCACCTTTACCAGCGGCCACCAGAAGGTGACCGGCAGCTACTCCTCCGAGACCGGTGAGCTGGTGGTGGGCGAAGTAGAAAAGGCATAAGGGAAAAACTGCGATTCAGATTGACACTTTGCACCTTATCTACTATAGTGAAAGTGACAGTCTGCCGCATTCTGGAATACCAGAATTTTTGTACACCGCGCTGTTTGGTTTTTTTCATTGGGGGAATTTTGTAAAAAGTTCATTGTGGGATGTTTTTTCACAAAAATGTAATGACTTTTCACTTAAAATCGGGTATACTATACCTTGCGGGGAGGCGGGGCCGCAACCGTCTTTCCGCACATGATTCCTCCTCACACCAAAGCAATACCCCAAACAGAAACTCCCTCCGGTGTACCGCAAGCGCCGGAGGGAGTTTCTGTTTGCATCCGCTTTTGTATTTTATGATTTCCTGCAATCAAAGGAGAGATTTTTATGTCTGAACTGATCACCCGCCGTACTTTTTTAAAGACCACCGGTGCCGCCGCACTGGTCGCTGCCGCCGGCAGTATGCTGGTTGGCTGCGGCGAAGGTTATGGTGCAACCCCCGGCAACCCGACCCTGCCCACCATTGACACCGGTACTTTTGCTACATTGGGCAGCACCTATGTGGATATGGGGCCGCTGACTGGCACTTGGGTCTCCCGTACTACTTACGAATCGGACGGATGGCGGCATAATTATCTTTACACCGGTCTTTCTATTGATAACTCCTATAACACAGATTCTTCCGTTACGATTTCTACCAGTAATTTTACCTGCAAACATAATGGTACTACCGAATCTGGTCTGAAAGTGTGCAGTCTGGGCAATTTTGGCCTGAACAGCGCCGGAACCGGTTTCAAGTATGTTTCTTCCGTAACCGTTGCCAAAGGTGATCGTAAAACTTTTCCTATCTATATTGACCTTGGCCCGGTGAATACGACTTCCCTCAATGTCAGAGGCGTTTTTACGGTTGAGCTGAAACTGGGCGGAAAAACGGCCACCTTTAAATATCAGCCCATCTACGATGACCCCACTATTGAATAAAAATCATGATGCTAAAAACCGGAAGGGCACAATGCTCTTCCGGTTTTTCTTTTTGCATTACAGCGCGCGGAACTTTGCCGCAAACACGCTGAGCACGATTTTAGGGTTCACCTGCGCGCCAAGGCGCTGGATGGCGGCTTCGGCCAGACGCAGGGCACGCTGGGCGGCAATGCCCTGCACCGGTGCGTGGGGGCTTTGCCGCAGGCCCGCAGCGGCCACCGCGCGGAAGTCTGTCAGCAGGGCGGCGGCGCCGGCCTTGTCCTTTTCGTAGGCGGCCAGCAGGCAGGCTGCGGCATAGCTGTCACGGTCGGCAGCGGCCTTTGCCAGCTGCAGGGCCTTTTCCACCTGCGCGGTGCGGGCTTCGTCCTGTGCGGCGGCAAGCACCGTGCCAATGTGACCGTCGAACAGTTCGCTGTACAGCGCGGCCGTCTTTTTGTCCACCCCCTGTGCGGCGCAGTAGCGGGCGCACTGCTCCGGCGAGACAGGAGCCACTGCAAAGCTGACGCAGCGGCTGCGGATGGTGGGCAGTACGCCTGCCAGCGAATCCGCCGTAAGCAGGAACAGCACCCCCTCCGGCGGCTCTTCCATCACCTTCAGCAGGGCATTGGCGGATTCCTCGTTCATCTTTTCCACATGGTAGAGCAGCACGGCACGGCCCTCGGCCGAAAGGCTGGTGTTGAAGATCTCGCTGCGCATAGCCTTGACCTGACTGACCAGATATTTTCCGCCTGCGCCCATACCGGCAACGCTGATCGCTTCACGCACGATGCCGGTCTCCACATGGCCGCTGTCGCGGTCGCCGGGCTTACCCACAGCACGGCAGCATTCGCCCCGCAGAAGGGCCTCAGCGGGCGCTCCGCCTGCAGGGTAAAGATAATCTGCCGCAATGCAGCGGGCCGCAAAACCGGCTCCAAGGCCCTCTTCTCCCACCAGCAGCACGCTGTGGTTCAGGCGGCGGGCTGCCAGCATCAGCTGCACGCTGCTTTTCAGTTCTGCATTGCCCTCCATGCGGTCCAGCATCATGGTGTTTCTCCTTACCTTCTGTTTCTCCGCTTCCACTGCTCACGGCGTACCCACGCGCGGACGGAACGATAGGCCATCGGGCCAAAGAACAGCCAGACGTTCGCCATGCAGAGCAGCAGGCTCAGCTTTTGCGGCAGCGGCGCGCCCAGAAAGCTGAGCACCCACAGTGCTGCCGCAAAAAAGCCAAAGTATTTTACCCGGACGGGGATGACAAAGAACAGCAGCACCTGCACCTCCGGGTACAGCATGGCAAAGGCCAGCAGCAGCGAAAGGGACAGGCAGTAGGTGCTGCCGGTCACGCCGGTGAGCAGGCAGGCCAGCACGGTGCCCAGCATCCCGGAGAGCAGATACACCGTATAGCGGAAATCGCCCCACTCCTGTTCCAGCGCCGTGCCGATGAACCATGTGAAATAGATGCCCAGCACCGCGCTGAGGATGCTGCCGCCGTAAGAGGGGATGAACGCAAAGGTGATGATGCGCCAGATCTGGCCGCGCAGCAGAAAATAGCGGCTGAGTGCCAGCCAGACACTGACGGTCTGGTTGACAAACAGCTCGATGGCCAGCACAAGGATCTGCCCGCCCACCAGAATGTTGGTCAGATTCGGGATGCCGAAGCGGCCGTATTTGCGCTCCAGCTGGTTGAGCCAATTGTTCATATAGGGTGCCTCCAACGCATTGTATTCCGATATCGGTGAGTTTTGCCGCATTTTTCTGCTGTTATTGTACCATGATTGGCCGGGGCATTCAAGGCAATGCCCCGGTGTGGAAAACCGCTGCATCTTCCGCCCAAAAATACAGCTGTCAAGCGGATCTTGCGGCACAAAAGCACAACCGGAAAGTGTATGGAGTTTCCTGTCTGGAATGAACTTTTCACTTTTTCCACCGGGTTTTCCACCGTTTTTGTGAAGAAAAGGGCGAGTTTTCCATGAGGTTTTCCACTTTTTCCACCGGGTTTTCCACAACAAAAGGGCATCAGCCCTATACACACCGTAATTCAGGCCGCAGCTTTCTGGTAAGTTTTGGGCAAAAATGCGGGCATTCTGCCTTTTATAAAAAAGAAAGTCGAAGGATTTTCTTTGCATTCTACAAACCGTTCCTGAGCGGCGATTTATTTTTCTCCAATCTGGAATGAACCGGCCACAAGTTTTCAACACCGGGCCGCTGCCGTTTTTCTGTGTGGAAAAGGCGGGGAAACATGCAGTTTTCCACACTGTTTTATCCCGGCTGAACCCTCTCAGTCGCCTGCGGCGACAGCTCCCCCGAAGGGGGAGCTTTTTTGCGATAACCGAAACGTATCGGATGAATGCTAAAAGCTTCCGGCAGTGCTATAAGCTCCCCCTTCGGGGGAGCTGTCTGCGACCAACGGGAGCAGGCTGAGAGGGTTAGGACGCTTCCGGCTCCGCCAGAGGCTCCCTCTTTGAGGAAGCTGGCAAAACCGTCAGGTTTTGACTGAGGGAGTTGGCATCGCGCAGCGACGACTGAGAGGGTTCGTCCTATAAAAATGCCGGGCAGTCACTTCAAGACCGTCCGGCATTGCTTTATTATTTACATCATATTGTGGAACACCAGCTGTGCGATCTGGAAATAGAGGATCAGGCTGCAGGCATCCACGATGGTGGTGATGAAGGGGGTAGCCATGATGGCCGGGTCGGCACCCAGCTTCTTGGCTGCCAGCGGCAGCATACCGCCCACCAGCTTTGCCAGAATGACGCTGAAGAACAGCGAAACGCTGACCACGATGGCATAGCCCATCACGTTGGCGTACTGGCCGGGGAACAGGAAGGTGTACATCAGGTAGATGCGCAGGCCGTTCACGATGCCCAGCACCGCGCCCACGATGGCGGAGACCCGCAGCTCCTTGCCCAGCACCTGCAGAAAGTCGCTGGGCTCCACCTCGCCCAGAGCCAGACCGCGCACCATCAGGGTGCTGATCTGGTTGCCGCAGTTGCCGGCGGTATCCATCAGCATGGGCATGAAGGAGACCAGCAGGGGCAGGCTCACAAAGGCTTCCTCGTAATGGGTGGTGACCATGCCGGTAAAGGTGGCCGACAGCATCAGGATCAGCAGCCAGG
>ERZ831634.2110-NODE-2110-length-18182-cov-6.844927_pt1 | contig 18182 bp, 19 predicted proteins | sample MGYA00519953_ERZ831634 | MGnify/ENA primary metagenome ERZ831634 (study PRJEB31850, sample SAMEA3708718) | human gut metagenome | biome: human gut; feature: human-associated habitat; material: faeces | place: China | collected 2014 ... | reverse complement strand
TCAGCGAGAAGATCTCCGCGATTGGGAACGCAAACCAGATGCTGCGCAGCACGCCAGTCAGAGACAGCAGGTAGGCAGCCGGGATGAGCACCACGATCTGACGCGCGATGGAGATAAACATACTGTAGACGCTGTAGCCAAATGCCTGGCACGCCGAGCCGGCCACAATGCTGATACCGGCAAACGCGAACGCCAGACTCATGATGCGCAGCGCGGGCGCGCCGATCTCCAGCATGGCATCCGACGCATCGAACATCAGCAGCAGCTCCTTCGGGATGAGCTGGAACACCAGAAATCCCAACGCCATGATGATGACGGCATAGAGCATACCCAAACGGATCGTCTTATGGATGCGCTCCGGCTTCTGCGCGCCGTAGTTGTAGGCGATGATCGGCACCATACCGTTGTTGAGGCCAAAGACCGGCATGAACACGAAGCTCTGGAGCTTGAAATAAACGCCGAACACCGCGACTGCCGTGGACGAAAACGTGATGAGGATCAGGTTCATGACGAAGCACGTCAGCGACGAGATGCAGCTCATGATGATCGACGGGATGCTGATGGCCGTGATCTCGCCCATGAGCTTGCCGCTCGGGCGGATGTGCCGCAGGCGCAGGTGGATCTCCGGATTCTTGCAATGATTGAGGATGACCGCCACGACCGCGCCCAGGCACTGGCCAATCACCGTCGCCCAGGCCGCGCCGGCAATGCCCATCTTCGGGAAGCCGAGCAGGCCGAAGATGAGGATCGGGTCGAGGATGATATTCGTGATCGCACCGACCAGCTGCGTGATCATGGAATAGATCGTGCGGCCGGTCGCCTGCAGAAAGCGCTCGAAGGTGATCTCGATGAAAACGCCGAACGAGCACAAAATGCAGATGTTCAGATACGTGATGCCGAAATTGACGATCGTCTCAATATCCGTCTGCGTGTGCATATATGCGCGGATGCCGAGCAGGCCGGCGACGAGCACGAGCAAATAGCTCAGCAGCGCCAGCAGCAGGCCGTTGACCGCGACCTGATTGACGCGCTCGGCGTTTTTCTGTCCCAGTGCGCGCGACAGCAGCGCGTTGATGCCGACGCCGAAGCCGACAGCGATGGAAATGATGATGTTCTGCAGCGGGAACGCCATGGACACCGCCGTGAGCGCATCCTCGCAGATGCGCGAGACAAAGATACTGTCCACGATGTTGTACAGCGCCTGCACAAGCATGGAGATCATCATCGGGACCGCCATCGACAGCAGGAGCTTATTTTCGGGCATTGTGCCCATTTTATTTTCACGAAGGGTTTCTTCCGGCATATCGTCACTCCTAAAAGTATCTGCAAACAAAGTCCAACGTCACGAATGTTTATTATAGGTTGCCCGCAGCGGAATGTCAAGGTGTGTTGCATTTTTCACTTGAAAACGACGTATGGGTGTGCTATAATAATTGCGCTTGTGGGATTAGTTCATTGGTAGAACACCTGCTTCCCAAGCAGGATAGGCGGGTTCGATTCCCGTATCCCGCTCCAAATAAAGAAAAACCAGCAGTCCATTGAGATTGCTGGTTTTTCTTTATTTATCAATGCTTTGTTATGCTTTCGGAAATCTTTGCGGTGCGAAAAACGTCGCGGATTTGCGATTATTTTTCGCATAATGCAGACGCTTTTCGTTCGCAAAATGCTAACTAAATGCTAACCGCGTTTACAGGCCGCACAGCTTTGCCAGCATCAGGCGGGTGTATGGTGGGCATGCAGACGTGCCGCCGAGCCAGCTTTCCAGCGTGCGCAGCGGGATCACAAAGCGCTGCGCAAAGTTTGCCTGCGTCAGGCCGGTGTGCTGCACGATCTCGCGCACGGTGATGTGCGCATAGCGCCAGACATGGCGCAGATCCTCGGCCAGCGCCGGGAGATCATCGTCCTCGACGCCCGAAAAGATGTCGGACAGCGCGACGTCGGACACAAAAGCGTCCGGGTCGCTGTACTGCCGTGCCTCGCGGAATGCTTGGCAAAATTGCTTGTCAGTCATGGCAAAATGCTCCTTTCATGCGTGTGCCTCCCGGCGATGCCGGGAGGCTGATGTGATCCGCACAAGATTACTCGTCGGCCCAGCCCCAGAGGTCAAACCATGTGGTCGGGCAGCTCAGCTTGTACGTGACGCCGGAGCCGGTGGCGTTATACACCTCGTAGTTGGCCTCCATGTAGCACGGCGCGCAGCCGTTGGAGCGGTGAGAGATGTCCGCGAGATCATCGAGCTCCGAGATCGGCTGCTCGGCCTCGAGATACAGTGCGCGTGCCTCGCTCGTGATGGGATCACGGAGGATCTCCAGGTTGTGCTTTACCTGCAGTGCTTTTGCCTCGTTGCGTGTCATAGTTTTCGCCCTTTCCGGCCTTTCGGCCTGTCGTGTTTTCCATTTCATGGCTCGAGTATACCGCAGATTCGGCGGTGTGTCAACAGCTAAACCCGCAAAATCTGCGGTTTTGTATGGATGCACAAAAATCTGTGCGGAAGTTGTGCAGGATGCCGGGCGTTATCATCGCTCCCAGCTGCGGCGGGCTACATCCTTAACGGATGCAATGCCGGGGTACTGCTTTTGCAGGGCGGCGAAGCGGGCGAACGCTTTCGCGCGATCCTGCCCGGCGTACTTCTCGCGCAGCTCGTCGATTTTCGTTCCGTCGGCGAGCTCGCGCGTGATCGTCACCCAATAGGTAATGCGGCCCTTATAGCTCGGGTCACGATTGAGCGTCAAAACGCGCGTGTAAGGCATCGTCTCCAGCTCGGCATACCGCTGCGCAAGTGCTACGCGATAGTCGCGCAGATCGTCAATTAAGCGCTGCATGCGCTCGATCTGGCGCGCAATGTCGGAATCCTTGCGGGCGATGTCCTCCGGCGTTTTGTATTGCTGCGGCTGCTGCACGTAGATATGTACGCGCTGTTCGGCTTCGCGCTGCTCGTCGCCGTACATGGTAAGTAAATCGTGATAACTCACTGTAATAACCTCCGTTTCGCTCGTGCTCATCAGCGCCGGACTTTTACCGGCGGACGGAGTGCGGCCGGGGACGGCTTACGCCGTCGCCCCGATCCGGTTGTAGGCGGTACGCTCGCGGCCGTCTGCGTCAAAGACCTGGCTGCCGTACTTGCTGCGGATCTCGTTCATGCTGCGCTTGCCGCGGTAATGGCCGCGCGCATCCTCCGGGTGCCTCCAGTACCACATCTTTTTGTTGCTGCTCCAGCGGCATCCGGCAGCCTTGAGCGCGTCCTTATGTTGGCGCGTCTCGCCGCTGATCCAGAGCCACGAGCCGCAAAGCTCGACCGTCAGCCCGGGCAGCCCGAGGAGTACGGCGAGGATCTCGCGGAATTCCTCGGCGGTTTCGGTGGTCTGGTGGTACTCGTCCGCGCTGGCGTTGTGCTGGCGCTTGAGCTGCTCAAACAGCGCATCATGCTCGTTGTTGATCTCCTGCATGATCTCCGTACTGCCGCCCATGTCGGGGTGGTACTTCAGGGCAAGACGGCGGTAAGCTGCTTTCAGCTCGTCGAGGGTGTGGATGTTGGTAAAGTATTTCATGATTGTATCTCCTTTTCTTGTTTGGCATACTAGCGTTAGTATGTGTATTTTTAAGGGACATTCAGCCCCTTAAAAAGTTTTCGATTGCTTCAAGTAAAACGCTCGCTTGTGATACGCCGCTGCTACTGCATTTTGCCTTGAACGCTTCAACCGTTTCTTTGGGCAACTGCAAGTAGATACGGCCGTAAACCTTTTCGTTATACCGGCGTTTTACTTCCGTGCTGGTGGTGGTCTTTCTCGCCGCGAGGATCATCTCCTTTCGCTGCCGTTCCCCGGCTGCATTTACAAGATAGCATACTTGCGTTACCATGTCAAGCCCTTTTTTCAAAAATTTTTTGCGCGGGCGCTCCCTCCCCTTTACTTTTCTTTCCTTCCCTTTGGTCGTTGGATGTATCGCGGGTATGGAATAGTTATTTAATAGCTATGGCATAGCTGTGTAATAGCTATTACTTAGTTATTACTTAGCTATGTAAATACCCCCCTATAGTCCCCCCTCTTTGCGGGGGTGTTGTCCTGGATGCGTGCCGGTGATGCCGATGACGATGATATGATGATGATATGATGATCCCATTATCCCATACAAAATCCGTGTTGTGGCGACAGATAAAAAAATTGCAGGGCTTGTTCCGGCTGGTTTTGTGGTGGTGATCTGGTGCATACTGATGCATTTTCGCGGCCGTTTTCGGTGCTGTATGTTGTGCATATTCATTCAGCTTCGCAAAAAGCTAGTGTTATCAATGGCTTCATCAATTTGTAAATTCGGCATAACCTACATTTTGCCGAATAACTCATAGATTCCGCTGTGTTTCCGTTCCGCGAAGCTGGTATTTTATGCAGTTCATGCGCAGTGTATGCAGCGCCATGCATCAATGACAATTAGGTGCCCGGCCGCGCGGGCAATCATCCACGGCGCGCGCTGGTGTGTGGTGTGTGTTTCGTTCAGCGTTTCCGGGTGTACCCCCTCCCCCCCTCCCCCCCGGGGTGCCGGAAAAACGGGGCGGCTCTCAGGCGACAGCCCATGCGTTACGACACGCAGCCTTTTGAGACTTCCCGCCAAACATCGCCCCGCTCGGCATTTAACGCAAGTTAGACACAAGTTCAACGCGCGTTCAACCCACTGCGTTTTTCACGTCTTTCCAAAGTCATTCCATACATTATCTGGGGACGTGCATTTAGTTTTTGCAGCTTTTGATGCTATACTATAAGTGATGGGGTGATTCTATGGCAAGACCGCGCAAAATCAAAACCGCCGAAGAGCTTGGCGTTCTGATCGACGAGTTTATCATGCAGTGCGAGGACGGAAAACAGTACATGGACGACTATGCGCTGATGAAGTATCTCGGCATTGCGCCGCGCACACTCGCGCGATGGCGGGCAAACGAAGGCGGGGAATATGACGGATATGGAGAGCAGCTCGAGAAGCTGGTTGCATACCGGGAGGCGGTCTATGCACGCATGGTGGCTGAAAACCCGAAGGGCAGCGGCGGAATCATCTTCCTGCTCAAGCAGCCGAAAAACGGCGGGTACATCGACAAGCCTGTAATCGACGTTCACGCGCAGGAGCTGACGATCAAGACAGACGGCATCGGCGGCGACGATGCGTTCAAGTAACGCTTGCAAGTGCGCAACAACCACGCTTAATCCAACAAGCCGAATGCGAGCGCAGGATACGCGCTGCGGCTAAGTGCTTGCTGTTCGCGTTTGCGAACGATGCCCCTCCGTGCCGGAAAAAGGGCGGCCTCCTGTGGCCGTTATTACCTTCCCAAAACCTATTACGGTACGGAGCAACTGTGAACCCGGCACTATCCGGGAATCAAGCGTCGGAAGCGACGGTAAACACTGCTGCGGCGGCGAGTGGCCTAAGCGTTTCATCTCCTTTCCGCTGAAATCCTGTGCAAGTCAGGATGCCGCAGCTTCCCTTTCTACGGCAGCTTTCCAAAAGGGACGCGCCCGGTGCAAGTCCGGGGGCTGCCGCCAAGACCAGACGACCGGATTGACCGGAGCGTGAAAAACCGGCAGAAAGCCGCTTTCCTGCTGCAGCGGGATGCGGGCGCGCTGAGCTGCTGCTCGGAATTGGTTTATAAGCGAGGCGCGCGACAACCGTGTAACGAATGAGGTGAAGCGTTTGCACGTTATCCGTGTGGAGCTGCCGAAGCAGCAAAACGAAATCGAAGTGCACGTCATTGCGGACGTACATCTTTCCGACCCGAACTGCGATATTCGCGGCGTGCAAAAGCGCGTGGCGGACATTGCGGCAAAGGATAACGCCTATGCAATTCTTGCTGGCGACCTGATCGACAACGCGACGCGAAGCAGCATCGGCGACATTTACAGTACGCAGTTGTCCCCAATGGAGCAGATCAAGCTTGCAAACAAGACGTTTGCTCCGCTCAAGGGCCGCATCCTGTGCGCTGTTCCCGGCAATCACGAAGAGCGGACATATCGTGCAGACGGCATCGACATTACATGGCTGATTGCAAACGAGCTGGGCGCGGGCGACCGGTACGCTCCGGACGCGGCGCTCGTATTCGTATCACTCGGTGAAAACTCCCGGCGCAAGAGCGAGGGACGGCAAACGACGTATTCTATCTACGTCAACCACGGCAACGGCGTCGGGCGCAAGATTGGCGGCAAGATCAATCGGCTTGCGGACTATGCGCAGATTGTCGATGCAGACGTCTACGTGTGCGGGCACACGCACTCCCCTGCTGTGTTCAAGGACTGCTTTTTCCGGACGAACGCTTCTACGAGGAGCGCGGAGCCGGTTGAACGATTGTTTGTTAACACCGCGGCGGCGCTGGACTACGGCGGCGGCTACGGTGTGCGGATGGGCTATCAACCGGCAAGCAAGGCCACACCTGTCATTTACCTTGACGGGTGGCGGAAAAATGCCGGGGCAGCAATGTGAAGGTACCCTATGCAGAAAAATGAAAATCTCCTCCGGGCGATTCTGGACATTATCGGTCGCGGGAATACTGCCGAGGTAAAGCAAACGAAAGACGGCGTGCTTGTGCTGGAAGTGAAGCGCAAGGTCGCCTTTCGGGAAACAGAAACAGAATAACGACGTGCCCGGAAACGGCCGGGCATAAGAGCTGAACGGAGCTGACTGCGGAATGCAGTTGGCTCCGTTTCTGCATTTACGGAGGATGCCATGCCGAAGCAGAAGCGAAGCACACAGACAAATTTCACATGGGATCCGGGACACGCGAACGAGAAACAGTTGCTGTTTTACCAGAGCCGAACGATGTACACGGCCTACGGCGGCGCGCGAGGCGGCGGCAAGACGCACGCTGTGCGCATCAAGGCGGTAGGCGGCGCGTTTACATGGCCGGGCATCCGCATCCTCATCGTGCGAAAGACATACCCGGAATTGCAGTCGAACCACATCGAACCGATTCTGAAGATGGTGCCGCAAGAGCTGACAAGCTACAACGGCACACTGCACACGCTGTACTTCCAAAACGGCTCGACAATCCATTTTGGCCATTGGAGCGGCATCACGTCCGAGAGCGAGTACCAGGGCCAAGAATACGACTGGATCTTCATGGACGAGGCGACGCAGTTTACAGAGCGCGAATTCCGTTTTCTCGGCGGCTGCCTGCGCGGCGTCAACGAGATTCCAAAACGCTTTTACCTGACGTGTAACCCCGGCGGCGTCGGACACAGATGGGTCAAGCGCCTGTTTATCGACCGAAATTTCAAGACAGACTCCGACAACCCGGAGGAGAACGAGAATCCGGACGACTACAGCTTCATTTTCGCAACGGTCGAGGACAACAAAGACCTGCTTGAATCCTCTCCGGGCTATCTGCAGGCGCTCTCTCAGTTGCCTGAGAACATCCGCAAGGCGCACCGCTACGGCGACTGGGACGCACTGTGCGGAACGTATTTCCCGGAATTCAGCAAGGCGACGCACACCTGCAAGCCGTTCCAGATCCCAAAGCACTGGAAGCGGTACAGGGCGCTCGACTACGGCCTGGATATGCTTGCCGTCGGCTGGTACGCAGTGGACGAAAACGGGCGCTCGTATATGTACCGCGAGCTTGTGCAGCCGGGGCTGATCGTGCAGGATGCGGCGAAGCAGATTCTCGACATGACGATGCCGGACGAGCACATCGAGATCACCTTCGCCCCGCCGGATATCTGGTCGCGCCAGAAGGACACCGGCAAGACGATGGCAGAGGTGTTTATGCAGTGCGGCGTGCCCATTGTGCGGGCGAGCAACAACCGCGTGCAGGGTTTCCTGCAAGTGAAAGAAGCACTCGCAAATATGCCGGACGGAAAACCGGGGCTTGTGCTTTTCCAGACCTGCGAACGGACGATCGGAGACCTCGAGGACATTCAGGCGGACGAGCGCAACCCGAACGACTGTGCCAAAGAGCCACATGAGATCACGCACACGGTCGATTCCGTGCGCTACTACTGCGTATCGAGGACAATGCGCGCAGACGCAAGAGACGCGAACCCGCCGGAGATCATCTACGAGGACGAGGACGCGCAGGAGGGCTACGAGGAATTCATGACCGGAGACGCACCGTCTGCCGGATATATCAGCTATTAGGAGGAAGACATGAACATTATCGGTTTGATCGGCCTACTGGTGATCGTTGCGTGCTTTGTGTTGACGATGGTAAGTCTGCAGCGCTGGGACGACGAGCTGCGGGCGTTTCAGGACGCGACGATGGATATGCTGGCAGATACGTCGCTTGACGTGTCTCGGCTGCAAAAGCGCGTAGAGGCACTGGAAGAGACTGCGGCCGCACTGTGCGAGCGAGCGGACAAGCTCGACGAGGAGCACGCTGAACAGGTGGAACAGGCGCTGCAGATGGCGCAGGACTTCTCCAACGGGGTGTCCAACCTCATGAACTACAGCTACCTGATGGCCGGAAAAAAGGACGTGAGTGACGATGCCTGACGAGTTTGGCAAGAAGATCACGCCGGAGCAGGTACAGGCAGAGTACCAGAAAATGCTCGGCTACAACACTGCTGTCAACCTCGACGAGACGGTGCGCGCCAACGAGAACTTCTTCATTGGCAAGCAATGGGAGGGCGTGGACGCGAAGGGTCTGCCGACGCCGGTATACAACTTCCTGAAACAGGTCGTTTTGTTTTCCGTTGCGAACATCACGACCGACAATATCAAGATGCAGGCTACTCCGCTTGCGTGCGAGCGCACGCCGGAGGACGTGGAACGTGTCGCGGAGATCGTCAACAAGGAGTTTGACCGGCTGTTTGAATTCAACCGCGTGCCGAACCTTGTGCGCGAGTATATGCGAAACGCCGCCGTGGACGGTGATAGCTGCCTGTTCACGTTCTGGGACGACACGGTAGATGCCGGATTCGGCCTGCGCGGCGGCATCCGTACGGAGATCGTGGACAATATGCGCGTCGGCTTCGGTAACACAGCGTGCCGTGACCCGCAGAAGCAGCCATACATCCTCATCGAACGGCGAGAAATGACGAAGGAGCTGCGCAGAGCAGCGCAGGAGGCCGGAAATCCGCACTGGAACGACATTCAGCCGGATACCGAGAGCCACAACACTGACAGCTACAAAAACAGCTCAGAGCGCAGTACGGTGCTGCTGCGGATGTGGAAGGAACGCAAGACCGGCACGGTGTGGGCATGCGAAGTCTCCGGGCGCGTCATGCTGCGCGAGCCGTGGGACATGGGGCTGCGGCTCTACCCGGTGACGTGGATCAACTGGGACTACATTCCCGACAGCTATCACGGTCAGGCGCTCGTGACCGGCCTGATCCCAAACCAGATCTTTGTCAACAAGCTGTTTGCCATGTCCATGATCTCGCTGATGACGAGCGCGTTTCCGCGAACGGTCTACGACAAGACGCGCATCCCGAAGTGGAATAACGCTGTCGGCGCTGCGATCGGCGTCAACGGCGGCGACGTGTCCGGCGTGGCAAAGATCATCGACCCGGCACAGATCAGCCCGCAGATCGCGCAGTTTATCCAGACGAGCGTGGACTATACGCGGCAGTTTCTCGGCGCGACGAGTGCGGCGCTTGGCGAGACGCGGCCGGACAACACGTCGGCCATTATCGCCCTGCAGCGCGCTGCCAGTATCCCGTCGGAGATCACGAAGCAGAACCTCTACAAATCCATTGAAGATCTGGGGCGCATCTATCTGGACTTCATGGCGGCGTACTACGGGGAACGCAAAGTGCAGGTGTCTATGCCGGACGTAGGCTCGGACATTCTTGCATTTGCTGGGAAAGACCCGGAGGAGCTGGAAACCGTGCTGTTCGACTACGGCATTCTGAACGATATGCCGATGGCGCTGAAACTGGACGTTGGCGCAAGCTCGTACTGGTCGGAGATGGCGTCGGTGCAGACGCTGGATAACCTGCTGATGCAGGACAAGATCACGATTGAGGAATACCTTGAGCGCATCCCGGACGGCTACATCCCGAAGCGGCAGGAACTGATCGCCTCGCGCAAGCAGGCGGCACAGCAGCAGATGATGCAGCCGGAGGGCCCGAGCACAGGCGGCACGCCGAAGACCGGCGCTCTGGTCGATATCGGCCAGAAGACGCCCATTCGCGGCGGCGGCGGCTTCGGTGACTTGCAGCGCAAGGTCATGCAGACCGGAACGGCCGAATAACGAACGCTCGGCGGAAAACCGCCTTGCAAATACATTACCGGATAAATTTCAACACGTGGCGCCGACCATAGCGCCGCACCCGCCGACCATAGCGGGAGAAGGGATTTTGACATGGCAGACGACATGAACACCGCCTTTACGGCGGACGCAGACGATTGGAGCGACATCACGGCGGATAGCTTTGCCGACGTTGAGGACGACGCGCAGGGCGCGCCGGACACGGAGCCGCAGGGCAACGACGCCGCGCCGGAGATCGAACAGAACGACGGTGGGCAGGATGCAGATGCCGCACAGCCGGGCGAGAACGAGGAGCAGCAGGCGCAGACAGACGGCCAACTGTTTGAGCTAAAGCACCTCGGCGAGACGAAAAATGTCAACCGGGACGAGGTCGTAACGCTTGCTCAGAAGGGCATGGACTACGACCGCGTGACCGAGAAAAACACGCAACTGGAAACCCAGGTGTCCGAACAGAAACAGCAACTGGCGACGCTCACGGAACACGAGAACGCGCTGCAGGAGCTGGCAAATCAGAGCGGCACAACCGTCGAGGAGCTTGTGGAAAACATGCTCATTGCCGTTACCAAGAGTAAATACGGCATCGACGACGACGGCATGGCGCTCGAGCGCGTAAAGCTCGACAGAGAGCGCCGCGCGCTCGATCAGGAACGGGCAGCACTGGCACCCCAGAAGCAGGAGCAGGAGCAGCAGGCAGCGAACGAGAAATGGCGCGGCGAGTGCTTTGACGCATTTGCAAAAGCCTATCCCGACGTTGACCCGGCCTCCATTCCGAACGGCGTGTGGGAAGCCTTTAACCGCGGTGAAACGCTGGTTTCGGCCTACGCAAGAGAACGCAACAAGGCGCTGGAGGCAGAGATCGCGCGCATGAAATCCGAGCAGGCGACGCGCGACCGGAACGCGGCGAACGCCGCGAGAAGCACCGGCAGCCAGAGCAGTGCCGGGAAGACCGGCAGCGACGAAGCGTTTGACGCGCTGTGGTACGACGGCAACTGACCACGTGAACATAGGGCTTGCCTCCGCCTGAAATTCTGAATTTTTAAGTGAGGTAATTACATAATGGCAATCAATGTTTTTGACAAATACAGCACCAAGCTCGACGAACGTTTCCACCAGAAGAGCGTTACCGACGCATTTGCCGGTAAGGATTACGACTTTGTTGGCGTGAACGCAATCAACGTGTACAGCTCCGACGAGGGCGACTTCGGCGACTACACCCGCAGCGGCTCCAACCGCTTCGGCGCGATCAAAGAGCTGGGTGACACCGTTCAGACCATGCGTATGACGCAGGACAAGGGCGGCACGTTCTCGATCGACGCGGGCAACGCTGCCGAACAGTTTAACATCAAGCAGTGCAACGCGCGCATGAAGGCGACGTGGGACGGCAAGGTCACTCCGAGCATCGACAAGTACCGCCTGCAGAAGTGGGTCGGCGGCGCTGGTGTTGTGACCGTCAATGCTACCGCGCTGACCGGCAAGACCGCGATCGACGCCATTGTCAACATGGGTGCGGAGATGTCCAACCATCTCGTGCCGACCGACAACCGCGCAATCTTCATCGGCCACACGCTGTTCGCCAAGTGCAAGCTGTCGGACTACATCGTCGGCATTGACGTGCTGGGCAAGGGCGCCGTCGCAAACGGCTCTCTGGGCAAGCTCGACGGCAACGACGTGTACGCCATCCCGGACAGCTATCTGCCCACAGGCGTCAACTTCGTGATCTTCCGCAAGGGCGCGAGCGTCGACCCGGTGAAGAACCAGACCATGCGCATCCAGAAGAACCCGCTCGGCATCGACGGCGATGTGGCGGAGTACCGCGTGATGTTCGACAGCTTCGTGCTGGACAAGAAGGCATACGCCATCGGCGTGCACGCGACTGCGGGCAGCACGACCCCGACGATGTCTGTTTCCGGCGGCACGCTGACGCTGACTGCCGGTGACGGTGAGACCATCAAGTACACCACCGACGGCAGCAACCCGAAGACTTCCTCCACGGCGAAGACCTACAGCGCCAGCGCGAAGCCGACCGGCGTTTCCGCAGGCACGGAGGTTAAGGCTTACGCCAGCAAGACCGGCGCGCTGGATTCCGGCATTATGACGGCTACCGCCTGAGGCAACGGATAAGGCGGCGGGATTTCCCGCCGCCTATTTTCAGATAACGAGGTGATTTCATGGCAGAAGTCAGCGACGTGTTCGATGCGGCAATGTCCATCATGGACGAGCTGAGTGACAGCGGGAAACCGCAGACAACGGACACGGACGAATATAAATACCGCACCGTGTCGATCATCAACACCATGATCGCGGAGCTGTACCCGTTTTCAGAGACAAAGAAGGCCGGAAAAACCGCTTCCGGCTGGCGGCCTGTTGAGGAATTCGACGACACGCTCTCGGAGATCGACAACACGCTCGCGCTCGGTGCGATGCCATACGGCCTTGCTTCCGCTCTCCTGACGGACGAGAACCCGGAGGCATCCGACCGGTTCAAGCGGCGCTACAACGAGATCGTGGCGATGCACAAGGCAAACGCGCAGTGCAGCATGGGCACGGTCGAGGATGTGTACGGCGGCATCGAGTATAGCGAGTTCGGGAGCTGGTGACGCGCATGAATGAAAAGATCGTCGGAATCCAGAAATGGCTCGGTATCAATCAGGCTGGCAGCGACGACACAAGTCTGAAACTTGGTGAGGCATCCGAAATGCGCAACTGGCGCGTGACGCAGGACGGCGCGCTGCGAAAGCGCCCCGGTATGAAAGCTGTGCATACGTTCCCCGGAGAAATTCAGGGGACATGGTGCGGCTACGTCGGCGGAGAATATGTGCAGGTAGCGGCCGCGGCCGGGAAGCTGTGGAAAATCGGATTTCCAGCCACTACGGCGGTCTCGGCGCTTGGCACGCTCGCCGACGCACACACGGAGTTTTTCGGGTTCCGGGAAAAGCTCTATATCCTCAACGGTACGCAGTACAAGGTGTTTGACGGCTACAAGCTCTCCGATGTGACCGGGTACGTCCCGACTGTGCTTGTGGGCGTCGGTGCGGACGGCAGCGGCACGGAGCTGGAGCAAATCAACAAGCTGTCCAGCAAACGAAAATACCGCGTTGCTACGGACGGAAAGTCCACAGTGTATGTGTGCCCGGAAAGCGGAACGCTGTCTGTGAGCGTGAAAAACAGGGCAACAGGCGCAGCGCTGGCAGCCGGTACGGACTATACGTTTGTAGAAGGTAAGATCACATTCACGAGCGCGCCCCCTGCCGGTGCGGATGTGTACGAAGTAGAATACACCGTGGCATCTGACGATTCCTGCGCGGTCAGGGCAATGAAGTTTGCAGAGCTTTACAACGGCGCGACGGACAACCGCGTGTTTCTCTACGGTGACGGAAGCAACAAGGCGCTGTACTCCGGGCTGGACATCGACGGCAACCCGACCGCAGAATACTTCCCGGACATGAACGTGCTGGACATCGGCGACGAGAACACGCCGATCACGGCGATGATCCGCCACTACTCCCGACTGCTGGCGTTCAAAGAAGATAGCGCATACTCCGTGCAGTACGGCACGGTGACGAATGCAGAGGGCAAAATCCTCCCCGCGTTTTACTGGACACAAGTAAACAAGGCCATCGGCAACATTGTTCCCGGGCAGGTGCGGCTTGTGGACAACAGCCCCTATACCCTGTTCGGGGAGAGCGTCTACACATGGAAAAACAACAGCAGCTACTCCAGCAACCTGACGATTGACGAGCGGCAGGCGAAACGCATTTCCGACCGCGTATGGAAAACGCTGCAGAGTTTCGATCTCCGGCAGGCGTACTGCTGGGACGACAACGACCGCAAGGAATGGTACTGCGTATATGGGGACATGGCCGTTGTGCACAACTACGGGCTCAATGTGTGGTATCTGTACACGAACTTCCCTGTCAAGCACTTTTACCGCTCATACGGGAGACTGCTCGGCGCACGTGAAAATGTGCTCGTCGAGATTTCGGATGCGTTCCGCAGCGACTGCGGCGAAGCGATCGACGCGCGATGGGAGAGCGGCAACATGCACTTCGGCGCGGATTTCATGCGCAAATACTCCGCCATGCTGTGGATCGGTCTCGTGCCGACGCACGCCGGGTCGATGACCGTGACGGTCATGACAGACCGGAAAGCGGACTTCTCGAAAAAGCTGGTTTTCCGCAACAGTGCCGCATTTGACCACGCAAATTTTGCGCACTGGTCGTTCAACACGAACAAGCGCCCGTATATGACGCGGCTGAAACTGAAAGCAAAGAAATTTACATACTACAAGCTCATCCTGGCGAACGATGACGCAGACACGACGGCAACTGTCACGAGTGCCGACATCCGCGTGCGGTTCACGGGATATGTGCGATAGGAGGGTTACATATGGCACTTCCGACGTGCAATGAGGACATGAATATCATCTCCAAACTGGACGACGAGCCGAACGACGTGGGTGGACTGTCCGCTGCGTCTCTGAAAGCAAAGTTTGACCTTGCCGGAAACCTGCTGAAAAAGGCGCTGAACGATCTGGTCGCTGCGCTCGGCAACAACGCCGCCGCAAAGAACATCGGCTTTGCGCCGACGACCGCCGTCAACAAGACAAACGTGCAGGATGCAATCGAGAACGTGCAGAGCCAGATCGCGGGCGTGTCGCAGGCCGGCATCGCGGACGGTGCTGTCACAGCAGCAAAGATTGCAGACGGCGCAGTCGACACCAATGCGATCAAGTTGGGCGCTGTAGATACGTACCGCCTGAAAGACGCGGCCGTCGAGGAGTCGAAGATCGCAAGTGGGGCCGTGACGAGGGGCAAGATCGACTACGACGCGGTCGAAGGGCACAACATCGTAGACAACGCCGTGACCGGGGACAAGATCGCATACTACACGATTGGAAGCAGAAATATCGGGGAACGCGCGATTATGACGAGTGCGCTGGTCGACAAGGCAGTTACGACGGAAAAAATCGCGAACAGAGCGGTCGGACGAGACCAAATAAAAGATGGAGCGATTGGAAGCGAAAAGCTGAGTAGCGGTGCGGTTACGGGACAAAAACTGGCGGAGAAATGTGTGACAAAAGACAAGGTCAACCTGAAATCGCTGGTTACGCATGTGGGCTATAGCTCAGACGGGGCGGCTGGTAGGACAATCAACGTCGGTGGCTCCGGCATTCTGCTGTTTATCTACGGCAACAGCAAGTATGGCTTTGTGTTCCCGTGGGGCAGCGTTTACGCCGCTTACGGGACGGCAACGTGGCAGTGGCAGGACAAGGCGGACATCAAGTTCGAAAACGGCATGCTGACGTTCGTGACAGCGAACGCATGGGCAAACGAGGCCGGGCACACCTTTGTGTATCAGATGCTGTGAGGTGATGATATGGCATATATCAAACGAGGCGAGGCAAAGACCATTCCCGTGCGCGTGAAATTCAACGACATGGACGTGTTTCCGCTTGGCAACGTGGACGAGATCGCGTTCAAGCTCGGCGACAGTGTGCGCAAGACGTGGCCGGGCGCGGTGCGGTACGACAACGCAAATGACCGGTTTTTGTTGACGCTGACGCAGGAAGACACGCTGTCCCTCGACGCGGGGCAGGCGGAACTGGAGATCACCTGCAACTTTAAGGGCGCAGGCAATATCCTGAAGACGAAGAAAAACCCGAAAATCAAAATGCTGGACTGCACGGACGAGGAGCTGATGGAATGAGCGACAGAACCGAGATCATCGATGTGTTTGGAGAAGAGGTAGACGCAGCTGTTGACACGCCGTTTGTTGTGATTGAAGGCACAAAGGGCGACCCCGGCGCTCCAGGGAAGGACGGCCACAGCCCGGTGGTAACGGCCACCAAGTCCGGCAAGACAACGACAATTAGCGTGGACGGGGCAGCCATTGCCACGGTCGATGATGGCGCAGATGGCGCGCCGGGGAAAGACGGCGCTGACGGGTCAAACGGTAAGAATGGTGTGGATGGCAAACCGGGGGCTGCTGGTGCGGACGGCATCACGCCGCACATCGGCGACAATGGGCACTGGTATCTCGGCACGGCCGATACCGGCAAGCCGTCTCGCGGAGCAACCGGTGCACCCGGTAAGGATGGCGCACCCGGCAAGGACGGCACAAAGGGTGACCCCGGTGCACCCGGCAAAGACGGCAGTGATGCGACCGTTACTGCGGCAAACATCGCAGGCGCGCTGGGGTACACGCCTGCTGCGCCGGGTGATATCCCAGTAGTTCCGACTGCGGAGATCAGTGCCAACACCGCCGCCCGTCACGCGCACGCGAACAAGGGCGTGCTCGACGGCATCACGGCCGCAAAGACCGCCGCATGGGACGCCAAGGCCGGAACGGCAGCGGCTACACAGTCCGCGGCCGGCCTGATGTCCAAGGCCGATAAGGCCAAGCTGGACGGCATCGCCGCGGGCGCGACAAAGGTCACCGTCGACAGCGTCGTGTCCGCATCGTCCGTCAACCCTGTGCAGAACAAGGCAATCAAGCAGTACGTGGACAGCAGGGCCGCAGGATCGGGCGCCGTGCGATATGACGCTACGCAGACGCTCACTTTCGAGCAGAAACAGCGGGCGCGCAAGAATATCGAAGCTCTGCCCGTCGCAGGGGCTGTCACTGGCGGAGTTGTGTCAATGTGCCCAGATTTCCACATTGTGGATAGCAACGCCGCGGTGCATATTGTGCCCTCAAAAGTCAACGACGAAGATTATACTATCACCCTTGACTGTGGCCCCGAAAATTGGCCGGTGCATGTTGGCGGCGTTGCAACACCGACGGATGCGCAGACGTACTACGCGGCGAACGTGGCCTATGTCAAGGCCAAGATCGCGGCGATCGGCGCCGGCGCGGCGCTGCCAAGTGTGACGGCAGCCGATAACGGCAAGATCCTGCGTGTTGTCGGCGGCGCGTGGGCCGCCGCGAGTTTGCCGGTATATAACGGAGGTGTCAGCTGATGGCCGATGTCAATATCAAGTATCAGGGCACATCGATCGCAACGATCGACGCAAGCGGCAGCAAGACGCTGCAGACAAGCGGGAAATACTGCGAGGGCGATATCACCGTGGAATACACCGACCCGGAAAAGCCGACGCAGGCCAAAAGCGCAACACCGACGGAAACGGCGCAGGACATCACGCCGGACAGCGGGAAGGTGCTCTCGAAAGTTTCCGTCGGCGCGATCCCAAAAACGTATGTCGGCAGCGGTGTGACCAAAAAAGCAGCGGCGACCGTTTCGCCGTCCACGAGCGAGCAGACGGTTTGCGCAAGCGGGGTCTACACGACCGGCGCGCAGAAAGTCGCGGCGATCACGAAGAACCTGCTCGCGCAGCTGGATCCTGATTTTGTGGCTGCAAATATCAAGAAAGATGTGGATCTGTTTGGGCTGGTCGGTACGCTCGAGGCCGGCGGCGGCGGTGGAAAAGCGTACAAAATCGTTTCGGGTTATTTACGTTCAACAAGTACGGATACAGACGGCTCTTTTACTTTGGCGCACAATTTGGGGTGCACGCCGATCTTGTTCATGATGATGCGCCCGGCAACTTTCTCGTTTAATGATGGTCAGATCGGTTGCGTGTTGTATGGCAATCCCGATGCGGACGAATCGCTTGCGCCAGAGTTTAACTGGGAAACCTGGCGCAAGAAATTTCAAGCCATTGTGCGGTACGATCGTGACGTTTATGTAGCCGCTTTGACCGGAGCGGTTGACAACAACAGTATTTCTTTCAGCCGATACAAAAATGGCAATTTCACAGCAGAAGTGACCGGCACGTATTTCTGGTTTGCGGTTGGGGTGGAAGGAGCGTGACAACGTGAGGTATTTTGTGCAGTATGGGAAGAAAAATCACATCATTGCCATCGGCACCGGCGCGGGCGGCACCGAGATCACCAAAGTTGAATACGACGAAATCATGGCAATCATCCAAAACCGTCCGAGCGCAGACGGCAAAGGCTACCGGCTGAAAACCGACCTGACGTGGGAGGCATACGACCTGCC
>ERZ831634.2092-NODE-2092-length-18345-cov-5.537179_pt1 | contig 18345 bp, 9 predicted proteins | sample MGYA00519953_ERZ831634 | MGnify/ENA primary metagenome ERZ831634 (study PRJEB31850, sample SAMEA3708718) | human gut metagenome | biome: human gut; feature: human-associated habitat; material: faeces | place: China | collected 2014 ... | reverse complement strand
CAAAAGTGCCTACCCGTGAATAATTACTTTTTAACAACGTTTTTTTGGATAACTTCGATAAAAAGATTGCTATTTTTTCATTCAATTATTATAATAAAAAGAGACATCCGGTATCGAACATCAATCTGCCGGATGTTTTCATGCGAGAAAATCAGGAGAGGAGTGAACACAATGGAAAGCCGGAGTCATAAGGCGGAATCAGACGGCAGCTACCCAGAACCGAAGGCAGCGTACACATGCATTTGCAGGAATGACAGCTGCAAACAGCGGATTCCTTGTGTACACTGCCGCATCTGTGGATAAGTTTCCGGCATTCTGCCTGTGTGCAGGAGCAGGAAGGGAGCAGCCTGTCCGATTTCCAAAATGACAATATTTTGGAAGGAGACGGGAATGTTAGAAGAAGAGAAGAAAGAAGAGCTGCTGGCTCTGCTGACCGGGAAGAAGTACCGGGAGCTGAAAAGCCAGCTGGTCGAGATGAATGAGGTGGATATTGCCTCATTTATCGAAGAATTGGATTCAGAAAAGACGGTCGTTGTATTCCGTATGCTGCCGAAAGAGCTGGCATCGGAGGTATTTGCCTGTCTGGAAGTCGAACAGCAGCAGCACATCATTACCAGTATCACGGATAATGAGCTGCGTGCCATCATTGACGACCTGTATGTCGATGATGCGGTCGATATGCTGGAGGAGCTGCCGGCGACGATCGTGCGGCGTGTACTTCAGAACTCCAGCCCGGATACGAGAAAACTGATCAACCAGTTCCTCAATTACCCGGAAAACAGCGCTGGAAGCGTCATGACGGCGGAGTACGTGGGACTCAAGAAAAATATGACGGTGGAGCAGGCATTTGCTTATATCCGGAAATATGGTGTGGACAAGGAGACGATCTACACCTGCTACGTCATGGATGAAAAACGCCGCTTAGAGGGCGTTGTGACGGTCAAGGATCTTCTGATGAATGATTATGCGGCGCTCATGGGCGATATCATGGATCCGCATGTGATCAAGGCATATACGACGGAAGACCAGGAGAAGGTCGTGGAGACGTTCAATGAGTACAACCTCCTGAGTTTACCGGTTGTGGACGGCGAAGACCGTCTGGTCGGCATCATCACGGTCGATGATGTCATGGATGTCATGGAGCAGGAGGCGACGGAGGACTTCGAGAAGATGGCGGCGATGCTGCCGAGTGAGAAGCCGTACCTGAAGACGGGCGTGTTCCAGCTTGCGAGAAATCGTATTCCGTGGCTGATGATCCTGATGTTGAGCAGTATGGTGACCGGCGGTATTTTGTTAAAATATGAGAATGCCTTTTCGGTGATTCCGCTTTTGGTTACGTTTATTCCGATGTTGATGGATACGGGCGGAAACTCCGGCAGCCCGGTGTTCGACAAGAACGCCCGCCTGATCGGCCTCGCCTTCGATGGCAACTGGGAAGCGATGAGCGGCGACATCGCCTTCGAACCGGATTTGCAGCGCACGATCAGCGTCGACATACGCTATGTGCTCTACATGATCGACAAGTGGGGGAAATGCCCGCGGTTGATCGAGGAATTGAAATTGGTGAAATAATAGTGGGGGCGGATTCCTTTTGGCTTGATCAGAAAGCGACCAAAGGAAGTTTACCTGAATATATTATATTAAAAAAGTGCCGGGAAGGATGGAGTGAAACCTCCTTTCCGGCACTCTGTTTGTATGACAAGTGTGCTTTTTCTGTTTAATCAATCTTGCAGACATCCACATCACAATTCAGCAATAAGAACGGCAGCAGCCATTTCATATAAATGTTTTGCAAAACCAACCATCATACTATCATATCCGTTCGTATATTGGTTTAAACCAATATGTTATGGCATGATAGTTGCCATTTTGAACTATCATTCATCTGTCATAACCATCATGGTAAAAAACGATAACTTCTTGTGTGTCAATTGTACGATAAAAACAGGGACCGTTCGGAAACAGGTGCGAAACCTGTTAAAACGGCTTCTTTTTTCATCAAGACAGGCTTTTCTTTTGTCAAAAACAGCTTGCAAAGCCGCTTGAGACCCGGGTGTACCCATCATGGAGACCCGGGTGCAGGAGAGGTGCAGACCCGGGTCTGTGTGAGGTCTTTACGGGGATGTGTGGATGTTTATCCGCCATGTTGGAGGTGCTTTTATGCCTTGTTTTGGCATCTTTTTTGCCGATGGCTGTTTTTTTGGCTGTAAACGGAAAGTATGGAAAAGCCTTTCCGCATCCATACGCTCCTTCTCACACTTACGGCGTTCATTGCCGAACAGGTCAAGATGAGGATGCCTACGTTGTTTCTCCCGCTCAATCCACTGGATAGTAGATGGCTACAAATGTACAACACATTCAGGAAGAATCATACTGTTTGCCGGATTGTTTTTTACTCCCGTGAGGTAAAAGGATATCTATTGTCTGAAGTAGTGAAAGAAGAATGATAACTTTGTGTCAGGTTAGCCTTAATAAATAGAATTTTATCTTTAATTTTGTGATTACTTAATTGCTAAGTTTATGAAAACACAAATACTCAAGGCAACCTTACTTGCTTTTATCATCTTCTTTTCTTGTCATCAGGTAAGTCAGCAACACCCTATATTGGAGCAAGCCGAGAAAGTAATGTCCGAACATCCGGATAGCGCTTTATTCTTGTTGGAACAGGTTGCAGCCCCAGAAAAGATGCCGGAGCGCGATTATGCCACTTGGTGCTTGTTAATAACAGAGGCTCGTGATAAGAACTATATCGAACATACTTCGGATTCCTTGATCAATGTCGCAATACAATACTTCGAAAAGAAAAAAGATATAAACCGACTGTCCGAAGCTTATTATTGTCAAGGCAGGGTTCTTTCAGAACTGAGCGCTTCGGAAGAAGCCTTAACTGCTTACTTAAAGGCAAAGGAATTGGTACGAGAAACATCTGATCGAGATTTGGAGGCGCGTATCAATAATCATTTAGGGACTTTATACTGGAAAAATAGAAAATTTAAAGAAAGTTTAGTTTGCTACCAGAAAAGTTATCGAAATTATAAAATATGTAGGGATACGATTGGAATAATTAATACAATGCAAAATATTGGAGAATGTATGCGTGAGTCTGGACAACTTGATAGTGCTTATCACTATTTAGATGGTGCTTTAAAGCTTGCTAGACAGGGAGGTATTACATCTTATACCGCTTATTTATTGTCCTCTTTGGGCAATATATATACAGAAAAAAAACTATATGAAAAGGCTTTGGCATACAAGAAAGCTTCTTTGAACTATTCAGAAAAGAGAAATACAATCTATTCTTGCTATTATTCTATCGGAAAATTATATGGAAATCTACATAAGTTGGATTCTGCATTGTTATTTGCAGAGATGGCTCTTGCGAGCACTGATTTATATGTGGAGTGTGGTGCTAACTGGCTAATATATACTTTATATGTAAAAAAGCAGGATTATAAGAAAGCATGTACATATAATGAACGTTACCTTTTACTCCGGGATTCAATCGAACAGGTATATCAACCTCAAAAATTGGCGAAAGTAGAAGCTTTATATAATAAAGAGCGTTTAATCAGCAAGCAAAACCAGCAAATGCATACAGCTCGTAGCAGGCAAGAGCTTGTCTTGCAATAGGGATAGTCTATGTGATCATATTCCAAATAATCAGTAAACATAAATTGAGAAATAAAGAAATACAGAAGCTATTGCAGAAAAATGAAAGTCTTTTGCTGAGCGATAAGCAGGAGATGGAGAAAAAAGACATCGCTTTGCAGACTATCCAGAAGCAATTGGAAGAGAACCATCTGTTAATAGACTCCTTGACTGAGACAATCCAGACATTGGAAAATGATAATTTATCTCAACTGGAAATATACAAACAGCAACAGGAAGAGGCTAATATCGAACAATCTAAACTTCTCAAAGAGAAAGAGACGATTCTTAAGCAAAAAGAGGAATTAATAAGCAATAAGGATATACTACTTAGACAGAAAGATACACAATTGCAGTCTATATTAGAAAAAAATGGAAAATTAGAGCAACGTATTCTTCTTTCAATAAAAGAGAAAGAAGAATTGGAAAGACAAAGAAGTGTACTAAGCCAAGAACTGGATGCAAATGTAAAGGCGCAAAAACAACTGAGCCTGGATTGGGAGTCACTGCGGCTTCAGCAAGAAGAACAATTGCGAAAAGAACAAGAGGTAGCCGGTGAACTCAAACAAAAATCCAGGATGTATGAAGCATGGATACAAAAATTGATTCATCAAGATGAATTTTTGCTTAATCTATCCGATAATAGACAACAATTGTATCCTTTAAACTTTAATAAGGATGTGTTTTATGAGCATTTTTCTTCGGTATTTCCTGGATTTGTAGAATATTTGTTCATACAGTATAAATTGGATGAGCGAGAATTGTTAATCTGTTGTCTGGTTAAACTGGGGGTAAAAACTGGTAAAATTGCGACTATACTAAACTTAGCACCAGATACGATCACAAAACAGAAAGCCGAGATAAAAGAAAAATACTTTAATGTGTCTGAAAAGCAAAGTTTAGACCGATTTCTTGAAAAATTATTATGGTAAAATCCGGTTTTTTGTCTGGTCGAATCCGGTTTTTGAAAGTAAAAGTGAATTTTTAATGTATGAGATCAGATTTATATGTCTGAAAATTAGTAAATTATTTGTTTTTTATTCTATACTGAACTTATTTTTTCTAATCCGGTTTTTTTTGTGTTTTATGTCTGAAATTTGCATTAGAATTTAGAAAGGTAAGAGTTATGAATAAAAATTTGCTTATTTTTATGGATGGTATTGTATGTTTATTTTTCTGACTTCAGAATGGAATAACATGCTGTCCTGATTATGTGAAGGTTCTTTTATGATTAAGAGCTAAGCATGGTCAAGGCGGTTTTAAAATTTTGTAGGATACAATGAAAGCATTATTCATAATTGTTTTATGTTTATTGAATACATTATTAGAGGCTCAAAATATTTGTTTGAAGGGGCGTCTTGTAGATGAACATAAAAATGCGGTCTCTTCTGCAACAGTTCGCTGTTTCATACACGATTCAGTGTTTGTAAAGGGAGATATCAGTGATAGTACCGGTAATTTTTCAATAACAGCACCTGTTTCTCCTTCTGGATATAAATTGGTTATAAATTATATTGGTTATAAGGAACATGTCCTTCATACAAAGGGCGATTTGGGTGAATTGTAGTTAGGTGATATTGTTTTGATAGAAGAAAGTAATAAGCTGGATGAGGTTGTTGTCACCGGTCGACAAATAACGCGTACTACTGATAAGGTCTTGTATTTTCCTTCCAAAGAACAGTTACGTCATGCATCGGATGGTTATAAAGCATTGGCATTAATGATGATACCGACATTGGATGTCGATCCGTTTACAAAAAAGGTATCGACTATTCAAGGAGAAACATTGCTCCTCATCAATGGACGGGAAGCTTCGAGCGATGAGATCCGAAACCTGAATCCCAAAGATATTCTCCGTATTGATTTTTATGATCAACATCATCCTGAATATCCGAATGCGAATTCTGTTGTCGACTATATTTTAGAACATCATGATAGAGGAGGGATGGTCGCTATGAATGGGCAACAGCATTTGAATAAAGGAAACGGTAGTTATGGAGCTACAGGACAGATTTTTAACAAAAAGTCCGAGTTTATTGTTTCAGTTTCAGACAGCTATAATAATTATACTCCTAAACGTGGCTATGAAACTTCGACTTATTTAAAATCGACAAAGGAAACGATCGTGAATGAAGCTTCAAGTTTACCCTCTCCTCAAAATAGTAATAGTATAAATAGCTATTTTAATTATCTTTACCATGATAAGCACAATCAACTTTATACAACTTTAGTCTTGAATCAGGAAAAATCGGATGAGGATGATTTAAGTATGCAAACGTACAGCAATGACCCGGTCCGGTATAAAGTGGATGACAATTCTTCTTCTCATAATTTTAATCCTGCTTTGAGGATAGAATATACCGGGAGTCTAAAACACGAACAGTATATACGTTTCCGTTTAAGTGGAAATTACAATCAGAATAAGTATGACAGACAGTATGAGGCTTTACAAAATGACAAAATTACTTTAGCTTATAATACACATGCAAAAGAAAATAATTATAGGGTAATTCCTCAACTGATGTATAGGAAAACTGTACGAAAAAGCGATGTTCTCTTTGTCCTGTTGAACTATGACCATACTTATGCCCATACTCAATATGAAATCGATGGACAGCTTTCGGATGATTACCAAACAAAGGGAGAAGGGAGGTTGACATTAGGATATGCTTTTCGGTTAAAAAATAAATTGAAAATGACTGTTCAATGGGCCGATCAGTTGACTTATATCGATAATAAGAAAGAATCTTCTTTACAACATTTTTTCAGTCCCGGACTTTTTATGACTTATATGATTAATGAGAATAATTCGATACGTTTTACCACGGCTCTTGAATCGGGTGATCTTGGGTTGCAATATCGTTCTTTAACAGAGCAAAGAATTGATAAATATCAGATACGCAGAGGTAATCCAGAGGTAAAGGTATTGAAATTTTATTTGACGGGTTTGACTTATTCTTTAAATACGCCTGTTTTCAATCTTACTTATCATACTTCGTTTGAAGTGACGACAGATGTCCCTTATGAACGAGTATCTTATGATGAAAGCCGGAATTTGTTTATACATGATTATGCCATAGCTAAATCCGGATTTGATTTAGTGACAGGTCCAAGAATGAAGCTAAATGTCATACCTGGAAAATTGACATTCGATTTGGCCGGATATTATAAAAAACGAGTTATACATGCATGGAGAAAATTAGATGTCAATTGTTTTTATGCTTCAGCTAAATTGTTGTTTATATATAAAAATTTCATGGCTTCCGGACAACTCATAACTCCCCAAAAGAATTATGATGATGTCGGAGTTTTCTATCGTACTCCACTTATCTACAATTTTAACGTAGGATATAATCTTAATAATTGGAATTTTGAATTAGGAACACGTAATCCATTTTCTACTTTTGTAAAAAAGAGAGAGTATACTTCGGATATCTATAGCTCATATTCCCGGAATTATGGTCCGAAAATAAACGATCATGTATTTTATGTGAATGTGAGTTATCGGTTCAACTGGGGTAAAAAGCATACATTTAAGCAAATAGAAATAGAGAAGACAAGAAACTCCGCCATATTGAAAGCAAATGAATAATTAATTATAGATATGATTTTTTCGGAAATCGATAAGGTTCCTTGTCATGTTGCATGAAACGAGGGGTTTCATTTGCAAGATAATGTTGTTGGTATCTATTTAAATTCATTACTTTTGTAGGAAAGAAAAACAAAAAATGTCATGAAAACATTCGATCAACTAATCATCACGACCGGTTTTTTGGCGTCTGCCTCTCCTGCGATGGCAGACGAAAAGCCGGAAGCCGACTCTGGACGCCCGAACATCCTTTTCATCCTTTCCGACGATCATACCTCGCAGGCGTGGGGAATCTATGGAGGAATACTGAGCGAATACGTGAAGAACGAGAATATCCGCCGCCTGGCGGCCGAGGGGTGCGTGCTTGACAACTGCTTTTGCACGAACTCGATCTCCGTGCCCAGCCGCGCGGCTATCATGACAGGCGCCTATAGCCATCATAACGGGGTCTATACGCTTGAAGACAGGCTCGATCCGGCTTTGGACAATATTGCGAAACGCATGCAGGAGGGAGGGTATCAGACGGCCCTTTTCGGCAAATGGCATCTCAAGACGCAGCCGTCGGGTTTCGACACCTTTTCGGTTTTCCATGACCAAGGGGAATATTGGGACCCGCTTTTCAAGACCGCGGAGGGCTGGATAGACGATGATAAAGGGAAAAGCGGCAAGGTGGAGAAGGGCTTCTCGACCGACCTGGTGACCGACAAGACGATCCGGTGGATCCGTTCGCGCGATAAGGACCGACCCTTCATGATGTGTTGCCATTTCAAGGCGACGCACGAACCGTGGGATTTCCCCGAACGGTTGAAACATATTTATGACGGAGTCACGTTCCCCGAACCGGCAAACATGATGGAGTTCGGGCCGGAAGAATCCGGGCGTACGTTCCCCGGACAACCGTTGGAAGATATGGCCCGCCGATGGGGGATCGCCTCGAAAGACCCGGATTCCTGGTGGTGCAAGTATCCGGAACTGCCTTTTTCCATAGAAGGAATGGACAAGGAAGATGCGCGCCGGAAAATCTATCAGAAGTTGATTCGCGACTACTTGCGTTGTGGAGCGGCCATCGATGACAATATCGGCCGCCTGCTGCGTTTCCTTGACGAAGAGGGGCTGTCCGAGAATACGATCGTAGTCTATGTCTCCGACCAGGGTTATTTCCTCGGCGAGCATGGCTTTTTCGACAAGCGCATGATGTACTAGGAGCCGCTTCGCATGCCGTTCGTTATCCGCTACCCGAAGGAGATCCCGGCCGGGACGCGCAATTCCGACATCATCCTCAATATTGATTTTGCCGCTACGCTGGCCGACTATGCCGGGGTGGACGCCCCGTCGTGCAGCGAAGGCCGCAGCTTCCGCGACAATCTGAAGGGCGAGACTCCGCGCGACTGGCGGCAGTCCATGTACTACCGCTACTGGACGCACCACAAGATCCGTCCCGCCCACATGGGCATCCGCAACCATCGCTACAAACTGATGTTCCTCTACGGCGATCCGCTGAATGCGACCGGATCGGATAAGGCTCTCGTCACGCCGTCGTGGGAGTTCTACGACCTGCTCGCCGACCCCCACGAAGACCATAACGTCTACAATTCCCCCGCTTATGCCGGTGAAATCGAAAAGATGAAGCGCGAGCTGCTGAAACTCCGTCGCGAGGTTGGCGATACCGATGCCGCAACGCCCCGGATGCAGGAGATACTGGATAAGTATTATTGGTAATCCTCCTTTCTTCATCTTCTTGTACTCCAGCGGCGGCATCCCCATGATCTTGCTGAAGAGGCGGGAGAAGTAGTCGGTATCTTGGATGCCTTCTGGGAAAGCAAAGGGTTGGTAACCCCTGAGAAATACCGTGAATCATGTGCTCCGATCGTCCTGCTGGCGCGCCTTCAGAAGCGTGCTTACACAAATGCGGAGACCTTTACTGCGAAGATGGCATCTATCATTTCGGTCCCGAAGCGATCCGTAAAGGGCAGTTGACTTGGCAGCTCGAAAGCGAAAGCGGAGAGATTGCGGCAAGCGGCAAGCTGTTTGTCCTTGTGGTCGATCCGGTTAAGGATATAGAGAAACGCCCGGCCATGCAGCAATTGCTGACATCAGCCCGCAACTATGTCGCTTCCGACCGTTTTGCCCCGACTGTTACCCTGCAACTTTACGAACTCGATGCTTTGTTCGACTATAAAAAATCCAGGAGACGGAAACTCGTTCGGACGAAGCTGTCAAGCAGTTATTAAATCAATAAACCGTATCTTTGCAGGAGACAAAGAAAGAATAATATCGATTTAATACGAATGAAAAAGGAATTTTGGCTAACTTGCATAAGCGCATGCCTATTGGCTGCCTGTTGCGAAAAGGAGTCACTGCCTGTCACACCGACAAGCAGTGACTTGCAGTTTGGTCACTTGGCCAAGACTTGGGATGAAGGAATTCCGTTGGGAAATGCCACAGTAGGAACATTAGTCTGGCAACGCGATTCTGTGCTACGTTTTTCGCTGGATCGGACGGATCTCTGGGACTTGCGCCCGATGGATAGTATTGCAGGACCGAACAATCGTTTTGCCTGGGTCTGTGAGCAGGTGAGGAAAGGGGATTATCTGCCGGTGCAGAAGAAGTTCGACCACCCTTATAACGCCTTGCCTGCCCCGTCTAAGATACCGGGGGCGGCTTTGGAGTTCCCGTTGAATATCGGGAAGGTTTCTTCCGTACATCTTTTCCTCAATAATGCCCTTTGTGAGGTGCTTTGGGAGAACGGGACGAAGTTGAAAACGTTCGTGCATGCCGACGAACCGGTCGGATGGTTTGTCTTCGAGAACCTGCCGGATACGGTTTCGCCGGAGATCATTGCACCCCGCTACAGCAATCCGGACGAGGTCGCAGGCGACAACTCGCATGCCGGTCCGGCCCTGGGACGCCTCGGATATAAACAGGGGACGATACAGAAGGAAGCCGGTACGACCACTTTCCATCAGGAAGGGTGGGGAGGCTTTTCGTACGATGTGGTCGTCCGTTGGCAGCAGAAAGGCGGCACGCTCAGCGGCGTATGGAGCCTGACTTCTTCTTTGGCCGCCGACCGGGCCGACCAGGAAACGGCAGAAGCGATGGAGCGTGGCGTGGAGGCAGACTACCGCTCGCATATGGACTTCTGGAAAGGCTATTGGGCACAGTCGTCCGTCTCGCTGCCGGATACGCTCCTGCAGAAACAGTACGACAACGAGATGTACAAGTTCGGGTCGGCTGCCCGCGAGGACTCTTATCCGATTTCCCTTCAGGCAGTCTGGACAGCCGATAACGGGATGTTGCCGCCCTGGAAAGGAGACTACCATCATGACCTGAACACACAGTTGAGTTATTGGCCTGCCTATACCGGCAACCATTTGCAGGAGGGGATGGGCTATCTGAATACCCTCTGGGAACAGCGTGATGTGTATAAAAAATATACCCGAGAGTATTTCGGGACGGACGGGATGAATGTTCCCGGCGTTTGCACCCTGACCGGCGAGCCGATGGGCGGATGGGTACAGTACTCCATGTCGCCGACGGTCAGCGCATGGCTGGGACAGCATTTCTATCTGCATTGGAAGTATTCGGCCGACCGCATTTTCCTGAAAGAGCGGGCCTACCCGTTTCTGAAGGACGTGGCGACTTATCTCGAACAGATCTCCACAGTCGATGCTGACGGAGTACGCCGGTTGCCGCTGAGTTCCAGCCCGGAAATTTTCGACAACTCGATCAATGCGTGGTTCAAGGATATGACAAACTATGACCTTTCCTTGATGCACTTCGCTTTCAATGCCGCTTCCGAGCTGGCTTCCGAATTGGGGTTGGCAGACGAGGCTGCCCACTGGAAAGCGATCGGTGCTCAACTGCCCGATCTGAACCTGGATGAAGACCGGGCTTTGACCTTTGCAAAAGGTTTCCCTTACGACCAGTCGCACCGTCATTTCTCCCACGCCATGTCGATCCATCCGCTCGGCCTTGTTGATTGGAGCCAGGGCGAGAAATCCCAGGAGATTATAAAAGCGACCTTGAAGAAGCTACAAGATTTCGGGCCTGATTACTGGTGCGGCTATTCCTATAGCTGGTTCGGGAATATGAAAGCTCGTGCCTTCGACGGGGAAGGGGCTGCCGATGCACTGCGCACCTTTGCCGAATGTTTCTGCCTCCCGAATACGTTCCATGCGAACGGCGACCAGACGAAAAGCGGAAAGTCGAAATTCACCTACCGTCCGTTTACTTTGGAAGGAAACTTCGCCTTTGCCGCCGGTATCCAGGAGATGCTGCTCCAGAGCCATACGGGCGTTATCCGGGTGTTCCCGGCTGTACCGGTTGCCTGGCAGGATGTATCTTTCGACAAACTGCGTGCCATGGGCGCTTTCCTTGTCTCGGCCGAAAAGGTGGCGGGGCAGGTGCGGCAAGTCCGTATCTTGCCCGAACAGGGCGGGACGTTGCGTCTGGCTATCCCTGAAGGATGCAAAGTCGCTTCCGTAACGGGCAACAAGGGAGATAAACTGGAGAAGGAGGGAGTCCTGATTCTGGAAACAGAGAAAGATAAAACAGTGACAGTACAATACAATTAACTTATATGAAACACGTAAACAAGATTTTAGCAGGATTGATAACCTGCTGCGTTATCCTCCTGCTCTCAGGATGCAGTCCCAGACAAGGGGAGAAGCACGATTTTTCTATCGGGAAGGGAACCTTCCTGCTGGATGGCAAACCATTTGTGATTAAGGCGGCGGAGATACATTACACCCGTATCCCCGCCGAATACTGGCAACATCGTATTCAGATGTGCAAGGCACTCGGCATGAATACGATCTGTATCTATGCGTTCTGGAATATCCATGAGCAGAAACCGGGCGAGTTCGATTTCAAGGGGCAGAACGATATTGCCGATTTTTGCCGGCTGGCCCAGAAAGAAGGCATGTATATCATGTTGCGTCCCGGCCCTTATGTCTGCTCTGAGTGGGAGATGGGCGGACTGCCCTGGTGGCTGTTGAAGAAGGAGGATATCAAGCTCCGTACCAACGATCCCTATTTCCTCGAACGGACGAAGCTGTTCATGAACGAGATCGGCAAGCAGTTGGCTGACTTGCAGGTGACCCGGGGCGGGAATATCATCATGGTACAGGTCGAGAACGAGTATGGGGCATATGCTACCGACAAGGCGTATATCGCCAATATCCGCGATGCGGTGAAGGCAGCAGGCTTTACGGATGTCCCGTTGTTCCAGTGTGACTGGAGCTCTACTTTCCAGTTGAACGGTTTGGATGACCTGGTCTGGACGATCAACTTCGGGACAGGAGCCAATATCGATGCCCAGTTCAAGAAGTTGAAAGAGGCACGCCCCGATGCTCCGCTGATGTGCAGCGAGTTCTGGAGCGGATGGTTCGACCATTGGGGACGCAAGCACGAGACGCGCGATGCCGGGGTGATGGTTTCCGGTATCAAGGACATGCTGGACCGCCATATCTCCTTCTCGCTCTATATGGCGCATGGGGGGACGACTTTCGGACATTGGGGCGGTGCGAACAGCCCGGCCTATTCCGCCATGTGCAGCTCCTACGATTATGACGCCCCGATCAGCGAGGCGGGGTGGGCGACTCCCAAATACTACAAGTTGCGTGAACTGCTGACACAATATGCCGATTCCGGTCAGGTCATACCCGATGTCCCGGCAGCTTATCCTTTGATCGAGATTCCGGCGTTCACTGTCGGCGAAGTGGCTCCGCTGTTCGACAATCTGCCTGCTCCCCAGGCTTCGAAAGAGATTAAACCGATGGAGCAGTTCGATCAGGGTTGGGGAACGATCCTTTACCGGACGACTCTGCCTGCCGTAAAGGAAGGAACGACCCTGTTGATCGATGAGGTGTATGATTGGGCGCAGGTCTTTGCCGATGGCAAACTGTTGGGCCGTCTGGATCGTCGCAGAGGTGAAAACACGGTGGTTCTGCCGGCTTTGGCAGCAGGAACGCGCCTGGATATCCTGGTGGAGGCGATGGGACGTGTCAACTTCGATGTTGCCATCCACGACCGTAAGGGGATTACGGATAAGGTGGAACTGATCAGCGACACCGGCAGACAGGAACTGGAAGACTGGCAGGTTTACAGCTTCCCGGTCGATTACGCTTTCGTACAGGACAAGAAGTATGCAGCGGGAGACAAACTCGACGGACCGGCTTATTACCGGACTACTTTCGAGCTGGATGAAGTCGGAGACGTGTTCCTCGACATGCAGACCTGGGGAAAAGGCATGGTTTGGGTAAACGGAAAGGCGATGGGCCGCTTCTGGGAGATCGGACCTCAGCAGACTTTGTTTATGCCCGGATGCTGGTTGAAGAAGGGAAAGAACGAGATCATCATCCTCGACCTGTTAGGCCCGGAAAAGGCTGTAGTGGAAGGCCGGAAGGAACCGATCTTGGATATGTTGCGGGCTGAAGCCCCGGCTACCCACCGTGAAGAGGGGCAGACGCTGAACCTGAAAGGTGAGAAACCGGTTGCCAACGGTGCGCTGAAACCCGGAAACGGCTGGCAGGAAGTGAAGTTTGGCCAGACTGTCAAGGGCCGCTATTTCTGCCTCGAAGCATTGGATGCACAGGATGGCAAGGACAATGCCGCTATGGCCGAGTTCTATCTGTTGGACGAAGACGGCAAGCCGCTCCCCCGCCAGCATTGGAATATCTCCTATGCGGACAGTGAAAGCACGCAGTGGGGTAACTTCACTGCCGATAAGATCTATGACTTGCAGGAATCTACCTATTGGAGCACGAAGCAGGGAGACAAATATCCGCACCAGGTCGTGATCGATTTGAAGGAAGAGCAGACGATATCCGGTTTCCGCTACCTGCCCCGTGCAGAAGAAGGATTCCCCGGCATGATTAAAGGATATAAGGCGTATGTGAAAGCTACACCTTTTGCGATGTAGTTCTGTCTTTGCTCTTCCGGGCTAGCACAGGAACGAATAAAAGAAAAAAGGTTATAGGGTAAAATAAAATTCCCTATAACCTTTTTTCTTTTACTTTATAACGTATATGACTTTACCTTACAAGGTATATACTGTTTGTAGACGAGCCTTAGAAGATGTCTATCTCAGCAAGGGCGGCAGCCTCCGTACGGGTGGCGATTTCCGCTGCTTCCACTTGGACGTAGCGGGCTTTTACCGTTTGCTTGAAATGATGGTAGCGTTTGGACGGGTCGTTGATCAGGTTGCCGAATTCGAAGCGTTCCACCTCTTTCCAGTTCTTTCCGTCGTTGCTGATCCGGATGATACCGGCTACCGTGCCCTTACCGCCTTGTTTTTGCGGGGTGAAGGCAAAGCCGCTTACCGTTTGCTGGCTGCCGAGGTCGATGGCGAGGGATTGCGCGGTCTTGTCGGCTATCTTCCATCCCTTCTTGACCAGCCCGAACCGTTCCTGCAAGATAGCTCCCTTTTCTCCGTTCAGGATGGCTACCGCTTTCAGTTCGCTGTTTCCCATCAGGAAAGGTGCTTTATATTCGGTAGAGCCTGCCGATGGTTCCGTTCCGTCTGTCGTATAGTAGATCTTGAAACCTGCGTTCAGGTTCTCGGCAATGTTCTCGCCGTGCGCTTTCCAGCCGAATTCCTGTGCCATCGGTTCGATGGTAACCAGGCCGTCCATGCTTCTCTGTGCGCTCAACCGGGGCGGACGGGCTTTGTAGTGGTGGGCGGAGATGGTGCAGATGGCGGGTGTCAGGCGGGATTCGAGTATGCGGACCCGTATCTTGTCCGTCGTGACATCCGGGAAGCGCAGGATTCGTTTGTAGCCGATGTTGGTGGCATGGGCGATCTCTTTCCATCCTCCGTCGATCCAGGCATCCACGGCGTGTCTTTCCACCCGTTCCCCGTTGGTGGCAATCGCTTCCTGGAGAACCAGGCGGTTGAGGGTGACAGGTTGGGGAGTGGAGATGACGATTCCCGCCCCGTCCTTATCGGCCGTCACATAGGTGTCTGCATTTTGGTCGAGCACCTCTTTCGGGCCTTTTGCCTGACGGAACAGGTCGGTCCCGTAGGTTTCCCGGATTCGCTGGCCGGTTTCCTTCAGCACGGCTACATCTGTCGGAGAGAATTTGCCGTCCCGGTTGGGCGGGATGTTCAACAGGAAAGTGGAGTTGCCTCCTACGGCGCGTTCATAGATGTCGAACACATCGTCGGTGCTTCGTACTTTCTGGTGCGTGTCGTCCCGGTAGAACCAGCCTTCGCGGATGGAAGTGTTGGTTTCGGCCTGCTGGTAATGCAGGTATTTGGCTTTATAGAGCTGTTCACGGCTTCCGAGGTCTTTGTCCGTCATATCGGCGAAGTTCGACATCGTGTCCGGATTTGCCTGGTAGGGGATCACGTTCCATTCGGTCGACCGTGTGCCGCCGGCTTCATTGCCGCACCACCGGACATCTTCCCGTCCGAAGATAACGGCATCGGGGGCAAGTGCCTTGATCAGTTTTTTCCAGGCGGGGTAGTTGTAGGTCTGTCCGCCTTTCCGCTTGGGATGTGCCCCGTCGAACCATACTTCGTGGATCGGGCCGTATTCGGTCAGGATCTCGAAGAGCTGGTTGAGGAAGTATTCGTTGTAGTCGTCCACTACGAATTCGAAACGGGTCTTGTTGGCAAAAGGCCGTCCGGGGACTTCCCGCGGGATGGTCCGTTTGGTGTATGGGCTGAGGTTGCCGTACAACCCTTCCGGTTTTTCGATATGGTACAGGTCTGCCGGTGACAGATAGACGCCTAACTTCAGCCCGTACTTGCGGCAGGATTCCGACAGGTCTTTCAGGATGTCGCCTTTGCCGTTGCGGAAACCGGTGGACATGATGCCATGCTTTGTGTAGCGGCTTTGCCACAGGACGAACCCGTCATGGTGCTTGACCGTCAGAATCACCATCTTCATGCCGGCTGCTTTCATGGCCTCGCACCACTGGTCTGTGTCGAGTTCTTTCAGGTCGAAGACTTTCGGGTCTTCCTTTCCGCTTCCCCATTCCAGGCGGGTAAAACTGTTCGGCCCGAAATGGATGAAGGCGATAAACTCGTTTTGCAATGCCGCCAACTGGTTGGGCGAAGGCACGACATGGGCCGCTTTCGCGATGATGTCCGCATGGCTGTCGCCAGCTTCGACCTTGATCGTGTTCTGAAATTGCATCTGCTTGTCCTGGGCTTGCCCTTGTAGGGAGAGCATGGCTCCGAGCAGGAGGATAAAGGTGTGTTTCATGTTTATAAATGATTATTTGGAGATATTGAAATTGTTTGTTTCTACTATTTGCCCATCCCGGAGGAAGACTACCTGGTAATCCGCCTTATCCGTCCATTTCCCCTTTTCAGGGGTAAAGGTGAGGCTTGCTTTTTCATACGGTTGCAGGGGCTTGACCGTATGACGGCCCATTCCTGCCCCGGCTTGCTTGATTTCGACTGTCATTTCTCCTGATACCGATAGTCCGAAGTTCTGGATTTCCAGTTCGACTTCGTTCCGGCCTTCCCGGTAAACGGGACGTCGGCAGGACAATAGAGCCGGCTTGTAATCGACATAAGGCAGGTTCGCATATCCGAACAACAGTTTTCCGTTTTTATCCTTTCCGATCATCTTCGGAGCGAATTCATCCGGTGTGATGCCGCTTCCCTTACCGTCGAATGTCAGGATAAGGTCTTTTCCGGATGCTTCGGTTTTGACCACTTTACACCCTCTGCCGAAGTTCACTTCGTTGTATGAACCGAACCGCAGGGACGGCACATCGATCTCGCGGAGCGGGTCGAAGCCTTCTTCCGCCAGGACCTTGACCCGGATGGTTTCAGTGGAGGCCGTTATCGGTTTCTTGTTCAGGACGGACAATAGCATCCCCTTGTTCATCGGGATACAGATATTCTTCGAACTGTGGTTGTCATTGCCATGATCGTCCCATTTGACGGTGTCGATGACGGCAAAGTTCATCTGCTCTACACGTCCTTGTTTGTCTTGGAATACTTTAGGACGTTCGTATTTGAACCAATGTTCGACATGCCCGTCCCGATGGAAGGAGATGCCGGGCACATAGGCTTCCCCTTGTTCCGTCACCCAATGGATGCCGTCTTTGGAACGTTGGTAGAAGGCGATACGTCCCAGCCAGTCATTCACGATCAGGTGGTATTGCAGGGAATCCCGCCAGATGACCGGGTCCTCGAACTCTCCTTTGACAGGCGGATAGACCCGCTTGTCCGTGATCTGTTCGTAAGGGGCGATGCCGTCTTTGCTGATCCAGATGCCTCCTCCCCGGCAAACCATCAGATAAGAACCATCCTGCCTTTTGGCAAAGCTGAGGTTGCTCAGTCCTTCGATGATCTTCCGGTCGCGGGGATTGAACGTAAACTTTCCGTATTGCCAGGGGCCGTTGACCTGGTCGGCTATATAATATCCGTCGATGACATATACGACGATCCGGCCGTCGTTGAGGACGAAAGCCTCCGGGTTATGCCCTTTCCCGATTGTGTCTTGGATGGTGAAAGGCCCGTGCAGATGATCGCCGGTTGCATGATAAACGGTTGAATTGGGCCATTCCATATGCCCTTTGGGTGCGCTTTCCGGCCATCCGCATACGAACAGATGGTATTTCCGGTCCGGCGTTTGGAGGATATTGCCTCCCCAGAAGGAGATATCGGGATGTTCGATACCGTTGTCGATATACCGGGGGCGTACGCTGTCCGCTCCCCACGTGTCCCCGGAGAGCGTGCCATCGGGCATTGCTTCGAAACGGTCCATGTAGCGTCCGCCTGTAATGAGGTGTTTCCATTCTGCCGGCCGTTCTCTTTCCGTGATTTGGGCGGTGAGTGGCAGGGGAGCCAGACAGGCTGTTGCTAATAGTAATTTTAATTTTTGTATGTTCATATGCTTCTGTATATACGATAATTTGCCCAGCAACGATTGTTACAAGGCAAATATAGCAGTCTTTCTTCACATAGTTAGTAAATGGATTCGGGTTTTTCCCGCGAAGCAGGTCCATACTGCGCATGATCAATTCTCTATCACTTCTAAAACATGGTGTTTTATCATATGATTGGAAACCAGCGTATTGCCTTCTTTAGCTTTTGAAAAAGCATATAAAATAATCGAATAAACAAATGTAAAAACGAATATAAT
>ERZ831634.2079-NODE-2079-length-18494-cov-5.607734_pt1 | contig 18494 bp, 18 predicted proteins | sample MGYA00519953_ERZ831634 | MGnify/ENA primary metagenome ERZ831634 (study PRJEB31850, sample SAMEA3708718) | human gut metagenome | biome: human gut; feature: human-associated habitat; material: faeces | place: China | collected 2014 ... | reverse complement strand
TTCAAGGGAACCGATTGATTCAATGGGGCGTGCTTCCCCGCCGCCGCAGCCTTCACAACGGAATAGAGCCGGTGGCGGATACACGTTTCGGCAAAGGTTCGGAAGGAGGCATCCCGGTCCGGGTCATACTCCCGCATGGCCTTGATGAGACCGAACATCCCCTCCTGCATCAGGTCCGCGCTGTCTCCGCCCGCCAGAAAATAGGGCCGGGCGCAGGAACGAACCACCCGATGGTAACGGGCGGCCAGAACCTCCTCCGCCGGACGGTCCTGCTCCCTGATAAGGCGGCACAACGCCTCGTCCGGCAGCTGTTCCAGAGGGGCGCCGCCGGATTCCTGATCCTTTGTCATAGTCTATTATACCTTTTCACTAAAGAATTTGTCAAGTCATCCACGCCGATTTGTCAAAACTGTATTTTTTCAGACAGAATTTTTATGAGATCAGCTAAATCTTCCGCCACTTTTCGGGCAACTTCGGTGGTTTTCGCCTCCACCATGACCCGAATCAGGGCCTCCGTACCGGAGGGACGGATCAGAACACGTCCCTTCCCGGCCAACTCCTGCTCCATCTGAGCGATAGCGTGCCGGAGGGCGGGATCCTGCATGATTGCATCCTTGACGCCGGGAACGTGGGATACGGCCACATTGATAAGCTCCTGTGGATACTGGGGGCAGCAGGATGCCAGTTCGGAGGCCCGCTTTCCGGAGCGGCGCAGGGCCTGCAGGAATTGCAGGGCCGTCAGCTCACCGTCGCCGGTGGTAGCGTATTCCCGGAAGATCGTGTGGCCCGACTGCTCACCGCCGATGGCGTAGCCGCACTCCAGCATCTTCTCCAGCACATGGCGGTCGCCTACGGCGGTGCATACCAGCTCGATACCCTCCTTGCGGCAGTACTCGTGCAGGCCGAGATTGGACATCACCGTGGCCACGATGGCATTGCCGGAGAGCTTTCCGTGACGACGCAAATCGGCACCGCAGACAGCCATCACCTTGTCTCCGTCGATGGTATGGCCCGTCTCGTCCACCAGCAGACAGCGGTCGGCGTCGCCGTCGAAGGCGATGCCCAAGTCGTAGCCGCCGGCCACCACGCCCTCGGACAGGGATTTCAGGTGGGTGGAGCCGCAGCCGTCGTTGATGTTCACGCCGTCCGGCTCCCTGTGGATGAAATCTGCGTGCAGGGGCAGGCCGTCAAACAGATCCGGCGCCGTGGCAGAGGCTGCGCCGTTGGCGCAGTCCACCAGCACCCGCAGGCCCGACAGGTCGCAGTCGATGCTGGAAATCAGATGGTCGATGTAATCCCGCTTCATCTGCCGCATCCCGTGAAGGCGCTTGCCGATCTCGCCGTGGGTCTTGACGTCCATGGGAGCGCCGCTGAGGATCAGCTCCTCCACACGGGCCTCACTCTCGTCGGAAAGCTTATAGCCCCGAGCGTTGAACACCTTGATGCCGTTGTGCTCATAGGGGTTGTGGGATGCCGAGATGACGATGCCCGCATCCGCCTGCTCCAGCACCGTCAGATACGCCACCGCCGGTGTGGGAATGGTGCCAAGGGGCATCACGTCACCGCCCACAGAGCAGATGCCCGCCATCAGCGCCGCCTCCAGCATATCCGAGGAGATACGGGTGTCCTTGCCGATGGTAATGGTGGGCTTACTTCCCTTCTCCTCCGTCAGGACGGCAGCCACTGCCTGCCCCACATGAAAAGCCAGTTCTACGGTGAGATTTTCACCAACGATACCACGGATGCCATCCGTGCCAAACAGTTTGCCCATAAGAGGTTCCTCCTACTCCTTATATCTCCAGCTGTTCCTGTCCTAAAAACGCTATGTGCAGGTGCTCATATGCCTTCCGGGTGACGCAGCGGCCACGGGGTGTCCGGGTCAGGAATCCCAACTGCATCAGGTACGGCTCATACACATCCTCCAGCGTCACGGACTCCTCGCCGATGGTAGCGGCCAGCGTTTCCAGCCCCACCGGGCCGCCGCCGTAGTTTTCGATGATGGCCCGCAGCATCCGCCGGTCCACTGGATCCAGCCCCAGATAGTCGATCTCCAGCGCCTGCAGGGCGTGATCCGCTACGGCCTTGGTAATAACACCGTCCGCCCGCACCTGAGCAAAGTCCCTCACCCGCCGCAGCATCCGGTTGGCGATACGGGGCGTTCCACGGGAGCGCCGTGCGATCTCCATGGCGCCCTCCGGTTGAATGGGGACATTCAGTATTCCGGCGCTGCGGGTGACGATCAGGGCCAGCTCTTCCGGGGTATAGAGCTCCAGCCGCAGTGTTACGCCGAACCGGTCCCGCAGCGGAGCGGACAGCTGTCCGGCCCGTGTGGTGGCGCCGATGAGGGTGAACTTGGGCAGATCCAGCCGAATGGAGTTGGCAGAAGGGCCCTTGCCGATGATGATGTCGATGGCATAGTCCTCCATGGCGGGGTACAAAATCTCCTCCACGGAGCGGTTCAGCCGGTGGATCTCGTCCACAAAGAGAATGTCGTTTTCGCTGAGATTCGTCAGCAGGGCCGCCAGATCACCGGGCTTTTCAATGGCCGGGCCGGAGGTGATGCGGATGTTGACCCCCATCTCCTGAGCGATGATGCCCGCCAGCGTGGTCTTGCCCAGTCCCGGCGGGCCGTGGAGCAGAACGTGGTCCAAAGATTCCTGCCGCTTCCGGGCGGCCTGAATGAAGATGCTCAGATTCTCCTTGGCCTTTTCCTGACCGATGTACTCCGCCAGGGTCTTGGGCCGCAGAGAGGATTCCTGGGCGTCCTCCGCCAGAAAGGTCTTGGCCACGATGGGCTCCTCGTAAATATCATTTCCAAAGTCGATGCTCACAGCTTCACTTCCCTATGCCGTCAAATTCATGCCCAGGATACAGGCCGCCATCACTGCCAGGCATACCATCAGCGCAATGGTCACCGCCCGCATGGCGCCGCGCCTGGCATCCCGCAGCGTCCACATAACAAGCACCGCGCACAGCGCCGCAGCAGTAATGCCCGCGATCGCGCCTACACTGTAAAACAGTCCATGCAGATTGCCCATTACTTCACCATTTTCTTCAGGCCCTGGCGGATGATCTCCTCCAACGGCAGATTCTCCACATCCACGCCCTTGAGGGCCATCTGCACCTCTTGCGTGGAATAGCCCAGCACCGCCAGCGCCGCGGCAGCCTCGGTGGCCTTGCTGGTAAACACAGCGGGGACCGCCGCGCCCTTTCCGCCGGAGAAGTCCAGTCCGGAGGCGGTCTCCTTCGCCATTTTGTCCTTCAACTCCAAAATGATCCGCTGGGCGATCTTTTTGCCGATGCCCTGGGCCGCCGTCAGAGACTTGGCGTCCTCCGTGACGATGGCCATGGCCAGACCCTCCGGCGTGTTGGCGGAAAGGATGGCCAGCGCCGCCTTGGGTCCCACACCGGACACCCCCAGCAGCAGCTTGAAGCTGTTCAGCTCGTTCTGGGTGGCAAAGCCGTAGAGATCAAAGATGCTCTCTCCCACGTTCAGGTAGGTGTAGAGCTTCTTCTTTTCCCCCTTTTTCAGCTGGGAGAGGGTGTTATTGGTGGTCATGCAGGCGTATCCCACGCCGCCGCAGTCGATGACGGCCAGCCCCGGCAGGATCTCCGCCACAGTGCCGTCCAGATAGTAAAACATACGGTTTTCTCCTTATACAGTTTCCTTCTCCGGCTTGATCTGCGGGAGCCGTGAAGTAGAACTCCTTGCATGGCATAACGCCAGCGCCAGCGCATCGGCGGCGTCATCGGGCCGGGGTGTTTTCGCCAATTTCAGCAGCCGCTTGGTCATATCCATGACCTGCCGCTTCTCCGCCTTGCCGTAGCCGGTGACGGCCATCTTCACCTGCCCCGGCGTGTACTCAAACAGCGGGATGCCGCACCGCTCTGCGGCGCACAGCAGCACCCCACGGCCATGGGCCACGGCGATGCCGGTGGTGATATTCGTGTTGAAGAACAGCTCCTCCACGGAGATCACATCCGGCTTCAGCTGGCCGATAAGCTCCTCCATGTCCCGGTCGATCTGGTAGAGCCGTTTGGACAGAGGCAGCCCCGCCGGGGTGGTGATGGCCCCATAGGTCACCATTCTGTATTGTGCCCGCTCCCCTTCGATCAGCCCAAAGCCGATGGTGGCGTAGCCGGGGTCGATGCCTAAGATCCGCACAGTGTCCCTCTTTTCTTCTCAATTAAAAATAGTATAGCAAACTTGCCGCCAAACCGCAACAAGAAAAACAGATGTTCGATAATTTCTGTAAGATTCCGGCTTGCATCCGCAGGGACGGTATGATACCATGTAAAAAATGTGTGAAAGGGCGGTGAAGCAGGTGCATCGGCATTGGTTGCCCCTCAGTTTGTCCCTCCTATGCTGGCTCGTTGGCTGCGGCGCTTTTCAGGAACCTCTCATGCCGTCAACGCCGGAACCGTCTCTGGAAGCACCGGCTGACCCGCTCCCCGCGCCCGCCGCGTCAGGAGACGGCGCCGAGGCGGAGCCGGAGGAAGGCTCCGAGCCTGCCGAGGTAACAGAGTCGATCCCCGCACCGGAGGACTTTGTCCGTGTGGCGGACTGGATCCCTGATATATACACAGACCTGCGCTACGCCGCCGACAACAACTTCACCGGACAGGCCATCTATGATTTTTCAGACGCCTACCTGCGGTACGGTACGGTGCAGAAGCTGGCGGCGGTGCAGGAGACCGTTGCGGAAAGCGGCTGTTCCCTGCTGATCTGGGACGCCTTCCGCCCTGCTTCCGCGCAGTTCCGGCTCTGGGAGATTTGTCCGGATCCCGCTTATGTGGCAAACCCGGAAAAGGGCTTTTCCTCTCACAGCCGGGGGAACACCGTCGATGTGACGCTGGTCACCGCTGATGGGCAGCCCATGGAAATGCCCACAGACTTCGACGATTTCACCGCTCTGGCAGACCGGGATTACAGTGACGTCGGAGATACTGCCGCCGCAAACGCCCGCCTGTTGGAAAGCGCCATGACGGCTGCGGGATTCCGCCCCTATTCCGCCGAGTGGTGGCACTATTCGGACACTCAGTCCTATCCTGTGGATGAACAATTCATCCCCCTATCATAAGGAGTTGCACTATGCGCATTATGGCAATCGACTACGGCGACGCCCATACCGGCATCGCCATTTCCGACCCCACCGGCCTGCTGGCCGGTTTTACCACCGTGATCAACAGCCGTCGGCAGGAGGTCGTGGTGGAACAGGTAACACTTTTAGCCAAGGAACACGGCGCGGAGGAACTGGTCCTGGGACATCCCGTGAATATGGACGGCACTCTTGGGCCTCGCTCCGAGAAAGCAAAAGCCATGAAGGTGCTGCTGGAGGAGGCCACGGCCCTGCCGGTGGTCCTCTGGGATGAGCGCCGCACCACCATCGACGCCCACAACATCCTTTTCAACAGCGGTAAGAACGCCAAACAGCGGAAGAAGGTAGTGGACGCTGTGGCGGCCTCTCTGATCTTGGAGGGGTATCTCACCTTTAAGAAAAGCCATTGAGGAGGCATATCCGTGGAATCTGAGGCCCACCGGTCCCCTTCCCAATGCAGCCGGGCATTGGAACTGTTTTTGTATTTTTTTAAAATTGGCTTTTACACCTTTGGCGGCGGCTGGTCCATCGTAGCCCAGATCCAGCAGGAATATGTGCAGAAAAAAGGCTGGATCACCGACGAGGACCTGCTGGACATCACCAGCGTGGGCCGCAGTCTGCCGGGACTGATGATCGGCAATGTGTCCTATCTGTTCGGCTATCATGTGGCGGGCTTTTCCGGCGCCCTTGCCTGTCTGCTAGGGATCTCCCTGCCCTCGCTCATTGTTCTGACGGTCGTGACCTGGTGCTATACCCAGGTAAAGGATAACCTGTACGTCAGCCGGGCCATGACCGGCGTCCGGGCCGCCGTAGCGCCTGTTGTGGCTTCTGCGGCCTTGAAGCTGCGGAAGGCGGCGTTAACAGACCGGGCAGGGTATATCTTTCTTTTTCTGGCCTTCGCCCTGTACCTGTTCGGCGGACTGAGCTGCATCCTCATCGTACTCATCAGCGGATTTTTAGGCTGGCTGCTGTCCGTCTGGCATTGCCGGAAGGGAGGCCGCTCATGATCCTCCTTGAACTGTTCTGGTCCTTCTGCAAAATCGGCTTTACCAGCTTCGGCGGACTGAGTATGGTCCCCCTCATCAACAGTGAAATGCTGTCCCACGGCTGGATGACCCTTTCCGAGGTCAGCGACATTGTTGCCATTGCGGAAATGACGCCCGGCCCGCTGGGGCTGAACTGCGCCACCTTTGCTGGAACCCGTGTGGCGGGACTGGCCGGGGCTGTCTCCGCCAGTCTGGGGGTCCTGTCCCCCACCCTGCTGATCTGCGCGGTTGCAGCCGTCATGTTTGAAAAATTCCGGGAATCCGATTTCATGAAGAAAGTGATGTACGGTATTCGCCCCGCCTGTTTGGGCCTGATCATAGCTGTGGTCTGCTCATTGACCGCGACCAACTACACGAACGCCGCAGGCAGCATCAGTTACGGTGCGGCTCTGATCGGCGTGGCCGCCACGGTCCTGCTGCTGAAATTTAAGGTCAGCATCCCCAAGGTGATCCTGCTCTCCGCCGTTTTGGGACTGTTTCTGACCCGTTGATGCACAAAAAACCAGCATGGAGCGCTGCTCCATGCTGGTTCTTTTCAATCTGTATCAGTCCTTCACGGTGCCGTCCGCATTGAACAGCGGCAGCTTTTTCAGGAACTTGATGTCCGTGCGGTCCGCCGCGTCACCCTCGGCCAGTACGGCAACCTTGCCGGTGACTACGCCGCCGGCCTCCTGCACCAGGGCCTCCATAGCCTTCAGAGAGCCGCCGGTAGAGATCACGTCATCCATGATCAGGATGCGCTTGCCCCGGATCAGGTCCGCATCGTCCCGGCCCAGAAACAGCTTCTGCGTACCGGCGGTGGTGATGGAGTGGTCCTCCACATGGATGGGGTCCGGCATATAGGCCTTGGCACCCTTGCGGGCGATAAAATACTTGGCAGCGCCGGACTGGCGGGCCATCTCATGGATCAGCGGGATGCTCTTGGCCTCAGCAGTAAAGATATAATCATAGCTGTCGGCGGGCACCAGCTTCAAAAGCTCCCGTGCGCAGGCCACAGTCAGCTCTGCGTCACCAAAGCAGATAAATGCGCCGATATACAGGTCATCCGTTACCTTGCAGATAGGCAGTTCTCTCTTCAAGCCTGCCACTTCGATGGGATATGTCATCGTGATTGCCTCCTCATTTTCCTGTCTGAAACGATCCCGCGTTTGATTGTATTTAACCTTATTTATTATATCGAATACACATCAAAAGTCAAGCTGTCAAAGGAGCTGGTCCAGCATCAGACGGTGCACCGGCTGCGGCGGCTCCGGCTGTCCGGCAGCAACACCCGCCGCGTAGCCATGAAAGGCATCCACCTCGTAGTAGAACTCCCCCCGGTTCAGCGGCGCTTCCGTCCGCATCATGGTCACGATCCCGCTGCCGGTGCGCTTGACACGGGCCTCCCGCCGGACCCAGCTTCGAAAGAAGGCCGCCTCTGTCCGAACGCCGGCGATCCGCTCCATGGCCCGGACGCTCACGGGGCGGACGCGCTCGATGTCCACCCCAACCGGCGTGTCCGCTAAAACGGCGGCTGCGGCCCCAGCCGTGTGGCTGAGGCTGAAATGGGTATCCGGATGGTCCGGGAAAAAGGGTTTTCCCAATTCATCGACCTCGATCCGGGGAAGATCCCGCCAGCTGCGCTGCTCCCACAGCGCCATCCGCAGCAGAAGATAGGCGCACAGCACCTCCTGGTGCTTTTCCTTCGGCAATTTTTCCAGCCGCTCCCGCCGCGCGTCCGGCAGAAGGGCTATCATATCTCCGTATTCCTGTTCCGTCAGCGGCCGTTCCATTCTGGCCAGCCATACCTGGATCGGCATATTTCCCCTCCATATTCGTCTGTTTTTCCATTTTTCTTTATTTTACAGCCGGATTTTCCCCATGTAAAGGCACACGGATAAAAAAATTAAATTTTTATTTTAAAAAAAGAGGAAATTCGCCTTTTGCGGGGTATAACTTAACGTGACCATTTAATTCGTGAAAGGAGGACCGGCCGTGGCATTTCCCCAGAGCTTTATGGACGAGCTGACCGCCCGCAGTGATATTGTGGACGTGGTAGGCAGTTACGTACAGCTGACCCGCAAGGGCAGCAACCTGTTCGGCCTGTGCCCCTTCCACAGTGAAAAGACCGGCTCCTTCTCCGTCTCGCCGGACAAGCAGATCTATTACTGCTTCGGCTGCAAAAAGGGCGGCGGCGTTGTCAACTTCATCATGGACATTGAAAACCTCCCCTTCCCGGATGCTGTCCGGTTTCTGGCCAAGCGGGCCGGGATGGAGGTTCCGGAGGAGGAAGGCGACCGGGAAGCCGGACGCAGGCGGCAGCGTCTGCTGGATCTGAACCGGGATGCTGCCAGATTTTACTATCAGCTTCTTCAGCAGCCGGAGGGTCGGGCCGTTCAGGAATATCTGGACCGACGGCAGATCAAAAAGTCTACCGCCGTCAAATTCGGCATGGGCGCCTCGCTGGACGCCTGGGACGTACTGCTCACCGCCATGACCAAAAAGGGCTACACCAAGTCCGAACTGCTGGACGCCGGGTTGGTGGTCCAGAACAAAAATGGCGGCCTTTATGATAAATTCCGCAACCGGCTCATGCTGCCGGTGATCGACACCCGTGGCGATGTGGTGGCCTTTGGCAGCCGGGTGCTGGACAAGTCCGAGCCAAAATACATGAACTCTTCAGAAACGCCGGTATACTCCAAGCGCCGGGTGCTGTACGGTTTGAATCTGGCAAAGAAGTCCAAGCGCCCCAACATCATTCTCTGCGAGGGCAACCTGGACATCGTCACGCTGCATCAGGCGGGCTTCGACAATGCCGTGGCCTCCATGGGAACGGCGCTGACGGTGGAGCAGACCCGGCTTCTCAGCCGTTTCACCAAGGAATTGGTCCTCTGCTATGACAACGATAACGCCGGCAAGATCGCCACGGAGCGGGCCTTGCAGATCCTGAACGGCTCCGAGTTCAGCGTCAAGGTGCTTCAGCTTCCCCGCCGTCTGGTGGACGGTGAATACATCAAGCAGGACGCCGACGATTTCATCAAGCTTCAAGGACCGGACGCCTTTGAGCGTCTGCTCAACGGCAGCGAGAACGGCGTGGAATTCCGCATGGCTCAGATCGCCGGAAAATACGATCTCAAGGATGACGAAGCCCGCATCGCCTACTGCGGAGAGGTCAGTGAGCTGCTGGCCTCCCTCCCCGGTGCCGTGGAACGGGAGATCTATACCGGGCGGGCCGCCGAGGCCGCTGGGATCACGGCGGAGGCCATGAAGCTGGAGGTTCAACGGTCCTTCAAGCGCCGGATCGCGCGGGAAAAGCGGGCGGAGCTGCGGAAAGATCTGAATCCGGCAATGGCCTTGCAGCCCAAGGAGCGATCCCTGCGCTTTGAAAATATGCGCTCCGCAGAAGCGGAAAAAGGCATTCTCCGTCTTTTGCTGACGGATGACACCCTGTTTTCCGACACTATCCCTATCCCGCCGGAGCGGTTCTCCTCCCCCCTATTGAGCCGGGCTTACCAACGGCTGTGGGAGGTCCATGCCGCCGGAAGCCGGCCCATGATCTCATCTCTGGGAGAGGAATTTTCCCGGGAGGAGATCGATTGTCTCACCGCCGTCTGTCAGGAGCCTGTATCCACGCAGCATGCGCAGCAGGCTCTGACGGATTACATAGATGTGATCAACAGCGAAGCGGATAAGCGAACGGCACAGGATGATCCTCTGCTGGCCGCTGTGGAAAAATTCAAGAACAAAAAGAGAGGAAAGCAACATGTCTAAACGTGATTTGAGCCCTGATAGTCTGGAGGCGCAGGCCGACGCTCTGCTGGCCGCTGCCGACAGCATGGATATTCCGGATGAAATCCCGATGCCGGGAAAGAGCAGCCGTTCCGGTAAGGCCGCAAAGGCCGCCCGTCCTGAAGCAGACCATATCATGACGGATGAAGAGGCCAAAAAGGCCGGCATCGTCCGTCTGGACGATAAGCAGGTCGCTGCCCTCCCCGCCGCCAGCTGGCTGATGGGGCAGGAAAAGCTGCGGGAACTGCTGGCCCGCGGCAAGAAGAAGGGCAAGCTGGATTCCGGCGAGCTGATGGAGGCCGTGGACGATCTGAATCTGGAAAGCGATCAGATGGATCAGCTTTACGATTCTCTGGAAGCGCTGAACATCGACATCGGCACGGAGGAGGATCTCCTCCCCGAGCTGCCCGACGATGAGCCTGCCGCCGAGGAGATTGCCGACGTGGAGGAAGAGGAGCTGGTGGACCCCAACTCTCTGGTCAGCAACTTCTCCATCGACGATCCTGTCCGTATGTACCTCAAGGAGATCGGCAAGGTCCCCCTGCTGAACCCCGATGAAGAGATCGTGCTGGCACAGGCCATGGCCGCAGGCGCGGAGGCCAAGGCCCGTCTGGACGAGCTGCAGGAGCAGCGTGAGGCCGGTGAAACGCCCGCCGTCACTCCGGAGGAAGAGGCTGAGCTTCGCAAGGCCTTTAAGAAGGGTGAAAGCGCCAAGCAGAAGCTGGCAGAGGCGAACCTCCGTCTGGTGGTTTCCATTGCCAAGCGGTATGTGGGCCGCGGTATGCTGTTTCTGGACCTGATCCAGGAGGGCAATCTGGGCCTCATCAAGGCCGTTGAAAAGTTCGATTATACCAAGGGCTACAAGTTCTCCACCTACGCAACCTGGTGGATCCGGCAGGCCATCACCCGCGCCATCGCGGATCAGGCCCGTACCATCCGGATCCCCGTTCACATGGTGGAGACCATCAACAAGGTCATCCGTGTCTCCCGTCAGCTCTTGCAGGAGCTGGGCCACGATCCCAGCCCCAACGAGATCGCCAAGGAGATGAATATGCCTGTGGACAAGGTCCGAGAGATCCTGAAGATCGCTCAGGAGCCTGTGTCTCTGGAAACCCCCATCGGTGAGGAGGAGGATTCTCACTTGGGCGACTTCATCCCCGACGAGGGCGCCAGCGAGCCCAGCGAGGCCGCGTCCTTCACCCTGCTGAAGGAGCAGCTGATGGATGTGCTGTCCACTCTGACTCCCCGTGAGGAAAAGGTGCTGAAGCTGCGCTTTGGCATTGAGGACGGCCGCACCCGGACGCTGGAGGAAGTCGGCAAGGAGTTCAACGTGACCCGCGAGCGTATCCGCCAGATCGAGGCCAAGGCCCTGAGAAAGCTGCGCCATCCCTCCCGCAGCAAAAAGCTGAAGGACTTCCTGAACTAACAGTCCCGCTGGGCTGCCGATACCGTTGGCGCAGCTTTAGGGCTCCCGCGCAAGCCCAGTGAAACGGGTTGCGTGGGAAGAGGAGGGGCAGCGAAGCAAACGAATTTTCACCGCAGGTGAAAACGAGTGATACGCAGCATGCCCCGACGACGCGCCATCCCTCCCGCAGCAAGAAGCTGAAGGACTTCCTGAACTGAAAACCGAACAATGTTAAGTAAAAAACCGTGCTGTTTATAAAACAGCACGGTTTTTTCACTTCATCCAACTCAGTAAGCGGCCTGCCTCCAATGCCGCCTGTGCCCGGACGCCCTCAAAATCCACATACGGGTTGTAGACGCCCTCCAGCAGATCGTGGGCTGCCTTGGCCTCTTGCAGTGCGGCGATTCCCTCTTCCCGGAGCACTCCCGTCATCCGGGCGCGGAACCGCAGACGGGCCTTGTTCTCCGGGTGGCTCAGGGCGTCCAGCCGCACTCGGCGGTAGGGCTTCCCCGGATACGCCATTCCCGGCCTGGAGGTGACAAAGGCCACGCCCAGCTCCGGGATCAGCAGGTGTTCCAGCTGCCCCGGCTCCTCTGTGGATGGACAGGCGGTCACGTCATAGTCCCGGCGAGTGGCCTCCCCACACAGCGCCGCCAGCAGCGCCCCCGCCTGCTCATAGCTGTCCTCCAATTCGTAGACCTTGGGGCACAGGGCCTCCACGCTGTCGAACCGCCAGACCGGCCCCCGGTAGGTCAGGCTCCCCAAAAATCGGCGAGTGATCTTCCCCGTGCCGCTCCCCCGGCCTCGCAGCTCCCTGGCCATGATCCCGGAAAACCGCCGGACCGCCCGCTGGCGGTCAAAGACGCGGCTGGCCTCGGCGACCGTATCCAATTCCACCTGCCGAGCCGCCTTCAGACAGCGGTATGCCCGGCCATAGGCGTCCTGATAGTCATGGGTATGGCGCTTCACCTCCCCGGCCTGTGCCTTGGCGGCAGGCAGGTCGTAAAACCGCCCCAGATCCACATAGCGATCCACAGCCGCCGGGTACTTCGGCTCTACGACGTGGGCAGTGTAACATAAGGACACCGCGTCGCCACGAGTGTTAGACGGCACAATTCCGTGGTCATGGTACCTGAACTCAGAATTTCCACACGATATTTACCTTTTGCTCGCCCGTTTCCGCATCTCGCTCACCGATCTCGATCCGTTCGATCAGCGCCACCGCCAGTTCCCTCGGCAGGGTTTTCAGTTCCAAAAGTTCCTGCGCCCGTTCCATCAGATCTGCCTGTTCCTGCGGCTGTGCTGATTCCGACAATTCTTCATCAATTTGCGCCAGCCGCCGTTCCAGCCGGCTTTTCTCAGCAAGAAAGTCATGGTTCAAATCCACAAACTGTCCCTCGCTCAAAACGCCGGAGACCTTATCCAGATACAGATTCTTCAAAGCCGCGCTGCGCTTTTCCAGTTGGGACAGCAGTGTTTTCTGCTCCTGAAGCAGCACCTCCCGCCGGGTGTTTTCCGGCGTTGGCAGGTTGAGTTCCTCCGGTGTGTAGTAGGTCTGCACATGATACCTCAGCCGTTCCAACACCAGCTCAATCAGTTGATCTAAGCGGATGGAATGACGGGTACAGAGCTTTTGTTCCCCGCTGTCGGCGTATAGCTTGCACCGAAGATAGCTGACTCGCTTTGCGCCCTTTCTGCCATTGCTGGTTTTACTCATAGTGCTTCCGCAATCCATGCACTTTACCAGTCCCGCCAGAGGATGGATCGTTCCCGATCCGTCCTCCCGGGTACGTACTGCCATCAGTCTCTGCACCGTTCGGAAGGTTTCCTCGTCGATGATAGCCTCATGCGTCCCCTTCACCCGAAACCATTGTTCCTCCGGCATCGTGATCAGTGTCTTGGATTTGTAGCTCACCTTTTTTGTCCGGCCCTGCACCATGTTGCCAATGTACATCTCGTTATGCAGGATCCGCCATACCGTGTTCTTGTTCCATAGGCCATAGTCATTTTTTATGGGATGGTTGCAACTCCATCCCCGCTCTGCCTTGTAGCGGGTCGGGTTCACAACGCCTTGCGTATTCAGCATGAAGGTGATGCTCTGCTTGCCGTGCCCGTCCAACGCCCACTGAAAGATCTGCCGCACCACTCCCGCCGCCTCCGGCTCCACAATGAGATGATGTTTGTCGTTCGGATCTTTCTGATAGCCGTAGACCGGAAAGCCGCCGATGTACTGCCCCTGTCTCCGCTTCATGTCAAAGACCATGCGGATGTTCTCGGACAGATCCTCCAAATACCACTCATTGATGAGTCCGTTGATCTGGCGGGCTTTTTTGTTGCCCTTGACCTCGGTATCGGCGTTGTCCGCTACCGCAATAAAACGAATGCCCCAGATGGGAAACAGCGTGTGGATGTACTTTTCTACCAGTTCCATGTCGCGGGTAAAGCGGGACTGGCTCTTGCAGAGGATAATTTGGAACTTCTTTTCTTTCGCCGCTTCAATCATGCGGTTGAAGTCCGGCCGCAGACTGTCCGCGCCGGAGTAATCCTCATCGCAGTAAATGTGGTAGACGTCCCACCCCCGCTCTACGGCGTAACTGATGAGCAAAGATTTCTGATTCTGGATGCTTTCAGATTCAGGCTGCCTTTTGTCTTCGTCCTCCTTACTCAGTCGTGTATAAATCGCACAAAGGATAGTTACACCTCCTTCAAGGCATAACTGCTCACTTGAATCGTAGCACATGAGCAGCTATTCGGCAAGAAATTATTTGAAATCCCTGCGCCGCTAAAACGTAGCGCAGGGATCATTTGGACAGTTCTTTTGTGAGCCATGTTGTGATGGCTTGTTGGATAATAGCGCCGGTTGTGGACTTGTCGTGGGATGGTCGCTGCTCGGTCAGGATCAAGGTTGAGTTTTGCATAGAATCGCCTCCAAGGAAATCTATGAAATAATGGTGTAGGATATGAAAAAGTAGATGTACGAGATGTACATCTACTTTCCGAATATAGTAATTAGGCAAAGTTGAACTAATACATATAGACTTCATTGCAGTTCCAGCTAAAGAAACGAATTTGGTCATTCCATTGTGTGGAATACTAAAATGTGGTATATTTCAAGTAAGAATCCGTAGTTCGGAGGCGTGTTATGAATTCTAAATGGTATTGGCTTATTCGCCAAAAATACAGGAACTTAAAGTTTCAAATTAAGAAAGCTGCTTTTAGACTGAATGAGAGAAAAGAATCGTCAGAACGGTTATCTTCTTTTTCAAGAATAGTAATACGAACGTTGTTAGTCCAGGTTGCTATAAATCTCGTCTTAGTTGCCGTATTATACGTTGGTGACAAGTTGTTGTTGTCTGCTATGGAGATATTTGCAAAAACTCAAACAGATCCATTAATAGCTGCATTGTCAGAGAGTATTCTAGTTGATATCGTAATCGGTGGTATAGGTGTTGCCGGTGTAATTCTTGGTTTGTACTGTTCAAATATGACCTCGGTGTATTCATCTAAATACACAAATGCACCAGCAACAATATCTTCAGCATTCCAAAGAGATGTGGTAACTAACCGTTGCATCAAGCAAATAACAGGATACATTATCTTTTGTGTCATTATTCTGTTTGGGTGCCTTATAGGAATTTCTTTTTCTTATGTCTCAATTATTGCTCTACTCTTTTTAACCATCCGAATGATCATCACATTTAGTATTACTGGAAACCGAATGTATCAGCTATCCAATACATTTAACATTTCTGATAATCTTTATCCCGAAATATATTCTGCTATTCGAAAAATATCAGCGAATAATCACTTTTCAAACGACCCCAATTTTCAAAACCACTATCAAAAAATTTGCACAAAGCAATTTAAGATTCTACAGGACATTGCTGTATATAACAAAGATAACCCTATTAACCAAAACCCCGCTATGCTCTCTTTCATAAATAACAATTTGGCGCTTATAAGTGTTTACTGGGGCGTTAAAGAAAAAATTCATTATGATTCTTTTTGGTATCGATCAGAGACACAGTATAAAAAATGGCATACTGCAACAGATACCGAAATAAGTCTGGCACTAAATACGGGAGTATCACTTCAGGCAATGAGCGTAATAAAAAACAGATGGTGGTTTGAGCAAGATTTACTTCGCATCAACAATATTTGTGTTGAAAAGCTGTGTGCGGAGAATGACCTGAATACACTTTATTCATATCTAAATATTGTCGCCCAGTTATCGAGCCAAGCAATGGAAAGTGGCTGCCTATTGTTTTGGACAAAAAGTGTTGTTGATCTGCAAGAAAAAATTCTACCTGCATGTATTGCATGTGCTAAAAGTGATGACAAAAATCACGTTATATTGGCCGCTGCAATTGCAGATGTATTTATTGGGATATATATAAATATCATCATTGGAATAAATAAATATCTTAGAGAATTAAATATTGACTCTTTGTTAAACTGTGCAACAGAAGCATATTCTTATGAGCAATTAAAACCGAACAACAGATACTACAACAATCATTCCGTAGAGCATTTATTTAATTGCATTTTTGCAGAACTCAAGCTCGAATCAAAACGGGTAACTCCTGACTGGTACATAAAACAAGCTGTTGCATATACGGTTTATCAGGACTTAAATGATGTTGTTGACGCAATGGATAAAATTTATAATAATGTTTTCTCCGTAGGAAAACGCTTGACCGAAAATAAATGCTATCTGCAAGGAGCAACAGTGCTTTCACGCTTGTTTGAGTTGTCTTCAAAAGCATCTATGGCTTTGACAAGCCTGAACACTTTTTTCCCAAAACTTGAAGCACTGCATTTTGAGCCAACGGTCGTATGGGACGAATGCCATTTGAAGCAATTTTTAACCAGAAGAAAAGAAATAGAAAAAAGATTTCCTCCGTATTTGGTAAAATGTTGTGGTGAGACGACACTTGCTCATTGGAGGGATCGAGAGGATTTTCCTGATTCCTTGGGTTTTTGTTACAACCAGCTATGTGAATATTTGGTTGTGGCAATTGAGGATGATGATTTCGAATCGTTTAAATCTGCATATTCAGGGTTCTTTGGGGTAGTTCTGCTATACCACGAATACGTGAGATCAGATGTAGTAAAAATTAAAGAACTACATAAACAAAGCGCCGTATTCCATGTTGTTACTGCGCCTCTTATAGAATATGCAATTATTAGTGGACTAGCAATATTGTGGGGTGAGTTTTCTGAGAATAGACAATGGAAGGAGCTAGTCGATGCAGAGTTAAGCGAATTTGTAAGCAAAGATGAAAAGAAAAGAGAAATACTGACGAAAATAATTGAAATGCTATCTTACAGAAAAGGCCATATGCTTGGAATTGGAAACCGCGACCTGATTCAGACAAACTGGGTGCAAAGGATTACTAATTCGATTCGAGTGAGTGGTCTTTGTCATTACGAATATAAGGACTGGGGAATCAAAGTCCTGAAAACAGAAAGTACTTTATTAAAAGCTTTTTGTGGAACATCGTTTGAAAATCTTGGATTTGCAGATAATGTTGAGGATTTGTATTTAATCCTTTGCCTTAATCAGTATGTTCCTTCCGAGAAACAATATGAAAGTCGGTCTAAATGGGAGAAGAATTTGCATGAGACAGATACACAATGAACTTATCTCCTCGCAACAAACACCTAGAGCATATCTTCACCATGATTACAAATATAAACGTGGAATGCATTCACATATGTTTGTAGAAGATTTTTGTAGGTCATTTTCGATTAAGCTTGCCCCAATCGAGCAGCATGATGAATTCTATGATGTAAGTCCCGCCGATGATTTGTTGAAAAAACTTCTCACATTTGATGACTATTCTTTCTTCAGATATTCTTTTGATAAATTATTGGACACGCTCATGTATCATTTGATATTGAATGGAACGGCATATTTAGAAATTGTAAAGTGGGTTGACTCGAGAGGAACCCTTCAGGGAATAGAACTTGTTCCAATTTGCGTTTCCAAAGGTATCAAAGCAAAAAAAGTATATCGATTTTTCGCAAAAACTCCCGATAGACAAAGTCGAATTATGTTTAAGGTGAATAATCAAAGTGTTGTTTCCTTTTACTTGAAAGACTTGGGTTTCAAGAAGACGTATTTTCGGCAACTTCTTAATAAATTTTCTCGATTTGACACGCTCGGAACTACTAATTTAGCGCTTGATAAAAGTCTCGAAGGAATTTATAACTTTACTGAACATCAAAAGCAATTGGAGTTTCAGTTTCTAAATTGTACACGGAAAATATTTTGGAATGGTAGAAATTACTCAAATCAACATTTGAGTGAAAGTTATCTGCTATATAGAGCCGCATATGCTGATATGTTGCAGTATAGATTTTTAGATTATATGCTACAGAAACTGAATAATGGTTTTGAGCCTTTAAGGCAAGAGTTTGGCTTTGTAGGGAGAATCATAACACCATTACCTAGAATTAATTATAGTCAGCATCTTGCAGAGTATCATGATGGCAAAATAAATGCTTCGCAATTGGGAGATGTTATTTTAAAAAAGAATCTTCGGAATTAGCCCCCGAAAAAACAACTCTATATCTCAAGTATTTCACCATTATACTTAGGCAAAAATGAGGTGTACACATAGGAGTTGAAATACATAGTCTTAGCAATTTTTTGCAAGTTTTAGCCAAATACAAATGGTGAATACACTACCTTAGGGATTTCTCCTCGGCTAGTAATCCTATGAGCTTAGTTCAACTATAGAAGGCGAGGTTTCCTGTTTTCAGGATGCCTCGCCTTCTATATCTCTCCATTTTTAAATACAAAATGCCGCATATAGCGGAACGGTTCCGTCAAGATTTATGCGCAAAATTGTTTGCAGGCTCCGGCTGAGTGAAGTCAGCCGGCAATAGAGGCGTCGTCCAAAGCCGCCTCCAAGTGCTTCATGTTCATGTATTTCTTGTTGCCCCAATGGGTGCCCGCCACATGGCGCAGCCTTGCACAGACCAGCATCAGGGCAGAGTTGCCATCGGGGAACGTCCCCACCACGCGGGTTCTGCGGCGAATCTCACGGTTCAGCCGCTCGATCACGTTATTTGTGCGGATGCGCGTCCAGTGCTCGCTGGGAAAATCGCAGTAGGTCAGTGTCTCCTCAATGCCGTCCTCGACCTTCTTGGCAGCCTCCTTCAGTTTCA
>ERZ831634.2073-NODE-2073-length-18579-cov-4.730080_pt1 | contig 18579 bp, 17 predicted proteins | sample MGYA00519953_ERZ831634 | MGnify/ENA primary metagenome ERZ831634 (study PRJEB31850, sample SAMEA3708718) | human gut metagenome | biome: human gut; feature: human-associated habitat; material: faeces | place: China | collected 2014 ... | reverse complement strand
CATCCTATACAGTAGAGGCGAAGTGGACACGCCTATAAGAATAAGGATTGCCTAGCAATAGGTGGAGACTTAAATATCAATCTTCTTAAACGGATGCGTAAGCATCCTAGAAGCCTTGACTTCAAATATGGAGTATTAAGTCGAGGTAGTTCACAGTTCACTTCAATGATCTCATAGCCATAGGCTGATAAACATTTTTTAGAGTAGTAGAGGAGTGGTTTATCACAATGATAACCAATTCCAGGAAATAGAACTGCTAGTTTTTTCATCAAATCAACTCGTGTGATTTGATTATAGCACTTATTCATATAATTTCATTGATTTAACGAGAGTTTTATGTTTTACATAATGTTCTTTATCCTCTATAATATAGTTGTATTTTAATGAAAGAAAGGATGAACATAAATGGCAGGAGTCGTTGTTGTTGGAAGCCAGTGGGGCGACGAAGGAAAAGGAAAGGTTACAGATTATCTTGCACAGCAGGCAGATCTAGTAGTGAGATATTCTGGAGGTAATAATGCAGGTCATACTATTAAATTTAATGGCCAAAAATTTGCCTTAAGACTTATTCCTAGCGGAATCTTTACAACTGGTGAAGTTGTATTAGGTAACGGAATGGTTATCAATCCTAAAGCTTTACTTGAAGAAATGAAGTATTTAAATGATGCAGGTATCAAGACTGATAAGATGCACATCTCAGATCGTGCACATGTCACTTTACCTTATCATATTGAAATTGACGAATTAGAAGAAGAAATGCGTGGTGCTGCAAGTATCGGTACAACTAAGAAAGGTATTGGACCTACTTATGTAGATAAATATGACCGTATCGGTATTCGTATTGGTGAATTCATTAATGAACCATTATTTAAGAAGAGACTTGAAGAAACATTAGCATTCAAGAAGAAACAGTATCCTGGATTACAGTGTACTGCAGAAGAAATCTTTGAAGAATATAAGGAATATGCTAAAGTAATCAAGCCTATGGTTTGTGATACAGGTATCTTCTTAGATGAAGCATTCCAGGCAAAGAAGAAGATCTTATTTGAAGGCGCTCAGGGTACTATGCTTGATATTGATTATGGTACTTATCCATATGTAACAAGCTCTAACCCAGGTGCAAATGGTGTACCATCTGGTGCAAGCATTGGTCCTCTTTACCTTACTGATGTAGTAGGTGTTATCAAGGCTTATACTACTCGTGTTGGTTCTGGTGCATTCCCTACTGAAATTGAAGGTGAATTAGGTGACTATATCAGAAATGCAGGTAACGAATTTGGTACAGTCACTAAGAGACCAAGAAGAATTGGATGGTTCGATGCAGTTGTTGTTAACCAGTCAAGAAGAATGGCTTCATTAACTGGATGTTCATTAATGTTATTAGATGTATTAAGCGGTTTAGATACTATCAAAATCTGTACAGCTTATATGCTAGATGGTAAAGAAATCCATGGTTTACCTTCTACTATTGAAGAATTAGAAAGAGTAGAACCAGTTTATATTGAATTACCAGGCTGGAAGGAAGATATTACTCAGGTAACTTCATTTGAAGAACTTCCTGTAAATGCTCAGAACTACATCAAGAAGATTGAAGAACTTATTCACTGCCCAGTGACTATGTTCTCAGTTGGACCTGATCGTACTCAGACAATCGTGCTTAAAGAAGTGTTTTAATAAATAAAGGAGAAGATATGAAAAGAGAATTAGTACTGGTTATTGATTTTGGTGGCCAATACAATCAGCTCGTAGCGCGTAGAGTTCGTGAAAGCAACGTATATTGTGAAATCTATTCATATAAAGTTGCAATGCAGAAAATCAAAGAACTCAACCCTAAGGGAATCATCTTAACAGGTGGTCCTAATAGCTGCTATGAGGAAGGCGCTGCTACATGTGAAAAAGAACTTTTTGAATGTGGTGTTCCTGTACTTGGCTTATGCTATGGTGCTCAGCTCATGCAGTATGTATTAGGCGGTAATGTAGAAGCTGCACCTACAAGAGAATATGGTAAGACAGAAATTGTTGTTGATACAACTTCACCATTATTCTCAAATGTTTCTGAAAAGACAGTATGCTGGATGAGTCATAATGACTACATTTCAGCTTTAGCTCCTGGTTTCAAATCTGTAGCACATTCTGATGAATGTCCAGTGGCAGCATGTGAAAACAGAGAAAAGAACCTTTATGGTATTCAGTTCCACCCAGAAGTATTACATACTGCAGAAGGTAAGAAGATGTTAAGAAACTTCGTAATCGATGTATGTGGATGCGCTGGTGACTGGAAGATGGATTCTTTCGTAGAAGAATCAATTAAAGCAATCAGAGAAAAAGTTGGCGATGGTAAAGTATTATGTGCTTTATCAGGAGGTGTTGACTCTTCTGTTGCAGCAGTCTTATTATCTAAGGCTATTGGAAATCAGTTAACTTGTGTATTTGTAGACCATGGCTTACTTCGTAAGAATGAAGGCGATGAAGTTGAAGCTGTTTTTGGTAAAGATGGCAGCTATGATTTAAACTTCATCAGAGTCAATGCACAGGAAAGATATTATTCTAAGCTTAAAGGTGTGACTGAACCTGAAAGCAAGAGAAAGATCATCGGTGAAGAATTCATCAGAGTCTTTGAAGAAGAAGCAAAAAAGATTGGTGCTGTTGATTTCTTAGTACAGGGTACTATTTATCCAGACGTTGTAGAAAGCGGTCTTGGAGGAGAATCTGCAGTCATCAAGTCTCACCATAACGTTGGTGGATTACCTGATTGTGTAGATTTCAAAGAAATCATTGAACCATTAAGAGACTTATTCAAGGATGAAGTAAGAAAAGTAGGTCTTGAACTTGGTATTCCTGAATATTTAGTATTCAGACAGCCATTCCCAGGACCAGGTCTTGGTATTAGAATCATTGGTGAAGTTACTGCAGAAAAGGTACGTATGGTACAGGATGCAGATGCGATTTATAGAGAAGAAATTGCGAATGCTGGATTAGATCTTTCTATCGGTCAGTATTTTGCAGCATTAACTAATATGCAGTCAGTAGGTGTTATGGGTGATGAAAGAACTTATGACTATGCTGTTGCATTAAGAGCCGTTAATACTATTGATTTCATGACTGCAGAAGCAGCTGAAATACCTTATGAAGTATTAAATAAGACTATGAATAGAATCATCAATGAAGTACGTGGTGTGAATAGAGTAATGTATGATATTACATCTAAGCCACCTGGAACTATTGAATTCGAATAGTATATATGTAGAATCCCACATCAATCCCCACGAATTTGTAATTTACATTTTCCATGGGAATTGACCTAAGAACTACTTAGAAAACAAAATAAGAAATAAAAAATGAGACCTTGCGTTGAAAAATGCAGGGTCTTTTTGCTTGGTAAAAAAACAAAAGAAAGTATCGAAAAGCCTTGTGTTTATGCGGTTTTCCGTTGATAAAAGTAAATTATCCTATACGAAACCTTTGAGATAATTATTGAAAAAAATACTGAAAAAAAGAAAGTAGAAATTGGTGTTAAATCAAAGAAGATGGCGGGGAGATGTTTACGAAAAATATGGGGAGAGCCGTACGAATAATCAATATAGTAAAAAATATTATCCACAAAATTGGTTACAGAAACAGGGTGTGTACGCTGAATCTGTAACCTTTTTTTTGCTTAAATAAAGGTAGTTTACAGAATTTTATAACGAAAATAGGGCAGTGTTGATAAGAGGTATGTAGTGGATAGTAATTACAAATATGGATAGTGATGGTTACTAAGGAACATATAGAATGTTAAAAAGGGTAATTTAAAATAACTAGGGATTTCCTGAATTTTAATTATCACGTGGTATGGATGAGCTGCCCCTAAAAAGTTCACAACCCCTGGCAGTTTTAATGCTTGAGTTAACCCCAAGTCTATTTAGTTACTCATCATAAGGCAGTCTGTAGTAATGGAATCATCTCTATTACACAGGCTGCTTTTTTATTCTAATTTTTGATTACTATAAAATATACAGTATTAATTAGTGTGAAACTAAATAATATGACATGATTATCTGATGTCACAAATTACTTATTATGTAACTTAAATGCACGCGCTTTACTCAAATATTATGTAATGATAAAATATAAGACAGAGGTATGACATAATCAAAGAGGAGGGAAATTATGAATAAAAGCCTATTTAAGAAATTTGGGGCTTCTTTTGTAGCACTTACACTTGCTTTTTCTTGTACTTCTGCAGTAAGTGCAACTGGGGATACTTCTGAATTTCAATCTAAGGTAACTTACAGCAATGGTAAGTATACTTTCGCAAAATTGTCTCATCCGGACAAAGCAGTATCTACACCTGATGGTATCGTTGATTACCTAGGTGGTGGAAATGTAGGTGTCACTGGAGAGAATGGTGCAACAGGACAGGGTGATCAGGGGCAGAGTTACGCTTGGTCTGCAGCATCTTATGGAGATTGGATGTATGTTGGTACTTGTTATGCAGCAATGGGTAACACATTAACATTAATGGATACTACTCTTGGTGATAAGTTCGATAAGGAAGTTATGACTGCTGCACTTAAAGCAATGTTCAATGGAACATTCTTTTATGGACATGAAAAAGAAGATGGTACTGCAGATGAAGATTCTGATGGTATTCTTGTAAAAGTGAACGTTAAGACTGGCGAAACTAAATTATTAATGTCTAAGTCTTTAAATGGTAAAGGACCACTTTTTAGAAACGCTATGCGTTATAAGGATAAACTTTATTTCTGTGGTTCTGTACGTAATAAAGGTGCAAAAGCCGGTTTACCTAGTATTTATTGCATCGACCCTAAGACAGATGATATTAAGTGTGTCTACACTGGTATCACTCCACAGGAACTTGGTGCTGCATACAAAGAAGGTATCAGTACTGGTATTCGTGGTATGACAGAATTCAATGGTGAATTCATTGCGAGCTGTGTTGGTGTTGATGGACCTTATATCTTAAAGTCTAAAGACCCATCAGCAGGTCAGTCTTCATTCAAGAAGATTGCAACTAAGAAGGATTTATTTAACTATCCTGCATATCATTATACAGATAGTATCTATGGTGGTTCTATCTGGGAAATGGCAGAATTCAATAACAAGCTTTATGTTGCTTTATGTACTGGTACACCGGAAAACAAACCTGATGAACATACAATGCAGTCATTTGCGATTGTATGTGGTGAAGAAAAAGCAGATGGTTCTTGGACATGGAGACCAGTTGTAGGTGATAAAGCAGATGGTGCTAAATATACATTTGGTATTGATCCAGAACGTACACGTGCTGGTGCTTGTAACATGCTAGTATATAATGATCATCTTTATATCGGTGAATATGAAGATATCGAAATCGCATTAGAAGATGTAGTATTTAAAAAGAACGTAGAATTCTTAGCTAAGAACTTAGAACAGTCTGTAAGCCTCTATCGTATGGATAAGGATGAAAACATGGAACTTGTTGTGGGTGATGCAACTAAGATGTTCCCTAATGGTGGCATTTCAGGACTTGGTTCTGGATTTGGACATCATGAAAACCAGTATATCTGGCAGTCTACTGTATTTGATGGCAAGATGTACTTTGGTACATTTGACAGCAGCAGCTTGTTACAGCCTATCGGACAGTTTACAAATGGTGACTTGTTAAATATGTCTAAAGAAGAATGGAAGTCACAGCTAAATTACCTTAAGGTTTTCATTGAATTAGTACTAAGCAAGAACACTGAATATCCAACTCAGCCAATCACAGTTGCAGAAACTGATGAAGAAGCAAAGGTTGATGAGGATGCTGAAGAAGAAACTGATTTAACTGCATCTGAAAAGGTACAGAAAGCAATTGAAACTGCATCTAAGAGATATAGCGGGGCACAGGCTGCATCTGCTGCATCTAATGACGATGTGGAAACTATAAAACTTTCTACTGAACAGTTCAATACTCTTGTAAAAGGTCTTGAAGATGGTTCAATTAAGGCTAATAGCTTAAATGACGAACTATCAACTGAATTATTCACAATTATTTTTGGTATGGATCCAATGGCTGATTCATTAAATAAAAAAGGTTCTCAGGAATTCGCAGATGAATATGCTGAAGTATATGAATACTATACACAGATTTCTTCTCAGCTTCCTGAAAAGTTAAAGAAATTATTTGAAACTTTCATGACAATCACTAAGAAAGAAAATTTGATTGCATTTGGTAAGGTATTAAATTATTTATCTAAAGCTCAGCGTGGTTTTGATATGTATACATCAGCTGATGGTGAATCATTCACAGCAGTTACTACAAATGGTTTTGGTGATCCATATAACCATGGTCTACGTGCTTTTGCGACAGGTGATGACTGGATGGCTATTGGTACAGCTAACCCATTCTATGGTACACAGTTATGGAAGATGACTTCTCCAACTAAGACAGTTGAACCAACAACACCAACTGAACCAGAAAAACCAAATCCATCTGATCCAGAAAAACCAAATATCACAGTAACCCCATCTGAATCAGATAAAACTGAAACTACAGTTACAAATAAAACTGATGATAAGAAGAATACAGCTAAAACTGGTGATTCAACTGATGTCGTTACATCATTAGTTGCTGCAATCGGTTCTCTTACATTACTAGTTGGTTGTGCATTTGTACTTCGTAATAAGAAAGCAAGAGCTTAATATTAACTTGAAACTATAAAAAATATTCTATTAGTATGAGTAAGAGCTTGTTAGTGTTATATTCCGTTTCTTTCGCAATAAGATCTTATTCAGAAAAAATTATATTTTACGGCAGTCTGTAGTAATGGGAATATCTCCATTTTACAGGCTGTTTTGTTTTGACTTTATTGTCAGAGAGTAGTATTATCCTGTCTTTGACAGTTATACGTATAAAAACCTTCAAAAACACTGATATATTCAATGCTTTTTGAAGGGCTTTTTGCTTTGAAAATGTGCTAAAATTTTCTTCTCTTAGTATTCTTTAATAATGTTAAAAAAACTTTTAAATTTCCATCGTTTATGTGGTGTGATTATTTGTTTTTAAAGTAAAAGTCAAATTCGTTGACAATAGAGGATTATATGTTATAATTAAATAGTAATCATTCCTAATAAGGAATTAAAAAGGAGAAAAGAATATGGCAAAATTTGTATGTAAAGTGTGTGGATATGTTTATGAAGGAGATGCAGCACCAGCTGAATGTCCAGTATGTCATGTAGGCGCTGATCAGTTTGAAGAAGTAAAAGGTGAAATGAAATTAGCTGCTGAACATGAATATGGTGTTTATGCTAAAACTGTAAAAAATAATCCTGATATCACTGATGAAGATAAAAAATATATCTTTGATCAGTTAAAAGCAAACTTTGAAGGTGAATGTTCAGAAGTTGGTATGTATTTATGTATGGCAAGAATTGCCCATAGAGAAGGTTATCCTGAAATTGGTTTATATTGGGAAAAAGCAGCTTATGAAGAAGCAGAACATGCTGCTAAATTTGCTGAAATGTTAGGTGAAGATTTAGAACCAAATATGAAAGCAACTACTAAAGATAATTTAGCTTGGCGTGTTGACTGCGAATTTGGTGCAACTGCTGGTAAAGTTGAACTTGCTACATGTGCTAAAAAGAATAACTTAGATGCAATTCATGATACAGTTCATGAAATGGCAAGAGATGAAGCAAGACATGGTAAAGCTTTAAAAGGTTTATTAGACAGATATTTTGGAAAATAATTGAATAAGTAAGATTTCAAAGGCATCAACTTAAGGATTTAAATATCTGCAAAGTTGATGTCTTTTCATAATAACGTAAATTATATCTGTCAAAGACACCTTCTTATAATACAAATAGGAAGGAGGGGTAGAAATGTTGATTAATATTAAGGATAAGCCTGTACAGGTGATATCTATTAAAGCAGAAACCTCAAATAATGAATGTTTATGCTGGGGTTATAATGTGGAAATCACATTAAAGCGTAGTTATGCTAAAGAACTCTACATTCATTTAAACCAGTACCTAAATAGTCATTATACTGTTTCTGATCGTAGTATGTTTGATTTTGTGACAGACAGGGCGGATGAAGTAGAACAAGTTGATTTTATTGAAGACACAATAAAAAGACATTTTCACAATGCCTATGTTTTCTTAATCTCTGGGCTATCATTTACATCCATTCTGGATAAAATAAAAACCGACTATTTGCCGGTTTCGTAACATTCTAAATCTTCAAATCTTAGCGTTATCATAGATTTAATCTTCTTTATATCCCTCTCTAGTAATTCGCAATCAGGAATTTCACCTTTGAATCTTCCAAAATGTTCATATTGATAGATCTAATATGTCAATTGTTCTTCGATTCGTTCTTCTAAGTCATGATGTTCTAATTCAAATAATCCACATGCAATAAAATACTCATACAATCTCAGATTATCCACATCTCCTAGTTCATAAAAAACATAGGAACTGCCGTAGGAAATAGGATTAACATCTGGTTTTTGTGCATTCATCCAGCTATATACATCTTCTTTTCTATCTAAATAGGTTATTACTTCTTTTTCCATCTATCCCTATATACCTCTCTTTCTTTATCGATTCCTTTATATCTTCTCTTCATTCTTGATTCTTTCGTAGAAACTACTGAAACTTTTACATTTGAATGTCTTAGCAAATTATTCTATTACTCTTTTACAACTTTCATAAAGTTGCATTTCAGCTAATATAAATAATTCACGCTCATCATTATCAATATTTTTTAAATTCGTAACTCAAACAATTTATATTCACTGTCTATTTCTCTATCATGAGTTCCTAATACTTGAGCCATTATTTACATCCATTATGGGTAAAATAAAACCAATAATTTGATTTTTTGTATTTTCTATTCAAAATAAATTCCTTTTTTATTTCTTGGATATTTTCTTCCATACCACCTCGGATACAGTTTTCTCATTGGTTTTCCTTTTTTTAAACAATAATCTATCATATCCTCATCTGTGGGAAACTTACTGATCAATTACAAACAGAAGTAACAGATCGTACAGATTTAATTTTTCGTATATTTGAACAGCGTGCACAGACAAAAGAAGCAAAATTACAGGTAGAAATAGCCAGAGACCAATATTTATTACCAAGACTTGCAGGAATGCAGGAACACATGTCACACCAGCAAGGTGGTTCTGGGTTTAGAGGATCTGGTGAAAAACAGATTGAGTTAGATCGTCGTATTATCTCTAGAAAGTTGTCCCGTTCTAGAAAAGAACTGGCACAGATTGTAAAACAAAGACAAACACAAAGAGAAAGACGTAAACGTAATAATGTCCCTGTGATTGCCTTGGTCGGTTATACAAATAGTGGAAAGTCCACTTTGCTTAATACTTTATGTCAGAACAAAGAGAAAAAAGTATTTGAGAAGGATATGTTATTTGCGACATTACAGACTTCTACTAGAAATATAAAGATTAAGAATCATACATGCTTGCTTACTGATACAGTTGGTTTTATTGAACGTTTACCACACAATCTGATTCAGGCATTCCGTTCCACTTTAGAAGAAGTGAAAGAAGCAGATCTATTACTCCATGTTGTTGATTCAAGTTTTGAAGATTATCAATTACAGGTTGATACAACCAATAAGGTATTAGAAGAATTAGGTGTTGAAAATACACCTATGATCTATGTGTACAACAAGGTTGATTTAAATAAGTATGGTTATGTACATCCTGTAGCTCCCTATGTTTTTATATCTGCGAAGGAAAAGATTGGTTTAGACTTGTTAGAAGATGAAATCAGTCATATCCTCTTTAAGGATTATGAAACCTTCCTATTAGGTATTCCTTATAATCAAGGAGAGGATTTTAAATATCTCTATGAGAATACCTATGTGGAACAGGTTGACTATCGTGATGATTATATCTATTTACAGATAGAAGCCAAAAGACAGGATATTAAAGATTATCTTAAGTACATTCTTTCAAATTAATGAAACAGAGTTTCATTAATTAATCATTTTTTGTATATTTTATGAAACGTTATAATAATCAACCTTGAAACAGTTTACATATATAAGGCGTGATTGATAGAATGTATTCATAAGATAAAGGAGACACATAAAATGGAAAGAAAAATGCCAAAAGATTTTTACTGGGGTGGTTCAGTATCATCATTCCAGACTGAAGGACACAGAAATGAAGGTGGGAAAGGTGTATGTATCTATGACGTAAGACCTATGAATCCTGAATTTTCTGACTGGAACGATGCTATTGATGAATACACTCGTTATGATGAAGATATCGCTTTAATGAAAGGTATGGGATTCAACTTCTATCGTTTCTCTATCTGCTGGAGCCGTATCATTCCTAATGGTACATTAGATGAACCAGTAAATGAAGAAGGTGTAAAGTTCTACAGTGATTTAATTGATAAGCTACTTGCTGCAGGCATTGAACCAATGATTACTTTAGTACATTTCGATATGCCATATCATCTAGTAAAGAACTACAATGGTTTTGCTTCTAGATATGTTGTAGACTGCTTTGAAAGATATGCAAAGGTTTGTATTGAAAGATTTGGTGACAGAGTTAAGCATTGGATGTCATTCAACGAACAGAACCTTCATTCAATGATGTTAAGAGTTTCAAATGCGGAAGAAATTCCTGAAGGTGTAAGCTTACCTAAACATTTATATCAGGTTAACCACAATGTTATGATGGCTCATTGTAAGGCAGTACGTGCTTTAAGAGAAATGCAGCCAGATGCTAAGTTCTGTGGTATGGGTGCAGTGACTAATGTATATGCATATGACAACAGCCCAGAAAATAACTTATTTGCTACACAGGCTTATAACTTATTAAATGGTTATCTTGCTGATACATTTGCACAGGGTAAATATCCTGATTACTGGAATGCTTACTTAGAAAATCGTGGATGGATGCCTACATTTGAAGAAGGCGATGAAGAACTATTAAAATATACTGTAGACTATATCGCATTCTCTTATTATCGTTCTGATACAGTTAAGACTGGTGTATTTGATTATGAAAGACCAGCTTGTGACTGTGTGAATGAACAGAAAATCCAGAATCCTCATTGTGAAGCCAATGAATGGCATTGGGAAATCGATCCAGTTGGATTCAGATGGACTTTAAATGATTTACATCATAGAACAGGTTTACCAGTATTCGTACTTGAAAACGGTATTGGATGGCGTGAAGATATGACTCAGGAAGAAGTAGACAAGATGCTTGCTGAAGGTCGTACAATCGAAGATGATTATCGTATCAACTATCATAGAGACCATATCCGTGAAATGGAAAACGCAATGTTTGAAGATGGTGTAGACTGCTTAGGTTACATTACTTGGGGACCAATCGATATCCTAGCAAGTATGTGTAATATGGATAAACGTTATGGATTCGTTTATGTCAATAGAACAAATAAAGATTTAAGAGATATGAAACGTATTCCAAAGAAATCTTATAATTATATCAAGAAAGTATTCGAATCTAACGGTGCTGATTTAGACTAATATTTGCTTTGACCATGCTTGATGCATGGTCTTTTTTTATGTGAATTAATAAACGTTAAGTGAATAAATTAACTTAATGTAAAGGCTTTCATTTTTTCTCATATCGTCCTACAATAGTATTAAAGGAGAGTTGCGATATGATTACTTTTAGAGGTGGCGTTCATCCGAATGATGGAAAAGAATATACGAAAGATAAACAAATAGAAAAATTAGAAGCCAGCCAGGAGGTTGTTTTTTTAATGAAACAACACATTGGTGCACCAAGTATCCCTGTAGTAAAGGTTAAAGATGAAGTACATGTAGGTACATTGATTGCTCAGGCTGGTGGTTATGTATCAGCTAATATAATATCTTCTGTTTCTGGTATTGTGAAACGTATTGAAAAGAGACAGGATGCATCAGGACATTATCAAGATGCTGTGGTTGTAGAGAATGATGGAAACTATATATCTGATTATATAGAACATGAAAATAATATTGATTTATTGACTTTTGAAGAAAAGATAGAAAAAGTAAAAAATGCAGGTGTTGTTGGTTTAGGTGGGGCAGGGTTCCCTACACATGTGAAGCTTAATGTAAAAGAACCAGAAAAAATAGAATATGTCATTGTGAATGGAGCTGAATGTGAACCTTATCTTACATCTGATTATCGTTTGATGCTTGAAAAATCAAAGGAACTTGTAGACGGTTTAAAAATCATGCTGACTCTTTATCCTCATGCAGTGGGCTATATTGGAATCGAAGATAATAAGAAAGAAGCGATTCATACATTAGAAAAGCTATGTGTACATGAAGAAAGAATAAGCGTGAAGGTATTGAAGACAAAATATCCACAAGGTGGAGAAAGAATGTTGATTGAGGCACTTACAGGAAGAAGACTCAATTCTAAGATGCTTCCTCTTGATGTGGGTTGTATTGTAGATAATGTGGCTACAGTTCTTGCGGTAAGAGAGGCAATTAAATACGATCGTCCATTAATTTCTTCAGTGATGACTTTGACAGGAGATGGTGTGAATGCACCATGCAATATAGAAGTTCCTGTAGGTACTGATTTCCAGTATATTATAGAAACACGTGGTGGTTTAAAGGAGAATGTAGAGAAAATCATCAGTGGGGGACCTATGATGGGTGTTTCACTTATTTCTCTTTATATTCCGGTAGTAAAGACAAGCAGTTCTATTCTTGCCTTCACTCATGATGAAGTAGTAGTCAATAGTCCAACAGCTTGTATTAGATGTGGGCGCTGTATTGATGCTTGTCCAAGCCATCTCATTCCTCAAAAACTTTATCAGGCTTCTTTGAAGAATGATACCAACACATTCGTACAGTTAAATGGTATGGAATGTATAGAATGCGGATGCTGCAGTTATGTCTGTCCAGCAAAAAGAAATATGACACAGGCTATTAGAAAATGTAAATCTACTGTGGCATCACTTAAAAGAAAGTAGGGAAATGTTATGAATAAATTATTACATACATCTTCATCACCTCATGTACGTGCTAAGACAGATACCGCACGTATTATGATTGATGTCATTATCGCATTAATGCCTACAACACTGTATGGAATTTATCAGTTTAAGTTGAATGCAGCGCTTATTGTAGTGATATCAGTATTGACCTGTGTACTATCAGAGTATTTATTTGAATATTTTATGAAGAAGCCTATCACAATCAAGGACTGTTCAGCTATTGTGACAGGACTCATTCTTGCTTTAAATCTTCCTTCTACTGTTCCTTTATGGATACCTTTAATTGGTGGTGTATTTGCGATTATTATCGTAAAACAGCTTTATGGTGGATTAGGACAAAACTTTATGAATCCAGCTTTAGCTGCACGCTGTTTTCTATTAATATCTTTTACAGGACGTATGACAAATTTCGTCTTTGATGGTGTAACGACTGCGACACCACTTGCGATTCTTGAAACAAGATCACATTATGACTTATACCGTTTATTTATCGGTACAACAGCAGGAACAATTGGTGAAACATCAACCCTAATGATTTTAATAGGTGGGTGTTATATGTTAGTAAAGAGAGTCATTAAACCAACTATACCAGTGGCTTATCTTCTTTCTTTCTCAATATTTACTCTTGTTTTTTCGCCATTCCGTTTTGATTTCTATTATTTGGCCTGTCAATTATGTGGTGGTGGATTAATGCTTGGCTGTTTCTTTATGGCAACTGACTATGTGACAACACCTATTAATTTTGAAGGACAGATTATCTTTGGCGTTTTAATAGGTATACTCACTGGTTTATTTAGATTCTTTGGGACAACTACAGAAGGTGTTTCTTATGCGATTATTCTAGGAAATCTTGTTGTACCGCTTATTGAGAAATATACACTTCTCTATAAAACAAAAAAGGCGGTGGTATCATGAATATAAAGAGAATCATCAAAGATACATGCATCTTATTTATCATTACTATTGTATCGGGATGTCTCCTTGGTTTTGTTTATAATTCTACAAAAGATAAAATAGCCGCAAAACAAGAAGAAACAAAGCTTCTTGCATATAAGCAGGTTATGAGTGAAGCAGATGATTTTAAGGCAGATTACAGTAAACTCATTCGACAAAGTCCAAAACTTCTTACAAAGGATTATGGAAAGAATGGTATTGAAATCAACAATGCTTTAGGGGCTTATAAAGATAATAAATTACAAGGCTATGTAATTCAGGTGACTGATAAAGATGGCTTTGGCGGTGAAATAGAACTCATCATTGGCATTGACTTAAATAAACAGATTAAAGGTGTAGAAATCTTATCTATCAGTGAAACAGTAGGGCTTGGTATGAATGCGAAGAATGAATCATTTAGATCACAGTACCTGAATAAGAAGGTGGATTCGTTTATTATTACTAAAACAGGTAAAGAGAAGGATAATGAAGTGGATTCTCTTTCTAGTGCCACTATCACATCTAAAGCTGTCACAAATGGTGTCAATGGTGCCCTTGATTTCTATGATCTGTTGAAAGGAGAGGGACAACATGAATAAATATATTAAACCAGTTTATAATGGCATTATTAAAGAAAATCCTACATTTGTCTTAATGTTAGGTATGTGTCCAACTCTTGCCGTCACAACTTCAGCTATGAGTGGGATGGGGATGGGACTTACTACAATGGCTGTACTTATTATGAGTAACTTTGTGATTTCTGCATTACGTAAGATCATTCCTGAACGTGTTAGAATTCCAGCTTATATAGTCATCGTGGCAACTCTTGTGACTGTTGTACAGCTCCTATTACAGGCAAATCTTCCATCTTTATATGATACATTAGGTATTTATATTCCTCTTATTGTAGTTAACTGTATTATTCTAGGTCGTGCAGAAGCATTTGCCTCTAAGAATAATCCTATTCTTTCTATATTAGATGGTATAGGTATGGGGTTAGGATTTACACTTGCATTAACTTGTATAGGATTAGTGAGAGAACTATTGGGTGCTGGTACTGTTTTTGGCCATACTGTCATGCCAAAAGCCTATGAACCGATTTCTATCTTTATTATGGCACCGGGTGCATTCTTTGTTTTAAGCATGTTGACAGCTATACAGAATAAATTAAAAATGCCGAGTGCTACAAATGGAGAACGTTCATCACTAGAATGTGGCGGAGACTGTATGCATTGTCAGGGTATTACTTGTTTTGAAGAATATAAGAAGGAGGCACAAAAATAATGAAAACTTTACTTTTAACGTTAATCAGTGTCTCTTTAGTCAATAATGTTGTTTTATCACAGTTTTTAGGTTTATGTCCATTTTTAGGTGTTTCTAAGAAAATAGAAACTGCTGCAGGTATGGGTGGTGCTGTCATATTTGTTATTACGATAGCCTCAGCTGTTACTTCACTTCTTTATCGATTATTAGTGAAATTCCATGTGGAATATCTAGAAACAATTGCCTTTATTCTTATTATTGCTGCACTTGTACAATTGGTAGAACTCTTCTTGAAAAAATATTCACAAGGCTTATATCAGTCTCTAGGTGTTTATTTACCTCTTATTACAACAAATTGTGCCGTCCTAGGTGTGGCTTTAACGAATGTACAGAATCATTATGATTTCATCACAAGTGTTGTTGCTGGTTTTGGAACAGCTGTTGGTTTTACTATTTCTATTATTATTCTTGCAGGAATTAGAGAAAGAATAGAAGACAATGATATTCCTCATAGTTTTAAAGGTTCTCCTATTGTGTTGATTACTGCAGGTTTGATGGCTATTGCCTTTATTGGCTTTTCAGGCTTGATCTAGGAAGGAGAATGACTATGAAATCCATTATAATTGCGACTCTCCTTGTGGGCTTTATAGGATTATTTATCGGAATAGTTCTAGGTGTTGCGAGTGAGAAGTTCAAGGTTGTTGTAGATGAAAAAGAACAGAAAATAAGATCTGTTCTACCAGGAAATAACTGTGGTGCCTGTGGGTATCCAGGATGTGATGGTCTAGCACATGCCATTTCAGTAGGAGAAGCACCAAGCAATCAATGTCCTGTAGGAGGCAATGAAGTTGGTACCAAGATTGCCACTATTTTAGGGCAGGAAGCACAGGTCAGTACACGCTACATAGCCTTTGTAAAATGTAAGGGAACATGTGATAAGGTCACACCTGTTTCTCAGTACTCAGGTATTAAGGATTGTTTAAGTGCGGCACTAGTACCAGGCAAAGGTGGTAAGATGTGTAATGCAGGCTGCATTGGCTTAGGAAGTTGTGTACAGGCATGTGAGTTTGATGCGATACATATCGTTGATGGCGTAGCTGTTGTAGATAAGGAAAAATGTAAAGGATGTCAGAAATGTATGGAAGCATGTCCTAATCATCTGATAGAAATGGTACCTTATGATGCAATACATCGTGTACAATGTAATTCTCATGATAAGGGACCTGTAGTTACTAAAAGCTGCCAGTCAGGCTGTATTGGTTGTCGTTTATGTACAAAGGTATGTCTAAATGGAGCGATTACCGTTGATGATTTCTTAGCACATATAGATTATTCTAAATGTACAAATTGTGGGGCATGTGTAGAAAAATGTCCTAGAAAAATTATTGAATAAAAAAATCCCTTTATTGGGATTTTTTAAGAGTGGTTGAAGTTTTTTGTATAAGTGATTTGATTATTTGTATCAATAAAACATGCTTCGACATCGTCTACTGACTCAATGAGGGCTTTGCCTTTTTCTAGTCCAAGAGAGAAACAGACAGTACTTAATGCATCACCCTGCATTGAAGAAGGAGATACAATAGTAACAGAAGCGAGTCCATTATCATAACTATAACCCGTATGAGGATTTAGAATATGATGATAAATATGATGGTTAATTTTCATCTGTCGCTGATAAATGCCACTTGTTACAATTGATTTATCTTCTATCTTAGTGCTTATAATAGATTCATCTGTTTTTTGAGGATTGGTGATTCCGATATGATATCCTTCTGTCATCTTATCTCCGACACATAGGATATTACCTCCAAGATTAATTAATGCATTATTGACTTTATGCTGGATTAAATAATCCTTGAGTTTATCTGCAATATAACCTTTCGCAATTGCACCTAAATCTATCATTGTATCAGGATTCTTATAGAGTATACTTTTGTTTTCACAAATAATATTTTGATAGTTGACTGTTTTAAGACTTTCTTTTAAGAGAGATTCATCAGGTAAAGACGCTTGATCACTTTTGAAGTCCCATAAAGAACTGACAGCACCAATCGTAATATCAAAAGCACCTTTTGATAATTCACTATAATAAAGTCCCTGTTTAATGACAGAGGAGAGTTCATTAGAAATAGTTTGATATTGGGTCTTATTCTTATTATGATTAATTTGATAGAGTTCACTATTTGTGTTTGTTGTAGAGAAAAGTAGTTCATATTTCTTACATAAATCAAAGCAGTTATTTAGAATCTTTTTTGAAGATGAATCATATAAAGTAATAGAGACAATTGTATCTAAACAGAACTCTTTCTGAGTAATGGGTTCATTATTAGGCTTACAGCCACTAAGTAAAGAAAAACATAGGATAAGTGAAAGTATTCTTCTCATAAAGCACCTCCTTATTCTATTATACAAGGAGAAAATAATGAAAAACAGAAAATATGATATTTATGTATTGACTATTTTATTGATTATAGCTACTGCTGGTTTTCTTCTTCGTCCCCAGTCAAAAAGTAATATGATTAAAATTACTTTAAACAAAGAAGTTTATGGCTATTATGATCTCAATAAAAATCAAACAATACATATTAATAAAGAGAATACATTAAAAATAGAAAATCATAAAATAAGAATGATTTCAGCCACCTGTCCAGATCATTTATGTATCAAGCAGGGGGCAATTAATAAAAAGGGGCAGAGTATCATCTGTCTTCCTCATAAACTCATTGTAGAGGTGGTGTCAGGAAATGAAAAACAGCAGGATGATCAAGCATACTAAAGTCAGACAATTATGCTTTCTTGCAATATTTTGTACTATATCCATCATATTGAACTATATAGAAATGTTGTTTCCTATTTATTTAGGAATCCCTGGCGCAAAACTTGGCTTAGCTAATATTGTATCTTTTACAATTCTTTTATGCTTTGGATTTAAATATGCAGTCGGTGTTTCACTTCTTCGTATCTTTATCATAGGAATCACATTCACAAATCCTTATATGATGCTTTATAGCCTGGCAGGAGGACTTCTTTCTATTAGTATTATGGCATTTATGGTAAAGACACATCTCTTCTCAAACATCGTTGTCTCTATAGTAGGAGGCGTATCTCATAATATAGGGCAGTTACTTGTTGCCTTTGTCTTCTTTTCCACCTCTGCCTTTATCTATTATCTTCCATATCTGACATTACTTGGTATTGTATCAGGCATGGTGGTAGGAATAATTGCACAAATCATATATCGCAAAATAAAAAGTTATGTTGTTGGGTGAAATATGGAAGTTGAATGTTCCCATATTTTTTTGTATATGTTATTATAAGGCAGTATGTTTAAAGAAGGGTGAAAAGTGTGAAAAAAAAATCAATCAAAACGTATAAAAAAAGACGAACTTAAAAACAAGTTTGAATAAT